>SL_3KL_010_SEDDRAFT_10005339_pt1 | contig 11544 bp, 11 predicted proteins | sample SodLakKL_010_SED_2_FD_10381 | JGI IMG/M metagenome (IMG submission 10381)
TGCAGCGCGCCGAGATCCAGCGTGTCGACGGCAACGGCCCAGATTTCGCCCTGGCCCAGAACACGGCGTCCGGCCGCCAGCCCCGAACCGATCGAGACTGTCCCGTGCCGCAGCTCGGCGATTTCCAGCTGCTGCGTGCGCCCGGCGCCTTCGAAACGGGCCAGCGCCCGCACCGGTTCGGCCAGCCCGGCGGCCCTGGCCGACAGTTCCATATCCAGCGCCAGGCGATCCTCGACCAACCGCCAATCCAGCCACAGCTGCAGATCGATCCGGGCGCCCTGGCCAGCCGGAGGGCGCGCACTTTCCGCGGCATCACGGCCCGGCGTCGGCAGCGTCAGGGCATCCACACCCAGCCAGCCGCGGACGGCTGTCCAATGCTGCTGGGGATGGTCGAGCACCAGCAGCACGTCCAACTGCTCCTGCCCGTCCGGGCGACTCAGGCCGCCCCGGAAGTGGCTCTGCTCGCCGCGTCGTTCCAGGCTGCCCTGTTCAAGCTGCAGCTGGATTTCCGGCCAATCCCGGGGCCGAATGCGCACCGTCGCGTCGCGAATGAGCAGGTCCCCGATCGGCAGCTGCTGACGCCAGTCGCCGGCCGCCCCACCGGCCATCTGGGCACCCCAGCGCCCTTCCTCGTCCGACTCGAGAACCAGGTCCAAGCCCAGCAGGACCAACCGCACCAGGTTGGCGCGTCGATCCAGGGCGTTGGGCAGGTGGATCTCCAGGCGCGCGCGATCGATGTGCAGGCGATTCCCGGCGCCGTCTTCAAGCTGGGCGCCGATCAGGCTCAGGCTGGGCGTCAGTCGGGGCCATTCGGCTTCCACCCGTTCCAGGGTCACGCTCTGGCCCAGCCGCTCGCTGGCGGTTTGCTCCAGCCACGGCCGCAGATGGTCGGCATACGGGATCAGCGCCCGGCCAAGTCCGACCAGCACGGCGGTCATGATGATCAGGACGGCGAGGCTGGTCAGGACCAGCGCGCGCAACCGGCGCCATGCCCGGGTCAGGCCAGAACTAGACGCGGCAGTAGTCAAAGCAGAACGACGTCAAACTGTTCCTGGCCATACTGTTCTTCGGGCTGAAAGCAGATCGTGGTTCCCAACTGCTCGGTCAATTCGGCGATGCTGCGGTGGTGGTCTTCGAGGATCCGGTCGACCACCCGGGGGCAAGCCATGACGCGCAGCTCGCCGGTTTCGAACTGGCGCACCGCGCGCAGGATTTCGCGAAAGATCTCCGAGCAAACGGTGTCGACGCTCTTGACCCGCCCGAGTCCGCCGCAGCTGGGGCATGGCTCGCACAGTCGATGCTCCAGGCTTTCGGTGGTGCGCTTGCGCGTCATCTCGACCAGGCCCAGCGGCGAGATTTCCGAAACCGAGGTACGCGCATGATCGCGTTCCAGCGCGCGCTGCAGCGTGCGCANGACCTGGCGGCGGTGCTCGCCCTCNGTCATGTCGATGAAGTCGATGATGATGATGCCGCCGAGNTTGCGCAGGCGCAGCTGCCGGGCGATNGCCTGGGCGGCTTCNAGGTTGGTCTTGTAGATCGTGTCCTCGAGATTGCGGAAACCCACGTAGGCGCCGGTATTGACGTCGACCGTGGTCATGGCNTCGGTCTGGTCGATGGTCAGATGCCCGCCGGATTTGAGCGGCACGTTACGGCTCAGCGCGCGCTCGATTTCGTCCTCGACGCCGTANAGATCGAACAGCGGGCCGTCGCCGGAATAGGTTTCGATGCGTTCGACCCAGTCGGGAAAGAACTCGCGCGCGAAAGGTCCGCGCGCGCTCCACGGTGGGCGCGTGATCGATGCGCACGCGCTCGACCTCGGCATGCATGAGGTCGCGCAGGGACCGGAACGGCAGCGACAGGTCTTCGTAAATGCACTGGCCGGCGACCGCGTCCTGCATCGCGCCGTCGATCCGTTTCCACAGCCGCCGCAGGTACTCGAGGTCACGCGCCAGCGCCTCCTCGCCCACGTCCTCGGCGTTGGTGCGCAGGATGAAGCCGGCCTTGCTGTCCTCGCCGACCAGCTTGCGCACCAGCGTGCGCAGGCGCTCGCGCTCGGCCTCGGCCTCGATGCGCACCGAGACCCCGATATTGTTGACCTCAGGCAGCAGCACCAGGTAGCGCGACGGGATGCTGAGCTGGGTGGTCAGGCGCGCGCCCTTGGTGCCGATGGGATCCTTGATCACCTGGACCAGCACGTTCTGCCCCTGGCGCAGCAGCTCGCTGATCGGCGGGGCCGCGATCGGCTCTCCGTCCTCGGTCAACTCCGGTTGCCGCGGCATGATGTCGTTGGCGTGCAGGAAGGCGGTCCGCTCCAGCCCGATGTTGACGAACGCCGCCTGCATGCCCGGCAGCACGCGCTCGACCCGGCCCATGTAGATGTTACCGACGTAGCTGCCGTCGTCCCAGCGCTCCAGGTAGAGCTCCTGCAACAGGCCGTTCTCCACCACGGCGACGCGGCTCTCGGTCGGCGTCACGTTGATCAGGATTTCGTCGGGCACGGCGGATTCCGGAGCCGCTGCGGGTGGCGGCGATCGACCTCGGTCAAACCAGGCGGAAGCATAGCACTGCCTGGGCTCGGCGCCGTCAGGGCGTGCTGCGTTTCAGGCACTCAGCAGCCCTGCCTCACGCAGCAGTTCGGCGGTCTCGTACAGCGGCAGCCCGACCACGCCGCTGTAGCTGCCGCTGATCCGGCGTATCCAGAGTCCGGCTTCGTTCTGGATGCCGTAGGCCCCGGCCTTGTCGCGACCGGCGCCGGAGCGGGCGTAGCGGTCGATCCAGGTCTCGGGCAGCGCGCCGAATTCGACCTCGGTCACGCTCGTGCGATGCCGGCACGATCCATCCGGACCGATCAGGACGACGGCCGAAAACACCTGGTGCGAGCGGCCCGACAAGGCCTTGAGCATGTCGCGGGCCTCGTGCCCGGACCCGGGCTTGCCAAGGATGCGCCCGTCGAGCACGACCTCGGTATCCGAACCGAGCACCCAGGCATCGGGCAGCTCCCGGTGCACGAAGCGGGCTTTCTCTTCGGCCACGCGGCGCACGTAGTCGACCGCCGCCTCTTGCTCGCCCACCCGCTCCTCGATGCTCGCCGGCCGGACCGTGAACGGGCAGCCGCACTGCGCCAGCAGTTCGCGCCGGCGCGGCGAGGCCGAGGCCAGGATCAGCGCGCTTTCACCCACGGTGATAGGGGTGTCCGCTGAGGATGGTCGAGGCGCGGTAAAGCTGCTCGGCCACGATGATCCGCACCAGCATGTGCGGGTAGACCGCCGGGCCCAGGGACCAGCGCTGGTTGCACTCGGCCAGCAGTTCGGGCGCCAGCCCGTCGGCGCCGCCGATCAGGAAACAGACCGGGTCGCCATGCTGCTGCCAGCCGGCCAGCTGCTCGGCCAGGCATTCGGTCGACCAGGCGCGCTCGGCGCCGTGCAGGGCCACGCAGACGCGGCGCTCTGGGAGCCTGGCCCGCAGGCGCTCGGCCTCGAGCAGCGCGGCGCGGCCGGCGCCTTCGCGACCGGCCGGCTGGACCTCGGCCAGTTCCAGGTTCAGGTGCGGCGGGAAACGCCGGGCATACTCCTTCCAGCCGGCGCCGACCCAGTCCGGCATCCGGTTTCCGACCGCGGCGACCAGCAGCTTCATCCGGGGGATCGCTGGCGGTTCAGGCCTGGGCGGAGGTGGAGCGCGAAGCCGGCGGCGTCGACCAGAGCTTTTCCAGGTTGTAGAAAGCCCGGGTCTGGGGCAGCATCAGGTGGACCACGATATCGGCCAGGTCCACCAGCACCCACTCGGCCTCGCGATCGCCCTCCACGCCCAGCGGGGTGAATCCGGAGGCCTTGACCCGCTGGATCAGGCGATCGGCCATGGCCTTGACCTGGCGCGTGGAACTGCCGCTGGCCACGATCATGTAGTCGGCGAAGCTGGAACGGTCGGTGAGGTCTATGACCTGGATGTTGTCGCCTTTGGCGTCTTCAAGGACGGCAATGGCCAGTTCGAGGAGTTGGCGGGATTCGGGTGCGGTGTTTGCAGTCAAGTCGGCTCGCTTGGGCTCAAAGATGGGAATCTGGGCAAAGTTTAACCGTTTGCCGGGTTGGTTTCACCCGCGCCGTACAGGCCATGCTTGCGGATGTAGGCCAGCACCGTGGCCGGCAGCAGGAAGCGCGGGTCCCAGCCGCGCGCGAGCTGGCGGCGGATATCGGTCGAAGAGATCTCCAGCTGGGTCACCTCGACATGGCAGACCAGCCCGGCCGGTGAACGCATCAGGTCGCGCGCGCGGGTGACCCGCCGCTTTTCCAGCACTTCGGCCAGCGAGGCCGGATAACGCGGCGCGCTGCGCGGCCGCGTCATCACCACCAGGTGCGCCAGCTCGGGGAGATCCTGCCAGCGGTGCCATTGATCCAGTTGGTTGGCCGCGTCCTGGCCGACGCACAGCAGCAGGGGCACCTCACCGACCTCGGCGCGAACGCTTTCCAGGGTCTCGACCATGAACGAGGGCCCGTCGCGTCGCACCTCGCGCTCGTCGACGTGCAGGTCCGGGTAAGGCGCCACCGCCAGTTCGAGCATGGCCAGGCGGTGGAAGGCTTCGGCCCATGTGCCCTCGCGGTGCGGCGGCCGGCCGGCCGGCAGCAGGCGGAAATCGCTGACCTTGAGCCGCTCCGAGATCTCGGCGGCGGCGCGCAGGTGGCCGTAGTGCACCGGGTCGAACGTGCCGCCGAAGATGGCGACGGCGCGGTTGCGGATCGCGCGCCGGCTAGGCGGCATGGCGATCTCCTCCGCCCGCGGCCAGGCTGACGCACAGCCGCTCCAGGGCAACCCAGAACTCGTGCCGGTCGTTGGACTTGGCCATGCGGTCGAGATCGGACAGGCGCGCCACGGCCACGCGCACCGCCGCCGGCGACAGGCGACGGGCGGCGGCGGAGACCGCGGCCTGGCGGGACCGCCACACCTCGAGCTCGGCAAAGGCCGCCGACTCGCTCATGCTGCGCACCCGGACCTGGAAGGCGGCGACCACCTGAAGCTCGCGGGCCAGGGCCGAAATGATCATGGGCATGGCAACGTCGGCGTCGCGCAGGCCGCGGATGCAGCGCAGTGCGGCGCCGGCCTGCGCCCCGAGCACGAGTTCGACCAGGCGGAAACTGTCGAAGCGCGCGCTGTCGGCGACTGCGGCGCGCACCTCGTCCAGACCCAGCATCGCGCCCTTACCGTGCAGCAGCGCCAGGCGCTCGATCTCCTGCGCTGCCGCCAGCAGGTTGCCCTCCAGACGCTCGGCCAGGAAGCGGCTTGCCGCCGAGTCGGCCTTCAGTCCGCGCGATGCCAGGCGGCGCGAGATCCAGTCGGGCAGCTGGTGCGCCTTGACCGGCCAGCACGGCAGGTAGACTCCGGCCTCATCCAGCGCCCTGGCCCAGGCGCTGCGCTCCTGGGTCATGTCCCAGGCGTTGCACTTGACCAGCAAGACATCGTCGCTGTCGGTATCGACCCATTGACGCAGGGCCGCGCCGCCCTCGCGTCCGGGTTTTCCCGAGCTCAGGCGTAGCTCGACCAGGCGCCGACTGGCGAACAACGACAGTGTTTCGGTCGCCGCACCCAGCTGCTGCCAGTCGAAGCGCGCGTCGGCGTCGAGCACCAGCCGCTCGTCGACGCCGGCGGCGCGAGAGGCCCGGCGCACGGCGTCACAGGCCTCCTCGACCAGCAGGTCCTCCGACCCGGCGATCAGGTAAGCGCGATCGAGCCCGCGGGCCAGGCGCTGTTCCAGGCGGTCGGGATACAGCTTCACGGCGCCGGGATCGCTTCCAGGCGACGCATCAGGCGCGAGGCCATGGCCTGGCGCAGTTCGGCGCGCAGGAACTCCTCTTCGCGGGTGGCGGCCAGGATCGCCTGCTCGTCGAAGCTGTATTCGCGCGTCAGGCGCAGGGTTTCGCGCGCAATCAGGGGCTCGCCGCGCCCGTCGAGCAACTCGAAGTCGAGGTCGAACACGAGCACGAACTCGCGCACTCGCGCCTGGCCGGAGATGGTCAGGGGTTCGCTGCGCAGCCGCTCGGCATGAATGCGCAGGATGGCGCTGCCGTCACGCGGCTCGTGAAGCACATCGACTCCGCCGGCGCGCAGGCGCAGCGTCAACTCGCGGGCAAAACTGCTGTTGCGGTCCGGCACGGCAAGAAAGGTCTCGGCCATGGCGTCCGGGAGACGGGCGTCGCCGCGCAGCTGGAAACCGCAGCCGGCGAGCACACCGAGCAGCAGCACGATGGCCAGGGGGCGCAGGCTCACGCGCTGACCACGATATTGACCAGCTTGTCCGGCACCACGATGACCTTGCGTACGGTCTTGTCGGCGATGAACCGGGCCACGTTGGACTCGGCCCGGGCCTGGGCCTCGACCTCGGCCTGCGCGGCGCCGGGGGCGACCTCGATGCGGCCGCGCACCTTGCCGTTGACCTGGACCACCACGGTCACGCGCTGGCGGACCAGGGCCGATTCGTCGACGGCGGGCCAACCGGCCTCGAATACGGATGCCTCGCCACCGAGTCGCCGCCACAGGGCTTCGGCGATATGCGGGGTGACCGGCGCGATCAGGCGCACCAGCCCGCTCCAGCACTCCTGCACCAGGGCGCGGTCGTTGTCGGAACCCGGCTGGAAGCGACCCAGGTGATTGCAACACTCCATGATCGCGGCGATGGCGGTGTTGAAGGTCAGGCGGCGACCGAAATCGTCGCCGACCTTGGCGATGGTTTCGTGCAGCACGCGGCGCAAGTCCTTGCCGGCGGCGTCCAGCGCGGCAGGGTCAAGGGCGTGGGCGGGCACCCCTTCGGCCACGTGGCGCTGAACCCCGGTCCAGAAGCGCTTGAGGAAACGCCAGCCGCCCTCGACCCCGGCCTCGGACCATTCCAGGGATTGTTCCGGTGGCGCGGCNAACATGGAAAACAGGCGCACGGTGTCGGCNCCGTACTGNTCGACCAGGGCCTGCGGNTCGACGCCGTTGTTCTTGGACTTGGCCATTTTTTCCACGCCGCCGGGGATCACGGCTTCCCCGTCGGCGACCAACACCGCCGAGGCCACGCCGCCCTTTGCGTCGCGCTGGACCTCCACATCGGCCGGATTGAACCAGGTGCGGCGACCACTGTCGTCCTCGCGGTAGTAGGTCTCGGCCAGCACCATGCCCTGGGTGAGCAGGCGCTTGAACGGCTCATCGACCGAAACCAGGCCCTCATCGCGCATCAGCTTGGTCCAGAAGCGCGCGTAGAGCAGGTGCAGGATGGCGTGCTCGATGCCGCCGATGTACTGGTCCACCGGCATCCACTGCCCGGCCCGTTCGTCGACCATGGAATCATGGTTGTCCGGGCCGGTGTAGCGCAGGAAGTACCAGGACGAGTCGACGAAGGTGTCCATGGTGTCGGTCTCGCGCTGGGCCGGCTTGCCGCACTTCGGGCAGGGCACGTTCAAAAAGGCCTCGCAGCGCTTGAGCGGATTGCCGGCGCCGTCCGGTACCAGGTCCTCGGGCAGCACCACCGGCAGGTCTGCTTCCGGCACCGGCACCGCGCCGCAGTCGGCGCAATGAATGATGGGGATCGGGCAGCCCCAGTAGCGCTGGCGCGAGATGCCCCAGTCGCGCAGGCGGAACTGCACCCGTGCCTTGCCGACGGATTTCTTTTCCAGGTCGGCCACGATCGCGGCGAAGCCGTCGGCGCAGGACAGGCCGGTGTAGGGGCCGGAATCGACCAGCACCCCGTCCTTGGCCGCGTAGGCCTCGTGCCAGTGCCGGTCGTCGTAGGCCTGGCCTTGGGCCAAGCTGATGACCTGGCGGATGGGCAGACCGTACTTCAGGGCGAATTCGAAGTCGCGCTCGTCGTGCGCGGGCACGGCCATGATTGCGCCCTCGCCGTAGCCCATCAGCACGTAGTTGGCGATCCAGACCGGAATGTCCTCGCCGGTTAGCGGATGAACCGCTTTCAGCCCCGTATCCATGCCCAGTTTTTCCTGGGTGGCGATGTCGGCTTCGCTCACCCCGCCCTTCTGGCACTCGCGGATGAAGGCCGCCAGCTCAGGATTCGACTCGGCCGCCTTGCGCGCCAGCGGATGCTCAGCGGCCACGGCCATGAAGGTCGCGCCCATCAGGGTGTCGGGCCGGGTGGTGAAGACGCGGATGATCTGGTCCTCGCAGGCGAAATCGATCTCCGCACCCTCGCTGCGGCCGATCCAGTTGGCCTGCATGGCCTTGACCCGGTCCGGCCAGCCCTCAAGCTGGTCCAGGCTGTCGAGCAACTCCTGGGCGTAGTCGGTGATGCGCAGGTAGTACATCGGGATTTCGCGCTTCTCGACCAGCGCGCCGGTGCGCCAGCCGCGGCCGTCGACCACCTGCTCGTTGGCCAGCACGGTCTGGTCGACCGGGTCCCAGTTGACCGTGCCGGTTTTCTGGTAGGCGATCCCGCGCTCGAGCAATTTCAGGAAAAACCACTGGTTCCAGCGGTAGTACTCGGGATCGCAGGTGGCGAGCTCGCGTTCCCAGTCGATGGCGAACCCCAGGCTCTTCAGCTGCGAGCGCATGTGGCGGATATTGGCCCGCGTCCACTCTGCCGGCGGCACGCCGTTGGCCATGGCCGCGTTTTCTGCCGGTAGCCCGAAGGCATCCCAGCCCATGGGCTGCAGGACCTGGCGCCCCTGCATGATCTGGTAGCGCGACATCACGTCGCAGATCGTGTAGTTGCGCATGTGGCCCATGTGCAGCTTGCCCGACGGATACGGGAACATGCTCAGACAGTAGTAGCGCTCGCCGCTGCCGCGCTCGGCCCGATGGGCGTTGTCGCGCTCCCAGTCCTGCTGGATGGCCGGCTCGAGCACGGCCGGCTGATAGGTTTCCGCTGAGGTGTCCGACATGTCGCTGACTGAATGCTGCATCTCAAACCGCCAAGTTTAAACGGCCTTAAGACCGCCGTGCCGGTGCATGCAAGATGCTGCCGGGCCCGTGCAGCGGTCTGCTAGGATGTTGGCCGATCATGAACCCGGACCACGCCCCCATGCTCTCCCCGCAAGACCGCCGGCCAATGTCGGCCGCCCCGTTCGGCCTGCTGCTCCTGATCCTGCTCGTCATGGGCCTGACCGGCTGCGGCTCGCGCCAGGTGCAGGACTCTCTGGTGGGATCCACCGCCCAGCGCCTGGTCAGCTACGCCATCGACGACCTGGCGCGCGCCCTGCCGGAATCGGACTTTGCCGGACTGGCGGGTCAAACGCTCTGGATCGAATCGCACTTCGTCGCCAACTCGGACCTGCGTCACTACGCCGACCGCCGCCTGGCGATGGAACTGGCCAGCCGCTTCGACATCGAGGTGGTCGAGGACCGACTGCTGGCCGAGCATGTACTGACCGTGTTCTACACCTCGCTGGGCACCGACGAAGACTTTCGCGGCTTCTATCTACCGCTGGGTTTCGTTCCGGGCCTGGACGCCGCGACCCGGATCAACCTGATCACCCTGGAGAAGTTCCACGGGGTTGCCGAGATGTACTACTACCTCGGACGGGACCAGCGCGGCGACCTGCTTCAGTCCCGCCAGCGCACCGATGCGCTCGGCCTGCCCATCATCACGATTCCGCTGTCCACGCTGCCCTGAAGGCAGGCGTGCTGCCTCCGCCAGGGGGGCTTGGCCCGACGGGCCTGCCTGCGTGACGGTCAGCGGTCAGTCGGGTTGCAGCAGGTCGCCGAGTTCGTCCAGACCGGGCGCGTCCCGGTCGATCCGCGCCCGGATGCCCTTGGCCAGGCGCTTGCCCTCTTCAACGCCCCACTGGTCAAAGGGGTTGATGTTCCATAGGACCGAAAGCACGAAGACCGCATGCTCGAAGCTGGCCAGCAGGAATCCCAGCGCTTCCGGCGTTAGGCGCTGGGCCATGAGCAGGCTGACCGGCCGGTTTCCGGGCAAACGCTGGTGGGCGGGCGCGTCCGGGCGGCCGTAAGCGAAGGCCTGGGCTTGCGCCAGCATATGAGCCAACTGGGCACGTTGCCAGCCGGGATAGGCATGATCGTCTTCGAGCGTGCCGACCAGGATCAGCGGATGGGTATCCGGCCCCTGGTGCAGGGCCTGAAAGATGGAATGCTGCAGGTCGGTGCCGCGGCCACCGAAGATCAGCGGCGCCGTGGCAGCCTCGACCGGCCGATCATCCAGGTCCACGCCCTTGCCCAGGCTTTCCATGATCAGCTGCTGGAGATAGTCGGCCAGCAGCGCCAACCTGGGCTCGTAGCTGACGAAACCCAGCGTCGGCAGGGCCAGGTCGCGGCGCAGGTAGTGCATCAGCAAGGCCAGCATCACGGCCAGGCGCTGTTCATCCGGACGCGTCTTCAGCGCCTCGTCGGCGGCACGCGCACCGGCCAGCAAACGCTCGAAAGCCTCGCGCCCGATCCGCGCCGCGGCGCTGACGCCCACCGAGGACCACAGCGAAAAGCGCCCGCCGGTCCAGCCCGGGAAATCCAGCACCTGTTCGGCCGGTACGCCGAACTCCACTGCCTTGTCCGGCTGGGCCGTGCTGGCCCAGGCACGCCCGGCGAACCGGGAACCCAGCCAGTCGCGCGCGGCCCGGGCCTGGGTCAGCGTCTCTTCGGTGGAAAAGGATTTCGACGCGATCACCACCGCCGTGCGCTCCGGATCAAGCTGGCGCAGCAGGCGTTCGAAACGCCGGCCGTCCATGGTCGACAGCCAGTGCACCCGCAACGTGGCTTCGTCTGGCTCGAGTGCCTCGGCAACCAGGCGGGGCCCGAGATCGGAGCCGCCGATGCCGATATGCAGAAGGTCGGTGATGGTTTCCGAGGCATGCAGTCGATCGGCGACGTCGAGGAATCGGGTACGCTGGGCCAGCACGTCCGCGGCCGGATCGGTGGCCCGCAGCATCATGTGCAGCGCCGGCTGGCCCTCGCTGAGGTTGACCGTTTCTCCGGCGAACAGACTGGTCACCCTAGCGTGGAGATCGCTGCGATGCAGGCGCTCCAGCAGGGCCGCGCGCCCGGCCTCGGTCAATGGCGTCAGGGCATAGTTCAGGCGCCAGGCGTCGTCCGCCACGGCAAACCCATTTGCACGCAGTGAATCCTGACGCAGCAAGCTGGCGACGCCCGGCATGTTGTTTTTTTGCGACACACTGTTTCCCCGAATCGGCCCAGGGCCAGTGTAATCGCTAGCGACGTGGAGTGGCAGTTGCGGAACGGGACGCCGCAATGAGTACCCTCCGGCCATAAAAAAACCCCTCTCGAAAACGAGAGGGGTAATAATGTCGGAGTGATGTACCTCGCTTCGCGCCCTGCGCCCTCGACAAAATCGTGGTGGATTTGCCAAGGTGGTAGCAATCTTACCACAGCCCGCGTCGCAAAGCCAAGCACTTGGCGCATGTTCCGCCCAGTGCTCTTGCAGGTCATTGACCGCCACCGGCAGGCTGCAGTTCCCGTGCTGCTGTTCACGGCGGTTTCACCGCTTCGGCAGATACTGACATCGTGTTCGGAGCGGTCCCTCCAAGGCCCTGACTCCCTCCCTCCGTTCCGGATACGCTCCTAGGCCCCGACCACGGCTCCCGGTCGGGGCCTTTT
>SL_3KL_010_SEDDRAFT_10005340_pt1 | contig 11536 bp, 7 predicted proteins | sample SodLakKL_010_SED_2_FD_10381 | JGI IMG/M metagenome (IMG submission 10381)
GTGTTTTTCCAAGGTTTTAATTCATTATAATCCATGTAGGTCATCAAAGAAAAGCCCCTTGTATATTTTTTATCAATACTGTCGGCGAGGGGGTACATCCCTAAAAAAGGAGGCCAGGTTTTGCTGTAATTATCCACACCCCAAACATCATCAATGCCATAATAACAATAATTATAATTCATATATTCAATTGACTTATCTTTCAATACAACATAAACAGTAAAAGGAGAAATGGTATTAGGCAATCTCATAAGACGTTTCTTATATGATTTTCTAATCATATCATCAGGCACAAGACACATTGTATTACTTGGGTGCATATTTGAAATAAAGTAATCTGCATAAAATTGCTCACCCGATTTAGTTTTAACCGCCTTTAAAGTCTTGTTTTCATTAAAAATAAACTCTTTTACTTCCTTATTTTTGAGTACTTTGCCTCCGTTTTTTTTAATATTTTCCACAAAAACGTCTGCAACTTGTTGGCTGCCATCAACAAATCTGTATGAACTTTCAATATAATGATTATTTATCAATGAATGAACATACATCAAAGATTTTTCTTTCTCCCCTGAATAAAGATAATTAAGAGCAGAGAAGTAGTTTTGAAGCCGGATATCTGAAGTCAGCGAAGTTATAAAATCATATACTTTTTCATTATAAGTACTAAAATCATTTATTTTTTTAGATTTTACCTCCCTTAAATTATAAAGATCAATATTATTTACAACTTCTTTAATTTTATTAATATAGGCCTTTATAGATTTGTGGTGTTCCGGGAAATATTGGCTTGCTGTATGAATATAGTTTGAATGCCCCATAGCATAGGAATATTCATTATCTTTAATAAAGATGCGGTCAAACCCATCCTCATCAAGTCTTCTGTATTTTATTTTCCCTAAAAAATCAAAGTAATTAAAAAATTTATATAACACCTGTCCTTTATCTAAGCTTCCAACATAATGCATTCCTGTATCAAAATTAACACCGTCACGCTTAAAAGTTTGGAGATTTCCGCCAAATTTATGATGTTTTTCAAGTATAGTAACTTCAAACCCTTCCTTAGAAAGGATATATCCACATATCAATCCTCCTAAACCACTTCCTATTATAACTATACTCTTCATTTTCTTATTCAGGATTTTACTTATTAAACAGCATACAAAAATTCTAAAATATTGACAAAAATAAAGTATTTACAGAAATTACATAGCAGTTAAAATTCATAAAATTTTCAAATTTTTCACCGCTATCGCTGACCATTTCGGTTTGTTATTCTACTAATTCTCCTTCAATTTCAATCCCTGCAGGGCAATGGTCTGATCCCATAACCTCATCGAGTATAAATGCTGATTTTACCTTTTCAATAATTTGCCTGCTCACCATAAAATAATCAATCCGCCATCCAATATTTCTCTCTCTGGCTTTAAAGCGTTGATTCCAGAAAGTGTACTGAATTTTATCTCCATTAAAATGGCGGAAAGAATCTATTAGATCAAGCGATAAAAGATTTTTAAACCCGTCAATTTCTTTTTGAGTATAGCCGGCTGATTTGTTATAATTTGCATCAGGGCGAGCCAGGTCTATCGGCTCATGTGCAACATTAAGGTCTCCGGTAAATATTATCGGTTTCTTGGCATTCAATTCTTTTAAAAATTTAACAAGGTCATTATCCCATTTCCCGCGATAATCAAGTCTTTTTAACTCGGCTCCTGAATTGGGAGTATAAACATTAACCAAGTAAAACCCTTTATACTCAAGAGTAATAAGTCTGCCTTCCTGATCATGCTCCTCTATGCCCATGTCGTACTTATAAGAAAGCGGAGCTGTGCGAGTAAAAATTGCCGTCCCCGAATAACCCGGTCTTACAGCTGAATTTACATAAAGCTCATAACCGTCAAGTTCCTTAGCAATTTTTTCCACTATCTCATTGTTGGCTTTTGTCTCCTGAACACATAGTATGTCTGGAGCCAATTCATTAACCTTGTCATAAAAACCCTTTCTTACAGAAGCTCTTATCCCATTAACATTCCATGTTATAATCTTAAAATTTCTCATACCTGTTTTAAATTTTATGTCTTATAAAAAGTATTATATTTAAAATCAAAAAATATTATTTTGAATTTTTTCGTTGATTAATTTGCCATAGAATATTTATTTAAAAATATTACGATTCAAAGATAAGTTTTTTATTAGTATATTTGATACCTTAAATGGCAATATTAAACATATTTCAAAATGATGGATTTTAGTTTTAAAAAGTATCGTTTTTCTCTTTTTATCATTATCACAGTAATTTCAGCTTCTTGCTCAACTACTTCCGACCTTCCTAAAAACAAAAGCTATTATATTGAAGACATAGACAAGTATAGCATTGATACGGGCTTTGTTTTTTTCCCTGATACAAAAGTTCGAATAAAAACTGTTCATAACTCTGAAAATATTCGTATATGGATAAAAGCAGCAGAGATATATACTGCTGCAGGTTTTTTAGTCAACGGGCTTTCAGTATGGATTGATCCTGAGGCAGAAAAAAACAAGGATGTAGGAGTGATTTATCCCGCAGCGACGTTTGCTTTATTAGACAGATATTTCGGAATTGAAAAAGACAATCTTATTGACTTCAATGACACACTCGACAGGAAAAGCTTCAACCCGGACAAATTTATTGCTGCGATAAAAAAGCGAGGAGCCGTTATTCAATCGGAAGAGCAAACAAGATTTGCCGGTGAAAAGGAAACAACTATTTTTTTAGACGATAATGAAGTTATAAATTACATGATAACACTACCTTTTTCATTTATAGGTATAGAAAACCCCGATAATTTTAAGGTAAGTATAGGAGTAATTTCAAAAGCAACCGCCCAGCCTCAACCAAGGCAGCAACAACCATCAAGAACTCACGGACACCCCGGAGATAGGAGGCATCCCCACAGCCGACAACATCAAACAAGAGACACTGATAAACAAAAACCACCAAGACTGCCATCTATTGACGCATGGATGATATTCGAATTTGGAGAGATGGAAAAGGAATTGTGATGTAAAAAAGATTTTTTATATTTTAAAATTAGAATCTAATATTCACAAATTACAAATAATCTAAAATAAATAATTAACTAAAAATTTATTAAAATGAAAAAATTATTTTATTTACTAATTACAGGGTTAATTTCATTAACCACAGCTAATGCAACACAAAACATTTATGATTTTGTAGTCAAAGATATTTATGGAAGTGAATACGATTTTTCACAATTAGAAGGGAAAAAAGTAATGATTGTCAATACTGCTTCAAAGTGTGGCTTTACTTCACAGTATGCAGAAATGCAAACCTTATATGAGAAATATAAAGAAAAAGATTTTGTAATTGTTGCTTTTCCTGCAAACAATTTTATGAATCAAGAGCCGGGAACTAACGAAGAAATTGCAAATTTTTGCACTAGCGAATTTAATGTCTCATTTCCATTGATGTCTAAAATATCTGTTAAAGGAGACGATATACACCCTGTTTATCAGTGGCTTACAATGAAAAGCAAAAATAATGTCATGGACTCAGAAGTGAAATGGAACTTCCAGAAGTATTTAATTAACAGGGATGGATCATTGCACGGAGTTTTGGGTACAAGAACCAGCCCTATGGATGAATCAATTATTAATTGGATAAAAGCAGACTAATACGATACAAATATCCTTTTTATAAAAAGTTATATTTAATATCTTTTTTGTTCACTCTGCACTTATTAAATCTGAGTTATACACACAAATGCCGGAGTTAATTTTTTTAAAAAAATATTAAAAAAATTGAACTCTTTAGTAACGTTGCTTGTTTAACAAATAAAATTTTTATCTTGCTAATCTGAGTTCAGTCTAAAAAATATAAGGTTTATAACTATTTTAGACTGAACTTAAATCTTAAATAATAATTAAAAAAACGGAGGTATTTTTATGTTAAGAAAAATAAAAGAAAATGTTTTTTCACTAAACACAATTGACTGGAACAGAAGATTATTTGACTCACTTATTCCCTTACCTGACGGCACTAGTTATAATGCATATTTGGTTTGTGGCAGTGAAAAAACTGTGTTATTAGACACGACAGACACTTCAATGGCAGATGAATTATTCGAGAAATTAGAAAATGTTGATAATATTGATTTTATTGTTTCCCATCATACAGAACAAGATCATTCAGGAGCAATACCTCATGTTTTAAAAAAATATCCTAATGCAAAAGTTATATCATCGCCAAAAGCCAAAGAAATGATCACAGAACATTTATCTGTGCCGGAAGATAAAATTATAACCGTTGAAGATGGCGAAGAATTATCTTTAGGAGATAAAACATTAAAATTTATACACTATCCCTGGGTACATTGGCCTGAAACAATGCTAACCTACTTAAAAGAGGACAAAATTCTTTTTCCCTGCGACCTTTTCGGGTCACATTTAGCAACAACCGACATGTATGTAGCTGACGAATGCGAGGTATATGAAGCTGCTAAAAGGTATTATGCGGAAATAATGATGCCGTTTAAAAAATTTATAAAAAAGAATTTTTACAAGATAGACGAACTTGATATAGATATAATAGCTCCAAGCCACGGACCAATGTATGATAAGCCGGAATTTATTATAAACGCATATAAAGACTGGATATCCGATAATGTTAAAAATACTGTTGTAATACCTTACATTTCTATGCATGGCAGTGTTGAAAAAATGGTACAACAACTAGTTACTTCACTTGAAGCAAAAGGAATAAAAGTATATAAATTTGATTTGACTGTAACGGACATTGGCAAATTGGCTATTACCCTCGTTGATGCTGCGACTATAGTGGTTGGAACGCCAACAGTTTTGGGCGAACCGCACCCATTAGTTACTTATGCCGTTAGCATAGCTAATTTACTTAAACCAAAAACAAAATTTGCATCAGTAATGGCTTCTTATGCCTGGGGTGGTAAAGCCATTGAAAAAACTGTTGATAAAATCCCAAATATTAAAGTAGAATTAATAGACCCTATTCTTATTAAAGGATATCCTAAAAAAGATGATTTAGATTCTATTGATAAATTAGCAAACGAAATATATAAAAAACATTCAAGCATTAACTTGATTTAGGTTATTAAAAAGCGTAGTATTACATTCTGATTTTCACATTATATTATTATTTTTGTGTTTTTATAATTAAAATCACACTTAGTTATATCTGTTTTAACAGAATAATACATTGCAACAAGAAGGGCTTGTTGCTTTTTGATTAAATATTTCTAAACAATGAAGTGGTTATATAAAGTTTTCAAAAAAAGGAAAGACCCCTACCCTCTTATTATATCATTTTTTACATTACGTCGTATTGTAGGAATATTGGGTGTTTCTTTGCCTGCAATTCTGATTATAGGAGCATATATTGTCGGAGGTTGTACAAATATTCAGGACTCTATAAGCCATTACTACTATACGGCAATGCGTGACGTATTTGTAGGGATATTATCTGCCATAGCGATTTTTCTAATTTCATACCGAGGATACCAGCCCAAAGATAACATAGCAACCACACTTGCCGGCATTTTTGCAATTTGCGTAGCGTTCTTCCCTACTACACAAAATCAAGATACTGTCTGCACAGTTTACTATATTGATCATAGCAGTTTAAGAATATATATTCACTATGGTTCTGCTGTTTTGTTGTTTACTACTTTGGCATATATATCATTCTTTCTTTTTACAAGAGGACCAAAAAGAAAACGCAAACGAAAAATTTTAAGAAACAAGGTATTCCGTACTTGTGGTGTAATATTAATACTTTCCGTTATTCTTATTACACTAATTCGCATTATCCCTTCATTAGAAAATTCACTGGGCAGATATAATGCTGTTTTTTGGATTGAGTGGATTGGGTTGATTGCTTTTGGAGTATCATGGATGGTCAAAGGTAATCTTTTGTTTAAAGATTATGTTAATAATCAAAAAAATAAATAATAAATATCAAAATAAATATTATTATTGTATTAGAATAAAAGACTTAGCATTTAAACTATTATTAAACACATAATTTTTATCATAATGCTTAAAACATTAAAAAACTGTTTATTACTAATAATTTTATCTTTTTATATGAGTTCATGTAAACATTCCGGGCAAATTGATATAATAATATTCAACGGCACTATAAATACTGTTGACGAAAACATGGCAACTTACGAAGCTATGGCAATTTCCGAAGGCAAAATAATTGCGGTCGGCAGTGATGAATATATATTATCAAAGTATAATGCAGATAAAAAGATAGATTTAGATGGGAAAAATGTTTATCCCGGTTTTATTGACCCACACAGTCATTTTATTAATTACTCCAAAAATTTTTTGCGGGCAGATTTAGTTGATTCCGATTCTATGGAAGAAGTAGTAAATCGTCTTAAAACTCATGCCGGGCAAGTTGAAGACGAGTGGGTACTTGGCAGAGGATGGGATCAAAACTTGTGGGAAGACACACAAATGCCTTGCAATAAACTACTTAACAAAGCTTTTCCCGACAGACCTGTTTACATAGTTAGAGTTGACGGTCATGCAGGCATTGCTAATGAAAAAGCACTTAGTATAGCAAACATTGATAATAACACAAAAATATCCGGTGGAGATGTTGTAAAAGAAAACGGCAACCCTACGGGGTTGTTAATGGGTCGTGCAATGGGTTTAGTCACATCCAAAATACCCTCTCCTTCAAAAGAAGAAACTATACGGCTTATTGAAGAAGCACAACAAAAGCTCTTTTCCGTTGGTCTAACTTCAGTGAGTGATGCAGGATTGGATAAAGAAGAGATAGAAATGCTTGACAGCTTACATAAGTCAGGAGAATTAAAAATCAGGATTTATGCTATGTTAAACCCAAACGAAGAAAACTTTAAAGCATTTTTATCTTCAGGACCATATATAACTGACAAGCTAACTGTCAGCTCCATCAAGCTCTTTGCCGACGGAGCTCTTGGCTCACGAGGAGCTCTTCTCCTTGAACCATACAGTGACGATAAAAACAATAAAGGTCTTACCGTTGAAACAACCGATTTTTTAGAAGAAGTTTGCAAACTTGCTTTTAAAAACAACTTTCAGGTCAACACTCATTGTATAGGAGATTCTGCTGTAAGATTAATGCTTAATATTTACAAAAAATTCCTTGAACCCGAAAATGATAGGCGGTGGCGAATTGAACATTCACAAGTGGTTTCCCCTGACGATTTTTATATGTTTGGGAAATATAATATTGTGCCTTCAGTGCAAACTATACATGCCGTATCTGATATGGGCTGGGCTCCTGACAGATTAGGAGACAGGATAAAATATGCTTACGCTTTTAAAACTTTACTTGAACAAAACGAATGGATTGCAAATGGCAGCGACTTTCCCATAGAACCCACAAACCCTTTATTCGGCTATCACGCTGCTTTTACAAGAACAGATAAAGACGGTAATCCAAAAGGAGGATTTCTCCCTGAAGAGGCATTAAGCAGAGAAGAAGCACTTAAAGCTATGACTATATGGGCAGCAAAAGCAAATTTTGAAGAAAAGATAAAAGGTAGCCTTGAAAAAGGTAAATTCGCTGATTTTGTAGTGCTCAATGAAGACCTACTCGAAGTAGAAGAAAGCAAGTTATATGACCTGAAAATTGAAAAAACCTTTGTCAACGGGGAAATGGTATTTTCGCAATAATTTATCTTATAGATGCTCCAAGATATTTTTTAAATGCATCTGCAAGATTATTCATTATTTTATCTATTTGCTTATCCGTCATTGTTTTAGTTTTATCTCTCAATATAAAACTAATTGCATAACTCTTTTTGTCTTTGCCGGTTTTTTCATCATCCTGATAAACATCAAAAAGATTAATTTCAACAAGATATTTACTTTCAATTTTAAATGCTAACTCTTCTATTTGCTTATATGAAACATTTTTGTCTATTAGCAATGCAAGGTCTCGCCTAACATCCGGATATTTCGTAAGTTCTTCGAACTCCATTAGGTGTCTTGCATGCAAATCAACCATCTCTTGCCAGTCAATAGATGCAAAGAAAACATCTTGCTCTACATCAAATTTTTTCAATAAATCATCTGAAATTTTTCCTACTGTCACCATTGTCCGGTTATAATAGTTGTAATCAACAGCATAAGCAAAATCAGGATGTCTGTCATTCTCAACTTCTTCGATATTAAAAAGATTTCCACCCATTTTTTTGATAATATTAATTACACGATTTTTCATATCAAAAAAATCAGAATCAACATCATCAAATTTCCAGTTTTCATTAAATCTTTTTCCTGTAGTCAGAATCCCCAAATTAATAATTTCATCATATTTATCGAGAGAGTCACCGCTTTCCCTGTTAATAAGCTTATATGTATTGCCGAACTCATAAAGCTTTAAGTCATTATTTTTATAATTTATATTTCTTGAAACCGTTTCTAAAAAACCGTAAAGTAAAGTTTGCCTCATAGCATTAAGGTCTTTACTTGTTGGATTTAAAATAGTTACAGTATTATTCTCGAGATAATATTTATTATTCTTATAATATTCAATATTCGTCAAAGAGTTATTCATAATTTCTCTGAATCCCTGTCCTGATAGCATATCCGAGACTTGATTTTGCAGATGTTCTTTATCGGGTTTCGGGTTTAAAACTACTGAAGTTCGGGACTTTTCAGGAATTTCAATATTATTATAACCATATATTCTAAGAATCTCCTCAACAACATCTGCCTGCCTGTCAACATCAACTCTAAATGGAGGCACAGATAACAAGAGATGGTCAGCTTCTTCTTTTAATATTTCTATTTCCAATGAATTTAAAATATTTTTTACAATGCTTTTCTCAATATTTTGACCAACAAGTCTTTGAAGTTCGCTATAATAAAATTTAATTTCTTTATTTTGAACAGGCTTTGGATAAACGTCAACAATTTTTGAAGATATTTTACCCCCTGCAATATTTTTGATAAGCATAGCTGCTCTTTTCAGTGCATATATAGTCATGTTGGGGTCGGAGCCTCTCTCAAAACGGAAAGATGCATCTGTATTCAACTGATGATATTTTGAAGATTTTCTTATAGTAGAAGCTTCAAAACATGCACTTTCAAGAAACAGACTTTTTGTTTCATAATTAATTCCGGAATTTATGCCTCCCAATATCCCTGCAAGACACATAGGTTCGTCGGCATTACAAATCATCAAATCATCTGCTGTCAACTTAATTTCTTGTTCTTCAAGAGTTAAGAAAGAAGTATTTTTTTCAGCTTTTCTAACAATTATCTTATTCCCTTTTATTTTAGAAGTATCAAAAGCATGGAGGGGTTGACCGGTTTCATGTAAAACAAAATTTGTTATATCAACAATATTGTTTAAGGGTTTAAGCCCTATTGCTTTTAACCTGTTTTTAAGCCAATTAGGTGATTCTTCCACTTTTATATCTGATATTGTCAATCCGCTATATCTTATACAAGCTTTTTCGTCGTGAATCTCAACGGGGATATGAAGACTTTCATTATCCACTTTGAATTTATCAACTTCAGGATTTTTTAATTTCTTTTTTTGGTTTTTATTCAAACAATTAATTACTGCTGCAATATCTCTTGCTGCTCCCATGTGTGAAGCTCCGTCAATTCTGTTTGGAGTAAGTCCAATTTCAAATACCCAATCCTCTTCTATGCCGAAATATTCTTTTGCGGGCGTTCCAACCGGCACATCAGGGTCAAGTACCATAATCCCATCATGAGATGTTCCGATTCCAAGTTCATCTTCGGCACATATCATTCCCTGCGATAGCTGTCCTCTAATTTTTGCTTCTTTTATTTTCAAATCACCTTTTTCTGTATAAAGAGTAGCTCCAACAGTAACAACCGGCACTTTTTGTCCTTCTTTCACATTAGGAGCTCCACAAACAATGCTAAGCTTCTCTTCTTTGCCAATATCAACTGTAGTAAGAGTAAGCTTGTCTGCATTGGGGTGCTTCTCACAAGATAAGACCTCTCCAATTATCACCCCTTCCAATCCACCCTTAATAGTCTGGTGTTTTTCCAGCTTTTCAACTTCCAAGCCCGAATCTGTAAGCCATACTGCAATTGTTTCAGGAGACTCTTCAGTTTCAATATATTCCTTAAGCCAATTATAGGATATTTTCACAATTTAACTGTATTTTTTATTGTTTAAAAAATTAATCTTGAATTTTGCAAAATTAAGAAAAATGTTGAAAAAATGGTTTTAATATTTTTGTATTATAAAACATAAAAAGTTTTAGTTATAAATACGATAATTGATATGTGCCAACAAACGACTCAGTCTTGAATTTAATAAAAGCATAAAAAAAATTAAAAAAACCGGCACGACAACACCTTGAGAGAAAGCCAAATTTTACCCATTTACTCAATTTCTTAATAAATAATAAACATTTAACAGGTAACAATTTAATGATGTATGTCGTTATGTTTTATAAATATTAAAGCTTATAAAACTTGATATCTTTTTTGAAATATTTATTAGTAAGTAAAACAATTAATTAATTTTTAGATGAGTTTCAATATAACATTTGATTATTCTTATTGGGTTTTATTACTGTGTATTTTATTAAGTGCCGGTTATGCTTTTTTACTTTATTATAGAAATAAAGAAGATATAAGCAAAAGGACTTCCTTGATTTTAGGGGTTTTCAGATTCATTATGATATTTATAATATCTGTTTTGATTCTTTCGCCAATGATAGAACGTTTGACAAATGTTGAAGAAGACCCGATAATTCTTTTCGTACAAGATAACACCGGGTCTGTTAGCTTTGGCCCGGATTCTTCATATTTTATAAACGAATATCCTGATGAAGTAGATTTTATTAAGAATAAGTTTGAAGGCAGATATGATTTTAGGACATATACTTTCGGAGAATCTTTTAGCAGAAATGATGAATTTACTTATGATGAGCAAGTAACTAATATGGCTGAAATTTTTGCCGGAATTCAAACTAATTATAATAACAGAAATGTAGGAGCAATCATAATAGCTTCTGATGGGATTTATAATAGAGGCATAAATCCGGTATATGCATCTGAAACAAACAATTTTCCTCTTTATACTATTGCTCTCGGTGATACTGTCCCGAAAAAAGACATTATACTCTCGGATATTCTTCATAACAGGGTAACATATCTTGATAATAAATTTCCCGTCCAAGCACAAATTGAAGCGATTGAGTGCATGGGAGAATCAACGGAGTTGGTTGTAAGAAAAGATAATAATGAGGTATTTTCAAAAAAAATTGATATCCGCTCAAATCATCATTTTGAAACAGTTGACTTTATGCTTAGAGCTGAAGAGCCGGGGTTACAAAGATATAGCGTAGAATTATCTCCGGTTGAAGGTGAAGTAAATCTTGAAAATAATTCAATGGATTTTTTTATAGAAGTGCTGGATAGCCGTCAAAAAGTCTTAATCCTTTCTAACTCCCCTCATCCTGACGTTGGCGCCATCAAGCAAAGTATTGAAAAAAATGACAGATAT
>SL_3KL_010_SEDDRAFT_10005342_pt1 | contig 11534 bp, 13 predicted proteins | sample SodLakKL_010_SED_2_FD_10381 | JGI IMG/M metagenome (IMG submission 10381)
AAAATTAATAATAAATAAAAATAATAATGGGATATAACCGTGATATAGAGATAGGATATATTTAAATTATCAATATCGATAATCGTTATATCTGAATGCCATTAAATAATAAATACTTGTAAAGAAACAGTAATTGTGGATAACTTACATAATTGTTGATAACTTGTTAGAGCCGTCATAAATAATTCATAAGGCATTGTAAAACAGGGAATTGTGAGTTGTATTTGATGAATAGATCGAATTTTTTGTTCAGTGAAAATTTCAATTAAAATTATTTTCTCTCATTTTTGAAATTATCAATTTAAAAACAAGATCGCTTTTCAATTTCTTAATGTGGATAACTCAATGAATTTGTGGAAAAAAAACTGTTTTTTTTCTTGATGCCATAGCTCCTCACGAATATATTAGAAAGCACTTCACATGAGTGAGTTGAGGAAGTCGAATATGTGTGAATCAATAGACTCTTCTATTTCGAATTTTTAAAGTTTAAAAGTTTTTTTCATGGAATTTACCCGTTTTTTTACAAGAGCAGAATGGAAGTCACCATATGATAGTTTGAAATTTGTTGAACGAAAGTCCGAAATCAAGAATCCGGATGGTTCAGTAGTTTTTAAAATGGAAAATGTTGTGGTTCCCGAGTCATGGTCACAGGTTGCTACAGATATCATTGCCCAAAAATATTTCAGAAAAGCCGGAGTTCCTGTCAGGTTAAAAAAAGTACCTGAAAAAGGAGTCCCTAAATGGCTGCAAAGATCTGAAGAAGACCAAGAGGCGCTTCAGAAGCTTACCGAAGATGAGCGTTATACACATGAAATTGACAGTAGGCAGGTGTTTCACCGTCTTGCGGGCTGCTGGACATATTGGGGTTGGAAACATGACTACTTTAATTCTGAAGAAGATGCAAAAGTATTCTATTCAGAACTTTGTTACATGCTTGCAAACCAGATGGCAGCACCAAACAGCCCGCAGTGGTTCAATACCGGTTTACATTGGTCATACGGGATAAACGGACCTGCTCAGGGCCATTACTTTGTAGATGGAAAAACAGGCGAACTTAAAAAGTCTGAGGATGCCTATACCCATCCGCAGCCTCATGCATGTTTCATTCAGAGTGTGGATGATGACCTTGTTAATGAAGGCGGTATTATGGATTTGTGGGTGCGGGAAGCCAGGTTATTTAAATACGGTTCCGGAACCGGTTCAAACTTTTCCAAACTCAGAGGAGAGGGAGAGTCATTAAGTGGTGGTGGAAAATCATCAGGTTTGATGAGTTTTCTGAAGATCGGTGACCGGGCAGCAGGTGCAATTAAATCGGGCGGAACCACGCGCCGTGCTGCTAAAATGGTGACGCTGGATTTGGACCACCCCGATATCGAAGAGTATGTGAACTGGAAAGTCAGGGAAGAGCAAAAAGTAGCAGCTATCGTTGCCGGTTCAAAAATCACACAAAAACACCTGAAAAATATTATCAATCTATGCCACAAGCCGGTAGAGATGGAAGGCAGAACAGTCAATGGCGCTATAAGCCGTGACCCGCTAAGGAACAAAGAACTTGGTAAAGCTATTAAAGAAGCAAAAAGGGATCAGGTTCCACTTAATTATATAGAACGGGTAATTCAGCTTGCTGCACAGGGATTTTCTGATCTTGAGTTTGATACCTATGATACAGACTGGAATTCAGAAGCTTATATGACCGTCAGCGGACAGAATTCGAACAATTCTGTACGGGTTCCGAACGCTTTTATGCAGGCTGTCATTGATGATTCGAAATGGAATCTCCTCGGGCGTATTGAAAAAAGAAGAGCTGAAATTGAAGGACGTACTCCTGAGCCAATGAAAACGATTGATGCAAGGGAGTTATGGGATCAAATCGGCTTTGCCGCCTGGTCTTGTGCTGATCCCGGTACACAATATCATGATACGATCAATGAATGGCATACCTGCCCGGAAGGAGGGGAGATTCGTGCAAGCAATCCCTGTTCAGAGTATATGTTCCTGGATAATACGGCTTGTAATCTTGCCTCATTAAACCTGATGAAATATTTCAAGGATGAAACCGGCAGTGAATTTGATGTCAGGGCAATACGAAATGCTTCACGAATCTGGACGGTGGTATTGGAAATTTCCGTTCTGATGGCTCAATTTCCATCAAAAGAAATTGCAGAATTATCATACGTATATCGCACACTCGGGCTTGGTTATGCAAATCTCGGAGCTGCTCTCATGGTTCAGGGTGTTCCGTATGACAGCCCGGAGGGTTGTGCAATAGCAGGCGCAATAACGGCGAGTATGCACATGTCATCTTATGCAACCAGTGCAGAAATGGCAAAGGAATTGGGCACTTTTGAGGGTTATGAGAATAATAAGGAACATATGCTCAGAGTGTTGAGAAATCACCGAAGAGCAGCTCATAATGCCGATCATAAGGAATATGAAGGCCTGACGATTAAACCGGTAGGAATTAACCCCAGTCACTGTCCTGACTACCTTGTCAAAGCAGCCAGGGAAGATGCCGACCGGGCGGTTGAGCTTGGTGAAAAGTATGGATATCGAAATGCGCAGGTGACATGTATTGCACCAACCGGAACCATTGGCCTGGTAATGGATTGTGATACAACCGGTATAGAACCCGATTTTGCACTTGTGAAATTTAAAAAACTCGCCGGTGGCGGTTATTTCAAAATCATAAACCAAAGTGTTCCACTGGCATTGAAGAACCTGGGATACAGCCCGAAAGAGATAGAGGAAATTATACTTTATGCGAAAGGATCAGGCTCACTTGATGGATGTCCTCATATTAATCCTGAGTCGTTGATTGAAATGGGCTTCACAGAAGAAAAGATCAAAGCTGTTGAAGAAGCACTTCCCGGAAGTTTCGATATCAAATTTGCATTCAATCAATGGACTCTTGGTGAAGAGTTTTGCAAAGATGTGCTTGAAATCAGCGAGGAACAACTATCTGACTATCAGTTTGATATGTTACGTTATCTGGGATTCAGCCGCGAACAGATCCAGGAAGCCAATGATTATGTATGCGGCACGATGACAATAGAAGGTGCGCCTTACATCAAAAATGAACACCTGCCCGTATTTGACTGTGCCAATAAATGTGGACGAGTCGGAACCAGGTTTATTTCTGCTGAAGGCCACATCCGCATGATGGCGGCTGCTCAGCCATTTATATCAGGAGCTATTTCCAAGACGATCAATTTGCCGAATGAGGCAACAGTTGAAGATATCAAGGATGCATATATGTTATCATGGCAGCTCATGCTGAAAGCAAATGCACTCTACCGGGACGGCTCGAAACTGAGTCAGCCATTGAACTCAATGAGTGATGTAATCGAAGAACTTGAAGATGAAGATTTTGCAGAAGAAACTGTCTCAGAACAGGATCGGGTAGTGGAAACGGCGGAAAAAATCATACATAAATATGTGGCACGACGGCAGAAACTGCCGTTCAGACGATCCGGATACACTCAGAAAGTAAAAATCGGCGGGCAAAGTATGTATCTGAGAACCGGTGAATACGAAAATGGCCAGATTGGTGAAATCTTTATCGATATGCACAGGGAAGGGGCTGCATTCCGTAGCCTGATGAACTGTTTTGCCATCTCAATTTCGCTTGGCCTGCAGCATGGAGTTCCACTTGAAGAATTTGTGGATGCATTTGTATTTACAAAATTTGAGCCAAGCGGAATGGTTTCTGGCAGCCCGCATATCAAAATGACCACTTCAGTGATCGATTATATTTTCCGTGAACTGGCTGTAACCTATCTCGGAAGGGAAGACCTTGCGCATGTACCGCCGGAAGAGATCATGATGCGGAAACTGCGGCCATCCGAAGAGGATCAGCTGGCTGAAGAGGTTGCCAAAAAAGTTGAAGCCAGACATCCAAAACCTGTATCGGAAACGGTAATGAGGAAACGGAAAAAATCAGAAAATGAAAGTGACTATGACCGGGCTAAACAGCTTGGTTATACAGGCGACTCTTGCCCCGAGTGCGGAAGCATGACCATGATCCGAAACGGTACATGCTTAAAGTGCATTACCTGCGGATCAACAACGGGATGCTCATAATATAAACCCGACAAACTTCGGGGATGACTAGTCCATTTTAACCCGTTCGGTTGCAAGCCGGACGGGTTTTTTTCTTTTGGATAAATTTTACTCATAATAGTTATTCAAGGAAGTATGCCAGGATTCCACACTCCTCATTCGGATAGTTAATTTCAATACCGGCATCTGAAGCAGAAATAAAACCGGAATATTCACCTGCAATAAAATCTACTGCATATACTTTTTCTGTTTCTTCATCGATGATCCAGCAACCAAAAATATTATTCAATACCGTCCCATTGATCAGTCCGCCTGTATAAATCTGTGATTCGTACTCTGAATAGACGATATGCAATCGATCAATTGAAAACCCCGGATCCAGTCCATCCTGTATCAGTGTAAAATGAATATCTGACGCCCCATAAATCCGCTCTCTGTCTTGTTCGTATGGGTCCGGTTCAGGCCAGTAAAAATACATGGTTCCTACAATTAAGAAAGCTACAATCAGAAAAGGTAAAATATCAGAAACAAATTCCTTTAGAGAAACCACCATATTAACATTAATTCATTTGGTCATTTATGAAAAAATACCCGGTTAGTCACAAAATGTTCCAGGGTGCTGAATTTATTTCTTGATTTATTTACTTAACAATTATTTTGGTTAAATGCAGATTAAAAGAAGTAGCTTTAAGACAATTTATTCTGTGTCTGACTTTAAAAAAAAAGACACTCTCCAAAATATCATGAATCGGCTTTTTGATGCCAAATCACAATCAGATCGAAAAGTGCCTGTTTTATCTTGATAACTGTACTGAATCGATAGTATTTACCATATTAATTCAAAGCAATTCCGGCCTGTCTCATCTCGGAACGGGCATCTTCAATAGCAGTTTGAAGGCTATTTAATTCATTTCTAAGGTGTCTGCCATTGCTCACGACATTATTTGCTATAGCCGATATTGAATTGATTCCCAGGCTTGTAAGATCATTCGACAAAAAACTCTCAATTTCGTTTACATCACTAACATACGTTCTGAAAGCTTCTTTTACACCGATATTATTCTGAGCAATTTTGTCATATATCAGGCCAAGTGCTGCACGCCGTTCATTGCTTTGTTGCTGGATCTCAGGATTGTCATATCTTTGGCCACTTTTGTCCCATTCAGCAAAATAGGTTTTACCACTGGTTTCCATCTCGTCGGCATGTTTCGCAAAATTATTTTCCATTTTTTCAATTTTGGATACATTATCCGAATACAGATCGAATGCCCTCTTCACATCTGCCTGACCCGGCTTGATCAGTTCATCAAGGGAGGCTCCAATAGCATCGAGTTGTACAACGATTAACTTGATGTCATTGTCTACAGTTTGCATTGTGGATTGGACGTCTTCAGACCGTTGCATGCCGGTAGTAGAACATGCAGCTACAGCAAAAACAGTTGCCAGAGATAACACCAAAAAATAATTACCAGGCTTTATTAATTTTTTCATAATCGTCTACATAATTTCCCACAACTTGAGGGACAGTCGTGAAATTATTTTCACACTGGAATATCATCATTCTAAAGCTTAGAACCCTTACAAAAAGCCGCCAGTGGGTTACATAGATCACTGTAAGAGCAATAGATATTAATTATCAAATACTCTCTCTCCGGAGGCACCCTCAGGGAATGTATTTAACCCAAAATTGTCATTGGAACAATGATAATTTTGCCCGAAGGGCAAAAAAGGTCTAACGACTTTTTGGGTTTAAACGTTGTTCGGCAATTTTCATCCGTTCATTTTTTAAACGTTTAAAATAGGTAGGAGAAAGCCCTGTTACCTTTTTAAACTGGGCTAACATATAGTGTTCATTTTTGTAATGAAGAATTTCAGCAATTTCCGACAATGGCATGTCATCGTAGAGCAACAACTCTTTAGCACGTTCTATTTTTTGGATGACAATAAATTGCAAAATTGACATTCCTTTTACATCCGAAAATATTTTTAAAAGAGACTCACTCTTCGAACCTGCATGTTCACTGATGATATCTGTAAAATTCAGCTTTGGTAATGCATCTGTATAGTGTATAACTTCAATAATAGTATTGATAATTCGATCGATCAGCATGCTTTCTTTTTCATCAATCAAAATCAAACCTGACTTAGACAAGCCTCTTTTTAACTCATGATACTGGACTTTTGTGATCTCTTCATATAACTCAATTGCATCATGTACTGAAAACTTATAGTTCAGCTCCTGTTTTTCCAGTACCGATTGAACAATCATTTTATCTCGCAGACAAACCATATATTTCACATACAGTTTTTTAAAAGCTTCTTTATCCTTGTGATTATTACTACTATTTATATTTAACTTTGAATCAGTCATCTAAGCACATGCAAATTAAAATATTATTTTTGTAATCTTTGATTTATACGGCAAAGTTTCCAGCCATTGGTAAAAAAAGAATGACAGACTCTCTTTTTCTGCCATCCTTTTACTCTCTAATGGTATGAAATAAAAAATAGAATTCCCGTTTTATCGCTTAATCACTTTTCATCACCTCTGAGTTCCCGGAGTCGCATCGCTATTTTATCTGCCGTTAATACCATTCCTGATATATAATCTCGAATATCTTTGTCTTTTAAATCCTGATCCTTTATGTTTTCAAAATCTATTAGGTTCGGGGCAAAACTCAGTGTTTTTTTTTCACCGGTTACATTCCCTTTTAAATAACGGTTTTCTGCATGTATGAAATAGGAAATAATTGTTTGAATGAATATTTCCTGTTGAATTCGTTGTTTGAAACTGTCGTAATCCAACATAACGTCACGGCATTCATCCGTATCGATACTTTCCAATGTTGATAAAACCTGATTCAGATTATTTGAATGGCCCATTAGCTTACCTCCTCATATCCACTTTTTATGACTGTTGATATCATTTTAAATCTGTTGTTTGCCTTTATTGAATGGCGGGAGTGGGCAGGAATAATAATCGATTGGCCGGTATCAAGAAGTTTTGAATTTCCATCGATAATGATCTCCGCTTTCCCGTCAATAATCTGAACAAACGTATCGAAAGGTGACGTTTTTTCCTCCAGTTTCTCACCGGTGTCAAACGAGATAGCACTGATATTACCGGTAGTTTTTTTGATAATCGTTTTGATCACAACTGAATCCGGGACATATTCAATGATTTCGACAATGATTAACGCTTTTGATTTTTCGAACTCAAGTGAGGGTGCAATTTTGTTCTTCTCTGGTTTCATGTGATTATGTTTTGTAGAACTTATTCTTCCTCATTTTTGACCAAGGCCTATTATTTACTTCAGCAACAAGATTGGAAATCTTTAATTCATTTGTATTACATGCAAGTGAATCAATCTTGCACAATCTACAGGTACTGTGAAATTTAAAGAGTGGATAACACAAGCCTGTTGCCATATAAATATTTTGAATAGATTTGACCTCACTTGTATCTCAAAGAGATGGAACATGTGTAATAACAAACAAAATATATGTAACCTGCTTCAGCAATTAAGTGAATATTTTTAACGTGAGGGTAAAGAAAACAGGTCAATCATGGCAACAGTAGAAAAGGTTACGTTTAACAATCGCACAAGCCGCGAATTCAGTAAAACTGTTAAAAAGAGGGTCGATCACTATTTTAAGGATAACGGGCTGTCGCGACATGCGAATCTGCAGATGGTTCTCAAGACCGTGATTATGCTCACACTCTTCCTGGGTTCGTACGCACTGATCATTTCAGGGCAGTTTTCTTTGGGTACCATTTGGTTTCTGACCTTTGTAATGGGCGTGGCAGCGGCCGGTATCGGTTTCTCCATATCACACGATGCCCTTCATGGTGCCTATTCATCCAGCAATGCCGTAAACCGCACGCTTGGCTATACGTTCGACATGCTCGGGGCAAACGGATATATCTGGAAAATTACCCACAACATCATCCATCACACCTATACTAACATCCATGGGCACGATGAAGATCTTGAAGTAGCTGGGTTTATCCGGCTATCCCCGCATTCCGAATTCAAGATGATCCACCGGGTTCAGCACGTGCTTGCATTTTTTGCCTACAGCCTGGCAATGGTTTTCTGGGTTTTCGTCAAAGACTATAAAAATTTTCTGAAACCGAACATTGGCCCTTATAACAATAAAAATCATCCGGTTAGTGAGTGGATTATTCTGATTGTAACCAAAGCGGCATTTTACACCTACATGCTTGTGTTGCCAATACTGCTGCTAGATATCACCTGGGTTCATCTATTGATTGGATTTTTAACCCTTCATCTGACCGCCGGACTGATTGTCGGGATTATTTTTCAGCTTGCCCATGTGGTTGAGGAGACCGATCATCCCCTGCCCGATGAAAAGAATATGATCGATGAACACTGGATGATCCACGAAATGGTGACCACAAATAATTTTGCCCGCAATAACAAGGCGCTCTGCTGGTTTGTGGGCGGACTCAATTTCCAGATTGAACACCACCTGTTTCCAAAAGTTTGCAGTATCCATTATCCTGCCATCAGCCCGATCGTGGAGCAAACGGCCCATGAGTTTAACATNCCATACAATCATCACGATACTTTTTTTGAAGCGGTTTCTTCTCACTACAGAACCCTCAAAAAGTTTGGNGATCCGGATTTTGAATACTCTGATGCTGCAGAAGCCGTGCATTGAGACTCCTCTCTGCGTTCGCTCCGCTCACTTATGGGACGGTCTCAACCGGGATCATTCAGAACAAAAGTCCTGCTGAGGCGACCATACCTCAGATGAGTATTTACCCGAAAGAGTAGCCTGTGGTGCTAAACTCTCTTCTATGTTATTCTTCTACCCTGGATTACCTGAAGTAATATTGCTATGACAGCGATAACCAACAGAATATGGATAATACCCCCGGTACTGTATCCTACAAAACCGACTAACCAGGCGATTACTAAAATAACAGCAACGAGATATAATAAATTTCCCATGATATTTGGTGTTTTATCTTGAGGTTAATTGGCAGGATTAGTAGTTAAAAAGATATCATTCAATGATCCTGCAAGATCATCTATTTTGCTTTCCCTCTTTAATATGTCAGGAATAAAGCTGAGAAGCATTATACAGTGGTAACAGGGAGTTATATATTTTACAGGTCCCCGTTTTTTCCCTTCGGGAATAATTGTCATTGTTCCAATGACAATTTTGGGTTTAATAAATCCCATAAAGGGAGAGCAGCTATGACAAGTAATAATTCAGATCGTTGTAAGTAATCAACGCTTTTCCGAGCCAAGACTTCACAGAAGAAGGAAAGATGACGAGCGCCGAATGAATAGTTTTTATTTACCGATTATTCGCCAGTGAAGCATCAGGCATACGATCATACTCATCTTAATTTCGTAATCGAACGCTTATTAAAGTAAAAAAATATGTGATTTGTGTAACAGTATCAGAAGTAAATACAACGGTTTGCCGGTACTTATATAGTATTTTGTTTTTGTTTTGTGCGATCCCATCATGTAAATCACGAAATTATGGATAAACGGAATAGCGATCATCCCGGAAAATCAAAACAAAAAAAACGTTTGCAAAATATCTCACGGGTGATTGATGAGAATCAAGAAATTGAAAAGAAATATATACAGGTAACATCAGAATTAAACCTTCTGAAAGATCGCATGCAAAATCTAATTCATGATTTACGTGGCCCTCTTGGTGGCATTACCGGGATGTTAGACCTGATGATTATCAAAGGTGAAGAACAGTTGGAAGTTCAGACCCGTGATCTGAACATGATCAGGGAATCTGCCCAATCTTTATTGGACCTTGTAAATAGTACATCGATGTCAGGGGGGACTCAAAACAGTTTGAATGGCAGCAAAAAAATCGATCGAAACCTTTCCTCCGCTTTGATGGAGGTTAATCGCTTATATCTACCCATGGCACAAAACAAAGGCATATTACTATCGCTGAGAACCCAGATCAAAAAAGAGATACTGCTGCACCTCAATTTTTTTATAAATCTGATACAGGTTATTGGTAACCTGGTTGCAAATGCAATCAAATTCACTCCCGTAGGTGGCTCCGTTGATGTTTATAGCACCATGGGGGCAGAAGAAAATCACAGCATATTTTATGTGACTGTTACTGATAACGGAAAAGGCATGTCTCCCGATCAGGTATCCGCATTTAACCGGGGTAAACCGGTATCAAGATCGATGGGAACCAATGGGGAAGAAGGATATGGTATCGGCCTTCAGCACGTTCAGGAGATGGTTTCAGAAGACGCCGGCCAGATAGTAGTTAAAAGCAAAAAAGGCTCCGGAACAACTTTTTCATTAACCTTTCCACTTTCTGATCTGAATTTTATAGGGGAGAATTCAGATTTGTCTGCCGCTACAAACAGTATTTTGCCTGTTAATGGCTACAAAAGCTAATATGGCTTACACTCTCATTACATTTGTTCCATCGACACTCCTTTTTCTCGCAATAATTGTTCCTGACATTGAGAAAATCACTTAACTAAGACCTGTGATCATATGTGTCCAAAACGTTTTGGACAGCTATGACCTGTGATATATGTAAAAATTTAAACATCGCGCATAATGCATCACAGTATCAATGTTCCCAATTTAAAATTGCAAAAAGCATTTAACACTATGCGATTAATCGTGTTTAAACAACAGAGAAAATTATGAAACAAACGGTAGGCAGTATATTGTGTGTCGGCGGGTTGATCGGAGTCTTATTTTTTGGATATCAATACCTGGAAGACTCTGAATCTTTTTCAATTCTTGGAGCAGACATTGCTGTGAGCACAGGTGATTATGTTCCGATTTTGATATCGATAATTGTACTTGTGGTTGGTTTGGTTATTTATCGATCCAAATAAACCAAAACAGGGCTGTTTTTACATGATTTGATTCTAATAACTCAGCTATCCTTTAAATTTTGAGACGGGAGTGAACTTTGATGAAAGCATTTCATAAAAACTTAATTCTGACACTTTTTGCAGTCCTTTTGGTTTCTGCATGCAGCATTCAGCAAAGTGCAATAACCGGAGACAAGCGGGCATACGGTTATAGCTGGGAACAGGAAAAACAGATTGGGAAAGATGCTGATCAGCAAATTCAGCAGCATTTTGGATTGTATGATAATGATGCACTTCAACAGTATGTTGAAAAAATAGGCCAAGAGATGCTGGCTGTAAGCCACATGCAAAGAGAGGATACACCCGCTACCTATAAGGATACCGAGTTTCACTTTCGCCTTTTAGACAGTCCGGTCGTTAATGCATTTGCATTACCCGGAGGGTACATTTATGTAACCAGGGGATTGTTATCTCATCTTGACAACGAAGCACAGCTCGCCGTGGTGCTGGGGCATGAAATTGGCCATGTGGCTGCACGTCATGCGTCTCAACGCGCATTTGAGCAGCAGTTGGGACAGATTGCTCTCATCGGTGGAGCCATAGCCGGTCAACATTT
>SL_3KL_010_SEDDRAFT_10005343_pt1 | contig 11532 bp, 10 predicted proteins | sample SodLakKL_010_SED_2_FD_10381 | JGI IMG/M metagenome (IMG submission 10381)
CTGGAGCAGGTGCAAGAGCTGATCAGCGAGAAATAGCTGAGTTGGGTTAAGAGAATATTTTAATAAGATAAGCAGGGGTTATGGTTATGGCCGACTATTTTGTCCATGAAAGCAGCTATATCGATGATGAAGTCAGGATCGGGACGGGGACGAAGATCTGGTACTTCTGCCACGTGCAGAAGGGGGCCCGGCTGGGCCGTAACTGCGTCCTCGGCCAGAATGTGAACGTGGCCGGGAATGTGCGGATCGGCGACGGGGTTAAGATCCAGAACAATGTCTCGGTCTACGAAGGTGTGGAACTGGAAGACGATGTCTTCTGCGGGCCCTCTGCGGTCTTTACCAATGACCTGACCCCGCGGAGCCCTTACCCCAAGGGGAGAGAAAATTACGAGCGCACCCTGGTTAAACGGGGCGCTTCGATTGGCGCCAATGCTACCGTGGTCTGCGGGGTGACTGTGGGCCGCTGGGCCATGGTTGGGGCCGGGGCGGTGGTAACCGCTGATGTGCCGGATTATGCGTTGGTGATGGGAGTGCCGGCTAAGCAGGTGGGCTGGGTCTGCCGGTGCGGTCTGCGGCTGGGAGAAGAGCTGTGCTGCCGGGAGTGCGGGAGAAGCTACAGGTTGGAGCAGGGCCTGTTGAAGGAAAAATAATAGAAGAAAGAGAGAGCAGTAAAAGATGCAGTTAAGAGACTTAAAGGCCCAGTACGGGCGCTACAGGGAAGAAATTGACGAAGCAATTAGATCGGTATTGGAAAGGGCCGCTTTTATCGGTGGCAAGGAAGTAGGCGAGCTGGAAGAAGAACTGGCTGATTACGCAGGCGTAAAGCACTGTATCAGCTGTGCTAACGGCACCGAGGCGATGAGCCTGATGCTGATGGCCTGGGGTATCGGTAAAGGCGACGCAGTATTTGTGCCTGACTTTACCTTTTTCTCGACGGGGGAAGTGGTCTCTTTTTGCGGGGCTACGCCTGTCTTTGTCGATGTGGATAGGGATACATTTAATATTGATCTGGAGAAGCTGGACCGGGCTATTGTCAGGGTTATCGAAGAATTCATGTTAAATCCCAGGGTAATTATACCGGTCGATCTTTTCGGCCTGCCGGCTGACTACCCCGGGATAAAGCACCTGATCCGGGGCTATCACATGTGGGTTTTGGAAGACGGGGCCCAGGGTTTCGGGGGTAGGATCGGTGAGAAAAAGGCCTGCAGCTTTGGCCACGCGGCGACAACATCATTTTTTCCGGCCAAGCCGCTGGGTTGTTACGGTGACGGTGGGGCGGTCTTTACCGATAATGATACCTGGGCGGAAAAGGTCAGATCTTTGAAGGTGCACGGAAAGGGCGAAGGTAAGTATGATAACGTGCGGATCGGGGTTAATTCGCGTTTAGATACGATCCAGGCGGCTGTTTTAAAGGTGAAGCTGAAAGCTTTTAAGGAGCATGAGTTAGAAGATGTTAACCGGGTGGCCGGTTGGTACAGGGAGTTTTTAGACGGGGTGGTAGAGCTGCCGGTGGTGCCGGAAGGCTTTTACTCCAGCTGGGCCCAGTATACGATTAAGCTTAAAAACAGGGCCGAACGGGACGGCCTGCAGGCCTATTTAAAGGAACAGGGTATCCCCAGCGCTGTTTACTACCAGAAGCCAATGCACCAGCAGGGCGCTTACGCTCATATGAACCTAAAGGATGAGGACTTTCCCGTTTCCACACAGCTGAGTGAAACGGTGCTTTCCCTGCCTATGCATCCCTATTTAAGCAGGGCAGATGTGGAGAAGGTTTGTCAGGCTGCGAAGAAGTATTTAAGAAGCTGAGTTAATATTTTTACAGAAGAGAACTGGCCCCGGGAGAAGAAGCAGCTAAGAGCAATTTAACAGATTAGACCGGAGCAGAGACAAAATCTGTTATAGAGAGGATTTTCCGGCAGTGAACGATTTAAAGCGAAAATTAAAAGAGAAGAAGGCTGTTTTAGGGGTAATCGGGCTCGGTTACGTGGGCCTGCCGCTGGCCGTGGAGAAGGCCAGGGCCGGTTTTAAAACGATCGGCTTTGATGTGCAAGATAAGCGGGTTGAGCTGGTCAATGACGGGGTTAACTATATCGGCGATGTAATCAGCGAGGACCTGACTGCCCTGGTTAAAAATGGACTGCTTTCGGCCACCAGTGTTATGGAAGAGCTTGGCCAGGTTGACTGCGCCTGTATCTGTGTACCGACCCCGGTGGATATCTACAAGCAGCCCGATACCACCTATATTGAAGCAACGGCAGAGAGTATTAAACCTTACTTGCGCAAGGGCATGCTGATTGTGCTGGAGTCGACCACCTACCCGGGGACGACGGAAGATCTATTGAAGCCCATATTGGAGAGTACGGGACTGAAGTGCGGGGAGGATTTTTACCTGGCCTTTTCGCCGGAGCGGGTTGACCCGGGTAATGCGATCTATAAGACGAGTAATACCCCCAAGGTGGTCGGGGGCGTGACCGAAGAGTGCACAGAGGTTGCTGCTGCTCTCTACGAGAGCATTCTTAATGCCCCGGTTCACCGGGTCTCTTCCCCGGCGGTGGCCGAAATGGAAAAGATTTTGGAGAATATATACCGCCACGTTAATATCGGTCTGATCAATGAGATGGCTATTTTAGCCAACCGGATGGGGATCAATATCTGGGAAGTGATTGAAGCGGCCCAGTCGAAACCGTACGGTTTCCAGGCCTTTTATCCCGGTCCTGGTTTGGGAGGGCACTGTATCCCCTTAGACCCCTGCTACCTGTCCTGGAAAGCCCGGGAATTTGAATTCCATACCTCCATGATTGAGTCTTCGGCGATGATCAATGAGCGGATGCCGGAATACGTGGTGGAGCGGGCGAGAAAGATTTTAAACCGCGACCGCAAGGCCTTGAACGGATCGAAGGTTTTGGTGCTCGGTGTGGCCTATAAACAGGATATAGATGATTGCCGGGAGAGCCCGGGGGTCCGGGTGATTGAAGAGCTTAAGAAAGACGGGGCGGAAGTTAATTACTTCGACCCTCACGTGGGCGAGTTTCAGAAGAACAGCCTCTTTATGCAGAGCGAACCGGAGCTGACAGCGGAACTGATAAAAAGCGCTGACCTGGTGATTGTCACTACGGCTCATACGAAGGTGGATTACAACCTGGTCCAGGAGCATGCCCGCTTTATCTTTGATACCAAGAATGCCATGGCAAAAATAAAGAGCCGGGACAATATCGAGCTCTTGTAATTTAAGCTTTAAAGCTTGAGGTAAGTTGTAATGCTTGCAAGAGGGACCGTTTACTCTTTCTGCGGTGCATTGGCAGGAGCTGATTGATAAGGCCGGGGGAAATTACGGGCGCTTAAATATTTTTGAGGGATCCGAAGCGTTACGGTAAGTTGGAAAAGGCTTATTACTTAGAGGTTGATGCATTCTTTGATATGCGATTTGTCATTGACAATATTAGTAATGATTGTTAACATTGAAAATAGTTAAGAAGTGTTAAGGTATTTATTATAAAGAAGTATATGCCAATAAAATAATTTATCTTGTTTATGGAGGGAGAATAACAATGGAAGAAAAAAATCTGAAGTCCAAAGAAACTAATCGCTCATATGAACCGCCGAAGGCTACTTTCGTGCCGCTGAAGGTTGAGGAGAGATTATTAGGTTGTGGTAAAGTAGCCTCAGGGGGTAGTAGCCAGTGTGCAGGCGCTGGTCAATCAGACGGTTTAACGTCATAAAGTAATCCCTTTTACTATTAATCACATCATTATAAATTATTTAAATTTTCAAGTGCTTTAACCTTAAGATATATTATATTTACAACATTGGGATAATAAAACTTACTCATAAAAGAGCGGGTGTAAGGTAACTTATACCCGCTCCCCGTATGTAGGAAAAAGATAAATTTTGGAATATTGGAGAAAAAATGAAGCGCAAAAAGGATTTTATTTTACAAAACGTTGGCGGGAGCAAGATATTAATACCGGTTGGCTCTCAAGTTATGGATCTAAATGGTATAGTTACCCTAAATGAAACCGGTTCTTATGTTTGGGGTTTGCTCGCAGAAGAGCATACTGAAAACGAGTTGGCCATTGCCTTAGCAAACCAGTTTAACTTAGAGATAAGTACTGCACTAGCCGATGTGCAGATATTTTTAGAGGATATTTCTAAAATGGGGTTGCTGGAGGAATGAGCAGTCTACCCAAAGACTATGGACCGCTGGTTCGTGAGCTGCACCAGCGAGCCGCCCGGCATCGCCAGCCAGTTAACGGGACTTTTGAACTGACCGAGCGCTGTAACCTGGCCTGCCGGATGTGTTATCTCTGCCGGCCTCCTGATGAAAAAGATTTAGCTGCCTCAGAACTTACAGCAAAGCAGTGGCTCGAAGTTGCTCACCAAGCGGTAGGTAACGGCATGGTTTTTCTTCTGATCACCGGCGGTGAACCGCTAATGCGCCCTGATTTTTTTGAAATTTACACTCCCCTGACCCGCATGGGCTTAATCCTGACTCTTTTTACAAACGGCACACTGATAACTGAATCAATTGCTTCAAGGTTGGCTGAAGCGCCACCCAACCGTACTGAAATCACACTATATGGCGCTACTAAAAAGACCTACGAAGCAGTTACCGGTGTGCCAGGGAGTTACGAAAGATGCTTAGCCGGTATAGAATCACTGGTAAAGCATAAAGTTCCCCTGGGTTTGAAATCTACTATTACTAAAATAAACGTGCATGAATTAGAAAAAATGCGCAGCATGGCCAATGACTGGGGGCTACCATTTTCTGCGTCTTGGTTGCTAACTAAACGTCGCGACGGCTTGCCTTCAGCTATAAATGAATGCCGCCTGCCTGCGCTTAAATGTGTTGAATTGGAAAACACCGATAGTGCTTCTGCCACTGATTGGATAGAAGCTGCAATGCGAGATGCTGCCAGCAGTAACGATAGGAATTTCTATTGTCATGCCGGCCAGGCTGCTTTTGTGGTCAGCCCTTCAGGGCAGATGAATACCTGCTTTGATCTTACCATACCTGCTTCTCGACCGTTGGAAATAGGCTTTCAGGCGGCATGGGAAGCGGTGCAACAGTTTGTAGATTCTGCGCCACCATTGGCAGGGGTCTGCCTGGATTGTGAAGCGCGTGCTTTCTGCCCGCGCTGCCCGGCCTGGTCAGAGCTGGAAACCGGCACCTTGACCGAGCCTGTACCTTATTTGTGTGAAATTGCCTTTGCCCGAAAGGAACTCTATGGAAAAGGTAAATAAAATTCCTATCAACATAGCTGACATATTGCTGGATTTAACCAGTCCGATTACGGTAGATGAACTGGGTATACGAGGTCGTTTAGGACCATTTTTCGGAGTCCCGGAAACACCATTATCTGCTGTAAAACTGTGCTGGGAAGAGAGCAAGAGTGCTCCTGAACCTGCCGGTGAATTAATTTACGATCCTGGTTCCATCTGGAAAATGTACCGCGACGAAAGTTATTATTACGCTGCCATAGCCTATGGCAGCGAAGGCAGGGCAAATGAAGCAGAGTGCCTGCTCCGTGCAAATCCTGACTGGGATGATCTTAAACTTACCGAAAAACGTGCTGGTGCAATGTGGCAGAGCAGACTAAGTATCGGCGCCGGTGAGCTAATCATAAGGACAGCCATTCTTTTTAGTGGAGGGCTGGTCTTTCATGCCTCCGGTTTAGACGATAACGGTCGGGGTATTCTTTTCTCCGGTCATGCCGGTGCAGGAAAAAGTACTCAGGCTGAATTATGGAGTAAAGAGCCAGATGTAATTGCGATGAATGATGATCGCATTGCTGTGCGCGTGGAACAAAGAGGGGCAATCAGTTACGGTACGCCCTGGGGGGGTACCGCGGACATTGCCCGCAACCATTCTGTGCCGCTTTCAGCCATAATTATTATAGAGCAAGCGGCGTATAACCAGATAGAGGAAGTTTCACCGATGGCTGCAGCTGCGATTCTCTCTGCACGTGCTTTTTTACCATACTGGGATGCGTCACTGATGGCTCGGGCCATGGAAAACCTGGATACCATTCTTAAAAATGTCCCGGTATACCGCCTTTACTGCCGCCCGGAAAAGGAAGTTGTCAGCCTGGTGAGGTCGGTGCTATGAATGTTTCCAGCCGTGAACTGATGCCGTTAGTTAAAGGCGCCCTGGAGCGCGGCCAGAAAGTGCGGCTGACTGTAAGTGGCAGCAGTATGCTGCCACTTCTTGTTAATGACGATGTGGTCGAAATTGAACCGGTAATCCATACACGTATAGGCGATATGGTGCTCGTGCAGGTAAATTCAAAGGTTCCTGAGGAACGCTATGTCCTGCACCGTATAGTAAGGATAAGCGATGATTCACAGGTTTTTATTCGGGGCGATGCACAAAACAAAAGTGAGGGTCCATTTTCGGGAGAAGCGATTTTAGGGAAGGTAACTACTGCCTGGCGTAATGGCAAACCCCGTCAAATGGATCGCGGCTTTTGGTTTTTGGCCGGATTGGCATGGATGCGCTTGTTTCCTGTTAATACATGGCTGCTCTGGTTAGCGCTGCGTTTGCGCCGATTTGGGGGCAGGGTGCTGGCAAGGTTGCAGTGTGTATCTTTTTACCGAGGGGCAGCTAAAGCTTTTTGCCCTGAATTTATAATTCAGGAAGCTAATCAAAGCGATCCTTTATCAATGCATACCTGGTTTCATTCAAGCAGTGAACAGGATATACCTGTTTCTGTGGAAAGCGCTGATTCGCGTTTAACAAACTATATTGCCAGAAGTGGTAGTAAAATTATCGGTTTCGTCCGACTTATTCGTTACGCGGAAGAAGATTTACCTTACAGCGGTTACTGGCTTTACAGCCTTACAATTAAAAGGCGCTATCGGGGTATGGGCATTGGTGAGGCCCTGACCCGACAGGTAATTGAGCAATCTAAGCTTGAGGGCGCTTCAGAACTGTGGTTATCTGTGTTTGAGGATAACAGGCCGGCTATTATAATGTATGAAAAGCTTGGTTTTAAAAATACTGTATTACCCGTACTCGAAGCGGAGTTTGCTGCTGATGTGAAATTATACGGCAGGCAGAGAATAACTATGAAAAAAGAACTAACCTGAGCTTGATTCTTAATCTCCTGGGGAGAGTTAATTGATGGAGAATACCAGCCAATCTATTTTACTTACGGGCCTGGGCTATCAGAGCGCGAGTGCAAAAGAAGAGCTTCTTAAAAATGTTACTGCTGGGCAGTGGTCGGAAGTGACCGAATTAGCTAACCGGCACAGCGTTACGCCACTTTTGTATCACAACATCAAGTCGCTGAATCTTAGCCTGCCGGAAGATATAGCAGTTGAATTAAAAGAACAGTTTCTAAAGCAGGCTTACCGCAATACATACCTTTTCAGTGAGCTGGGCAAAATTTTGCATCTCTTAAATGAAAAGGATATACCGGTGATTGTGCTCAAGGGCGCTTATCTTGCCGGGGCTGTATATGACAATATCGGGCTGCGTGGTATGAGTGATGTCGATCTTCTGGTGAAAAAAGATGATCTCAGTCGGGTGGAGAAGGAGCTTCTTTCACAGGGTGCTGTTCCCGAAGCAAAGGATCGGCTCATTGCCGAGCATTGCCCGGAGTTTTCCTATACAACACCTGAGTTTGGCTTAAGACTTGATATTCATTGGGCCCTGAACCCGAGTAAGTATAACTGTCTAGCTGAAGTAGACGGGTTATGGAGCAGGTCGAGATCTGTTCTGGTGCAGCAGTTCCCTGCCAGAGCACTTAGCCCGGAAGATCTGCTCTTGCACCTGTGCATGCATACCGCCAAGCATGCCCACGATATGCAGTTCAGGATGCTATATGATATTGCCGAGGTTTTAAGATGCCATGCAGATGAACTGGACTGGGGTGTAATCGACGACCGTGCCAGGGAATGGGGAATTCTCAGGGCAGTCTATATTTTCTTATCTTTGGCTAAAGAATTTTTAGCAGCTGACCTTACCGGGGAAAAACTTGACAAGCTTTGTCCGGAGCAGCTTGATGAGAGCAAGATGGTCTTAGCCAGGCGACAGTTTTCTAATACCGGGGCAAGTAATAATATTTTCAGGCAATCGCAGCCAGTCGCACAGCTATGGGGTATAAAAGGTCTGGCCGGCAAAATGGCTTTTATTCGCAAACGGTTCCCTCTTTCACATGAAATTAAATTTCAAAATGATGCTGATGCTCATCCATGGAGGATCTATTTATATTATCCAAGACGGCTGAAGTATATTATTAAGAAGCACGGTGCCGCCATGTGGAGCCTGCTGGGGGGCAATAAGGAGTCACGCGCTGCAGCTGAAGAGGTAAATGAGATCAATGCCCTGCGGGACTGGCTTATGTCGGGTTAATCTGCCTGGCTATATTTTCGCTTTAGCCATGGAGCGGAAGTGTTCATTGTTGGCCCGAAGTTCTTCGTAAGTCCCCTGATCGATGATACGCCCTTTATCAATAAAATAGATTAGATCGCAATTTTCCACGGTAGTGATGCGGTGGGCGATAATAATGATCGTCTTGAAGTAGGCTGCGCTTTCCATCGCTTTTAGGACCGACTCTTCAGTTACGCCATCGAGGGCGCTGGTGGCTTCATCAAAGACCAGGACGTCGGGGTTATGGTAGAGGGCCCGGGCGATGCCGATACGCTGGCGCTGGCCGCCTGAGAGGCGGATACCGCGTTCACCGACCAGGGTGTCGTAACCCTGGGGCAGTTCATTTGTAATGAAGTGATCGATGTTGGCAATTTGGGCCGCCCTGGCCAGGGCAGCACGGTCTATATCCCGGTCCGGCTGGCCAAAGGCGATATTGCGGGCGATGGTGTCGTCGCTTAAGTAGATAAACTGGGGCACGTAGCCCAGGTTGCGCTGCCAGTTGTAGCGGTTGCTTTCATCGAGGGTTGTGCCGTCGATGAGCATCTGGCCCTGCTGGGGCAGCAGGAGGCCTAAGATGATATCCACCAGGGTGGTTTTGCCGGCCCCGGTGGGCCCGACGAAGCCGACTGATCTATTGCGCTTGATTGAGAGGTTTATATCTTTCAAGACCGGTTCACCGGAATTCGGATAGCTGTAGGAGATATCTTTTAACACTATTTCCTGGTTGAAGGGCAGGGGAGGCGGCAGGGTTTTAGTGGTGTCCGGTTCCGGCCGGTCAGTGGGACCGGCGGTGGTTATATCGGCATGAATCTTGTTTAAAACTGCCTGGTGAAACTGGATGCCGGAGAAGGAAGAAAAAATGTCCTGGATGGCCGGCATGATCCGGTAGCCGGCAAAAGCGAAGAGGGCGGCCAGTGGTATAACCTGGCGGGCATCTTCACGGGTGATGAAGAGGGCGAGTACGAAAATTATGATGCCGCCGAAAGCAATCCCTTCCAGGGCGAAGCGGGGCAGCTGGCCGACGATGGCGCTCCAGGTAGAATGGCCGGTCTGCTCGAGAGATGAGTGGCGGTATTTTTCGATGAAGTATGGTTCTAAGTGCATGATCTTGATCTCCTTGATACCGCCGAAGGCCTCGCTGACTGCCTTGAACTGCTTTTTGTTGGCCTCGAACCTTAAAAGGCCCCTTTGGCGCAGTTTATTCTTGATGCTGAAAAAAATAGCGGCGTAGGCTCCGCCGATCAGGGCAACGGCGATTAGAGATACCAAGGGGTCGACCCAGATCAGCATGGCCAGGATGAAGATTACCAGGAGGCTCTTGGTGATCAACTGCAGGAAAGGCATCATGTAGCTGTGGGTGAGGTGATTGACTTCGCTTAATACGTTTTTGCTCAAATCAGAGCTGTTCTGGTTCAGGAAATAGGCATAGGGCATGGAGAGGTACTTTTTTAACAGCCTGAGCGAGAGGCGGTGATTGTTCATCAGGGAAAATTTGATTCTCATCCATGCTGTCAGGGCAGAGATGGTATTGGAGAGGATGATGATGGCAAACATGGCCAGGCCGGCGAAGATTATAAATGAGTTTATATCGGTAAAGCCGAAGCTTTGATAGGACCAGAGCAGGTAGCGGTTTTCGAAGATGATGCCGGGATCCATGATCAGGCCGATAAAGGGCATGACCGAAACTACACCCAGGGTCTGGGTAAAAGCGGTGGCGATAATAAGCAGCAGGAGCAGGAGCAGCTGCACGCGCTCTTTTCTGTTCAGGATCTGGAGCGTTTTTTTTACCGAACTGAACATTCAGGTTACCTCAAAAGTTTAAGTTATCTAAAAGCGCCCTGAAAGGGCGATTTAGTTCGCCGCTAATGCGGCGCATCGCTTTAAGGTTCGACAATAAGACTACAATACCTGCCAAAAAGATGCCCGGGCTATTTTAAATCAGTCTAGGTTGTGTTATTATATTATGGTGTTGATCGGAGAGCTGAAGATAGAAAGAGGTGCAAAAAAAAATTGGAACAAGAGCTTGATCTGTATGCGATATGGCAAGTGATAGAGAAAAGATTAAAAATAATTATCCTTATACCGCTTATAGCAGGGCTGGTCAGCTTTCTTTACAGCAGTTTTATGATTACCCCCCTGTACAGCTCTTCGGCTAAATTAATGGTTACGCGGACTACCGATGCCAGGGAAATATTCTGGCAGGATATTCAGGCAAGCCGCCAGCTGGTGGGAACTTACCGGGAAATTGCACTTAGCCGCCGGGTTATGACTTTGGCTGTGGAAATGGGAGAACTGCCTTATAGCGCCGCTGAGCTGCGGGCAAAGATTGATGTTGAAGGGGTAAGGGATACTGAGCTGATCAATCTTACAGCGACCGATCCGGATCCGGAGTTGGCCCGTGATATAGCCAACGTGGTAGCTGCCGCTTTTATGGAAGAAGTTATTGAGATAATGAATGTTGAAAATGTTAGCGTGGTTGACGATGCAATTCCCCCTGGCGGGCCGGTCAGCCCCCGGGTAAGTATGAATGTTGCTGTCGCCTTTGCAGTCGGCTTGATGGGCGCTCTTGGACTGGTTTTCCTGCTGGAATACCTGGACCGGACCATTAAGGAACCACAGGAAGTGCAGAAGCGCTTTGACCTGCCCGTGATCGGAGTGGTTCCTTTAGTGGAAGGCGATAAGCTCTTTGCCTTGAGCGAGCCGCGCTCACCGCCGGCGGAAGCTTTCCGCTCTTTGAGGACTAATATCCAGTACAGCAGTGTAGATAACCCGATCAAGAGCATTTTGATCACCGGGGCCAACCCGTACTGCGGTAAGTCGACAATAAGTTCGAACTTAGGGGTGACCCTGGCCCAATCGGGGGCGCGGGTTTTACTGGTTGATGCCGACCTGCGGCGGCCCATGCTGCATAAGATGTTTACAATTAATAGCGAGCCGGGCCTCTCAAGCCTGATCTTTAAAGAGGAGCTGGATTTAAATGATGTGGTCCAGAAAAGCATACATGAAAACCTAATGGTTATTCCCAGCGGACCGATCCCGCCCTATCCGGCTGAAATGCTGGCTTCACAGCGGATGAAGATGCTGGCCGATCAGTTTGCTGACCGTTTCGATTATGTTATCTACGATTCTCCGCCGATCATTGCGGTAACCGATGCGGCTGT
>SL_3KL_010_SEDDRAFT_10005344_pt1 | contig 11531 bp, 13 predicted proteins | sample SodLakKL_010_SED_2_FD_10381 | JGI IMG/M metagenome (IMG submission 10381)
CCCGATCGCACGCTCCAGGCCACCGAGGTACAGGCTCGCGCCGGCCAGGAAGACCGACAGGCCCAGCAGGGCGAGCAGCAGCCACTGGGGCACGCGCGCCAACAGCAGCATGGCGACGAGCGCGAGAGCGACCAGGGCGAGGGTCATGGGACCTCCACGATCACGAGGGTGATGTTGTCGTGTCCGCCACGCTCGTTGGCGCGCGCCAAGAGGTACTCGACGGCGTGCTGCCGGTCACGCGTGCGTCGTAGTTCCTGGAGGATCTCCTCAGGCTCGACGAGGCCGTGCAGGCCATCGGTCGACAGGACGTACACGTCGCCCGGCCGCACCTCGAACTCGGCCAGGTCGGGCACCACGTGCTGACGGGTGCCGAGCGCACGCGTGATGAGGTTGCGCCACTCGTGGTGTTCGGCCTCCTCGGGGGTGAGCAGCCCCTTCTCGAGCTGCTCCTCGACCCAGGAGTGGTCCTTCGTGAGCTGGTAGATGGTCTCTCCGCGAACCATGAAGGCTCGCGAGTCACCCACGTGACCGAGGAACGCGCGACTGCCGAGCATCGCGAGGCACGTGAGCGTGGTACCCATGCCCCGCCGCCCTTCGCTCTGGGTGGCCTGGGCGTAGACCCGTCTGTTCGCCAACCTGATCGCCTTGTCGACCAGCGAACCTACCGGCACGACCTGTCGGCCGGCGTTGATCTCCTCGGCGTAACGCCTGAAGCCTTCGTCGAGGACCTCGATGGCGATCTTGCTCGCGAGCTCCCCCGCTGCAGCCCCACCCATGCCGTCAGCGACGGCGAAGAGCTCGATGCTCGCGCGTCCCACAGGGAACGACCACACCCGGTGGTAATCCTCGTTGAGGGGCCTGACACGACCCACGTCGGAGCCGTGACCCACGATGAGACCGCTGCGCACGTGGCGAGTCTACCGTGCAGGCGTCGCGCATGCGCGACCGGGCCGGCCCGGGGTACGCCTCCTGCTCGATCGCGGGGTCGTCAGTCGAGCCGCGCGCGGGGTCGCCGCACCGTTTCGAGGTAGGGATAGCGCGTCAGCATGTCGTGGAAGTTGCTGAACAGCGCGACGGCTTCGTCTCGATCGACGGGGAGCTCGCGCAGCCGGAAGTAGGCGGCGTGGCCGTTCGGGAACGCGAACGTCGGCGTACCGAAGATGTCCTCGTGCGCCGCGCGGCAGTGCTCGTGCGCCAGCGTGGTGCGCGCCTCGGGGTCGTCGAGGTCCTGTTCGAAGCAAGCCAAGTGCAGCGTCGCCGACTCGGCCGCGGCGAACATGACCGAGCGCGTCAGCGGCGCACGGTCGCGATGACGCGCCCGCAGGAGCGCCAGGCGAAAGCGGTCGAACGCCTCGCGCCCCTGCTTCCGGGCGGCGATCGACGCCAGGAAGGGGAGCAACCCCTTCGAGCCCGTCTCGTCGCGGTCGTCGAGGCGCTCGTTCCAGACGTGCCACGGTGCGCCCCGATGGTTCGCCTGGTAGAGGGAGAAGTGGCGCCAATCGAAGCGCAACCCGAGTTCCTCGCCGACCATGTCGACCACCTCGGCGCCACGCCACGCGTACGGGCATAGGTAATCGAAGTAGACAGCGACCGCGCCTTGGTGCATCCGCTCAATGACACCTCGCGCTGCGCCCACACCTGGTCGCGCGGCACACACGAAAACCTCACGGCCCGCTCACATAGGCTGCTCCGCTGGGCGTTGCGACCCACCAGCAGGGGCTCCACGGCACGCGTCGCGTGCGCGTCCGGGCGCCTCAGTTGCTGGCGTCGGGGTCGTGCGGGGTCGGAAGCGGCCGCTCGGGGATCGGGCCGACGCGCTGCTCGTAGCGCGCCACGTTGTCTGCCAGCGTGCGCAGGAGGGCCTTCGCGTGCTGCGGACTGGTGATGACGCGGCTCAAGACGCGCACCGGCTGGCGCGGGTACGCCAGGGCGAAGTCGAGGAAGAACGCGTCGTCGGTGTGCGTCACCACGGCGGCGTTTGCGAAGCGCCCCTTGGCGGTGTCGGCGTCGATCTCGAGCTTGACCTGGCGTGGATCCGGCCGCGCGGGCGGCGTGTGGTCGTCGTCGGGCATGGGGTTCGGCTCCTTCGGCGGCTCGAGGCCACCAGGCGCGCTCTGCGCGCCCCGTACGGGTGCGTTCGGTCGCGCGGGCGCGCCGGTTCAGGCGCCCTGCCGGCCCGCGGCAGCGACCTGCGCAAGCAGCCGCGGCAGCTGGAAGCGCACGCGCCCCACGTCGGCCAGCGACGAGAGTCGGAGCGTCAACACCATCTGCACGTCGCCCGGGTCGGTGGCCCCCGGCGAGCGCGGCACGGGCGACAAGACCACCGGTCCGCCGCGGTACTCGATCACGGTCTGCTCCATGCCACCACCGAGGAAGCCGCCCAACACGCGGCTCGCCGAGAGCGCCGAGGCCACCAGACCGCCGGCGTTGGCGAAACCGGGCGCCTCGCGCTCGGCCGCGGCGAGGACCTCGCCGCCCACGNCCACGACTGCGACGGCCAAGACACCCTTGACGCTCAGCACGTCGTCCATCACACGCTGCAGGTCGCTCATTCGAGGAGCTCCCTGACCGCCGCGGTCGCCTCGCCCAACGCGCGCTCCGCCAGGGCGACGTCCGCCGCCGGGTGCAACGTGAGGACGAGGTAGTGCTCGCTCGTCACATGGCGCACGAGCGCCCGCACGTGTTCGCTTCGCACGTCCAAGGCCGTCACCGGACCCCCCTCGAGCGCATCGGTGACCGCCCGGCGTAGGTCGGCCAGCGCCCCGGTGAGCTCCGCCACGACGGTCGTCAGGTCCGGACCGGCGGCGGGTCGCTGCTCCACGAGCAGACCGTCCATGCCACCGAGCGCGGCGGCCACGCCACCGTCGGCCTGAGCGAGCAGTCGATCCAGGATGTCCTCCAGGCTGCGCATCGCCAGGAGTCTACCACCGGTACCCCTCGGCGCCGCCGACGCTCGCCCTGCTATCGTGCGCACGTGACCCAGCTCCACGTGCGTGCACCCGAGGGGGCCGTGGCCGAGTTCGTCCTCCTCCCGGGCGACCCGAACCGAGCCTCCCGCATCGCCGACACCTTCCTCGACGACGTGGTGCGCTACAACGACCACCGCCAGCTGCTCGGCTACACCGGGACCTACCGCGGGCTGCGCGTCAGCGTGCAGGCCACCGGCATGGGGTGTCCGAGCCTCGCGATCGTGACCGAGGAGCTGATCCGGCTCGGCGCCACCACGCTCGTGCGCGTGGGTACTGCGGGCATCATCAGCGACCGGGTACGGCCGGGCGAGCTGATCGTCGCAACGGGGAGCGTCGCGAACGACGGCACCACGCGCCAGTACCTGCGCGGTGCGGCGTACGCGCCCGTCGCCGACCACGCCATCGTGCGCGCCCTCGAAGACGCCGGGCATGCGGCCGGGACGCCACCTCACGTCGGGCTGATTCAGACCGAGGACGCCTTCTACGCGACCGCGCCCGATGACGTGCCCGAACTGCGCTCGCGCGGTGTGCTGGCGATCGAGATGGAGGCCAGCGCCCTCTTCCTGATCGCCGCGCTGCGCGGCGTTCGAGCCGGTTGTGCGCTCGTCGCCAGCAACCACATCGGCGACCCCGAGTTCGTGCCCCAGGCCGTGCTCGACGCCGGCGTGCAGGCCATGACGCACATGACGCTCGAGGCCGGCCTGGCGCTTGCCTCGCAGGAGGTACACCAGTGAGCGACACCAGCACACCGCAGGCGGTGACCGTGCTCGGCGCCGGCACCATGGGGGCGGGCATCGCTCAGGCGTGCGCCGCAGCGGGCCACGCCGTCACGCTCGTCGACGCCGACGAGGCCGCCCTGGAGCGCGGTCGGGCGGCGATCGCGTCGAGCCTGGCACGCCTGGTGCGCAAGGGAACCCTCGACGAGGCCGGCGCGGAGCGCGTGCAGGCCGCTGTCCGCACCAGCCACGACCGCAGCGCTGCGGTGGCGGCGGCCGACGTCGTGATCGAGGCCGTCACCGAGGACCTCGACGTGAAGCGGGCGCTGTGGGGCGAGATCGGCGCGCATGCCGCGCCCGGAGCGTTGCTGGCCACGAACACGAGCAGCCTGTCGGTGACCGAGATCGCGGGTTTCGGCGGGCACGCCGAGCGCACCTGCGGCCTGCACTTCTTCAACCCGGTGCCGGTGCTGCCCTTGGTCGAGGTGGTGCGGGGCGAGCGCACGAGCGACGCCACCACCCGTCGCGCCGTCGACTTCGCCACGGGTCTCGGCAAGACGCCCATCGTGTGCCGCGACACCCCGGGCTTCATCGTCAACCGCCTCCTGATCCCCTACGTGAACGACGCCGTGCACGCCCTCGCCGAGGGCGTGGCGGAGGCCGCCGACATCGACGCGGCGATGACGCTCGGCGCCAACCTGCCGCTCGGGCCGCTCGCCCTCGCCGACCTCATCGGCCTCGACGTCACGCTCGCTGCGATCGAGTCGTTGCACCGCGAGACGGGCGACGGCCGCTTCCGGCCGGCGCCGCTGCTCCGCCGCATGGTGCGCGCCGGCAAGCTCGGCCGCAAGACCGGTGAAGGGTTCCACCGCTACGCATGACGCACGCCCGCGGCGGCCGCTGAGGCTGCCGCACGCAAAGGAGTCTCCATGAGCGAGCACATCGACGACGCCGATCAGGCCGAAGGCATCGAGTTCGAACACCTCTCCATCGCGGTCGACGGCCACGTCGCCATCGTCACGATCGAACGCGAAGACGCGCTGAACGCCCTGAACGCCGAGCTCTTGCTGGAACTCGCGACGGCGTTCGACCTGATCGAGGGCGACGCGGACGTGCGCGCCCTCGTGATCACCGGGGCGGGGCGCGCGTTCGTCGCGGGCGCCGACCTCCAGGCGTTCGCCGACGTGCGCGACGGCTTCGCGGGCCGCGAGGCGGCGCTGACCGGTCAAGACGTGATGAACACGCTCGCGGCGCTGCCCATCCCGACCGTGGCCGCGATCAACGGCTTCGCGTTGGGCGGCGGCCTCGAGTTGGCGCTCGCATGCGACCTCCGGGTCGCCGCCGCCGGCGCCAAGCTCGGACTGCCGGAGGTCACCCGCGGGCTGATCCCGGGCTACGGCGGAACGCAGCGGCTGCAGCGCCTGATCGGGCTGGCCCGGGCGACCGACCTGGTGCTCACCGGGCGCATGGTCGCCGCGGACGAGGCGCTCACGCTCGGGCTGGTGAGCCGCGTGGCGGACGACGCCGCCGAGGCCGCGCTGGCGCTCGCGCAGCAGTGCGCGCGCAACGCGCCGGTGGCGCTCGGGTTGGCCAAGGAGGCGCTCATGCGTGGCGTCGACGTCACGTTGCCGCAAGGGCTCGAGATCGAGGCCGACCTGTTCGGCCTGGCGGTCACGACCGACGACGCCAAGGAGGGCATCGCCAGCTTCTTCGAGAAGCGCGATCCCGACTACCGCGGCAGCTGACGCGCGTTCCGTGGTGCGCCACCGGCCGTGGGCCGTGCGGCGCGCCTTACGACTCGCGCTGCACCACCGTGCCACCGTACTGGCGTTCGAGGTGCTCGAGCACCGCGCGGTCCACACGGCCGGACTCTGTCATGCGCTCCTCGAGGTTCTCGACGCCGGCGAGGGCGCGCAGCGAGCGCTCGGCCGCCTCGTCCCAGCCCGCCCCCACCTCGAATCCGGCGGACCGGAGCACGCGCAGCATGCGCTCCGCGACCTCCCCCTCGAGGGTGAGCAGGTCGTCGTCGCTCGGCTTGTCGAAGTAGAGCCGCTGCAACGAGAGCAACCCGCGCAGCCGGGGCACGGGATCTGGGTCGTCGTCGACCCGCAGGTCGACGTAGCGGTCGTTCAGGCCGCCGTAGCCACCCTCGGCACGAACCACGAGCAGCGCCGCCGACTGCCGTCCGCGCGCATCGCCACCGGCCAGATCGCCCGCCGCCAGCGCCGCCAGGAGCCGCTCGGCGAGTGGACCGTGCGTGCCCTCGAAACCATCGGCCAGCGCCTCGATCACCTCGGGCCCGGTGAGCAGGTTGCCCTGGGCGGCGTAACCGTCGCCGGTCACACCGCCGGCCCACGGATGGCAGCCGTCGCCGGTGAAGCTGACGCTGCGCCCGACGGCGTCGACGAGCCCGTACTGCCGCAGCGCGATCTGGTCGTCGGTGGCCTGGAGGGCGGCGTCGATCAGGTCGAGCGGCACGCCTGCGCGCAGCGCGCGCACGACGCGCGGACCGATGCCGGTGTTGGCATAGGACTGCGTCGCGACGGCGCCGATGTCGGCGACGGCGTAGGGCACGACCGCGCCGACGGCCAGGAACTTCGACGCGGTGGCGACACCGAGGTCACCGTTGGCGGGGTCGCGGGCGACGATCGAGAAGGTGCTGACGGGCCGGAGCTGAGGCATGCGCAGAGCCTACCAGTGGCCGGAACGGCGCCCGCTCGCATGGTTCAATGGGCGCCGTGCCGTTCCGTATCAAGGTCTCGCTCTGGCTGCTCGCCTTCTTGCTCGCCGTCCCGCTCGTCGGGCCGTTCCTGGTGCCGATCCCGGCGCTCCGCGACGTCACCAGCCCCGCGGCGCTGGCCGGTCCGGAGTCGCTGTTCGTCGAGGTCGAGGGGCTCAGCGTGCACGTCGAGACGTGGCCCCCCGGCCTCGCGCCAGCCGACGCCGACGCCGCACCGGGCGACGCCGTCGGGGTGGTGATGCTGCACGGCTTCGGCAGCCAGACGCGCACCTGGCGGCACCTGGGCGAGGCGCTCGCGACGCACGACCTGCGGCTCGGCGTCGCCCTTGCGTTCGACCGCCCCGCCTTCGGGCTGACCGAGCGTCCCGAGGCCGGATCCTGGGGCCGAGCTCCGAGCCCGTACGGCCCGGCGGCACAGGTCGCGCTCACGCTCGGCCTGATGGACGCCTACGGGCTCGAGCGCGCCGTCCTCGTAGGGCATTCGGCGGGCGGCTCGTTGGCGCTGCAGGTCGCCCTCGAGCACCCGGAACGGGTGGCCGGGCTCGTGTTGGTCAGCCCGTCGGTGTTCGCCGGCGGCGGCGCACCGGCCTGGACGCGACCGCTCCTGTGGACGCCGCAGCTGAACAGGCTCGGACCGCTCATCATGCGGCAGTTCGCGGGCACCCCGGGCGAAGACTTCCTGCGCGCCGCCTACTTCGACCCCGACGCGCTCGACCCGATCGACGAGGCCGCCTATCGCCGCGCGCTGGGCGTCGAGGGCTGGGACAGCGCGCTGTGGGAACTCGTCAAGGCGAGCCGCGAGCCCGACCTGGCCCCGCTGCTGCCGCAGCTGCGCGTGCCGACCCTGGTGCTGACGGGGAACGCCGACGTCATCGTGCCTCCCGAGCAGAGCGAGCGGCTCGCGCGCGAGCTCGCCGACGCGCGCTTCGTGGGGATCGACGCGTGCGGCCACGTCGCGCACGAGGAGTGCGCCGACGAGACGATCGACGCCGTCCTGGCGTGGCTCGGCGACGCCGAGGCGCGGCTGCTAGACTGACGCGATGCTGATCGGGCTGATCTCCGACGTGCACGCCAACGTGTTGGCGCTCGAGGCCGCTCTGGCGGCGCTCAAGCGCGCCGGAGCGACCACGATCGTGTGCCTCGGCGACCTCGTCGGGTACGGCCCCGCGCCGAACGAGACCATCGAGTTGATCCGCTCGTCGAACATCCTGTGCACGCTCGGCGAGGCAGACGAACGGATCGCCTACGGCTTCGCCACGCGCGCCAAGCGCGCCGGCGTGGCAGACGAGACGATCGAGTGGACGCGCACGGTCATCGAGGCCGACCACGTGACGTGGTTGCGGAGCCTGCCGGTCCAGCGCCGCCTCGACACCCCTGCCGGACGGCTGCGCTGGTTCCACGGCTCGGCGGACGATCCTGCCGACCGCCTCAACCTGCAGCAGGACCCGATCAGCCTGACGCGCATGTTGCAACGGCACCGTTGCACGATCTTGAGTTGTGGCGGGTCGCACGTGCCGTACTTCCGCAAGGTCGCCAGCGCCGGCTGGGTGGTCAACCCAGGCTCCGTCGGTTTGTCGCTCAACGGCGAGCCTGGTGCCGACTACGCGCTGGTTCGGATCGACGGTGACGGCGTCGACGTGCGGATGGACAAGGTCGAGTACGACGTCGCCGCCGTAGCGTTCGACATCGTGGCGTGGGGCTTGCCGGCCGTGATCGCCGAGGCGGTGCAGCGCGGTCGCATGCCGACGCGCGACACCGACGGCGGCCGCGACTGACCCGTCCGCCGTCCACGCCGGCCGCAGCGGCGCTCAGACCAGCTCCACCGCCAGCGCCAGCGCCTCGCCACCGCCGATGCAGATGCTCGCCACGCCGCGACTGCCGCCGCGGCGACGCAGCACGTTGAGCAGCGTCACCACGATGCGCGCGCCCGACGCACCGATGGGGTGCCCGAGCGCGACGGCGCCGCCGAAGACGTTCACACGATCGGCTGGGAGCTCGAACGCAGCCATGGCCGCCATCGGCACCACCGCGAAGGCCTCGTTGATCTCGAAGGCGTCCACGTCTCCCGGTCCCCAGCCGGTGCGCTCGAAGAGCGCTCGCATCGCGCCGATCGGCGCCGTCGTGAAGTCGCCCGGAGCCTGCGCATGGACGCTCCAACCCACCAGTCGCGCCGCGATGGTGCGGCCGTCGCTGCGGGCGGCGGCCTCGTCGGCCAACACCAGCGCGGCGGCACCGTCGTTGATGGTGCTCGCGTTGGCGGCGGTGACGGTCCCATCCGGCTCGAAGGCCGGGCGCAGCTTCGTGAGCTTGTCGAAGTCGACCACGCTCGGCCCCTCGTCGATCGACACGGTGGTCACGGCGCCGCGCCGGCCCGGCACGTCGACGGAGACGATCTCGTCGGCGAAGCTGCCGTCGGCGGTCGCCGCCTGGGCGCGCTGGTACGAACGCACGGCGTAGGCGTCCTGGTCCTCGCGGCTGAAGGCGTACTCGCGCGCGCAGCGCTCCGCGCAGGTGCCCATGTGGCTGCCGTCGTAGGCGTCGAGCAGGCCGTCGACGAGGATGCTGTCGAGCGCTTGAGCGTGACCGAGGCGCAGACCACCGCGCGCGCCGGGCATCACGTAGGGGGCGTTGGTCATCGACTCCATGCCACCGACGACGGCGACGCTCGCGTCACCGACGAGGATCGCCCGCGCGCCCTGGATCAGCGCCTCGAGTCCACTGCCGCACATCTTGTTGAGGGTCACGGCCGGCACGGCGTCGCCCAGACCGGCGAAGCGGGCGGCCTGCCGCGCTGGCGCCTGCCCCATGCCCGCCGACAAGACGTTGCCGAACTCCACCAGGTCGACGGCCTCTGGGGCCACCCCGGCGCGCTCGAGCGCGCCGGCGATGGCGACGGCGCCGAGCTGCGAAGCCTTCAGCGGGGCGAGGCCGCCCTGGAAGGCCCCGATCGGGGTTCGTGCGCTGCTGAGGATCACGACGGGCATGGTGCTCCCTCCACTCACGCAGGCCCTGCGGCCGCGCTGCGATCGACGCTCACGCCCACGGTACACCCCGCGGCGGCATCAACGCCGCAGCGTCAGGGTGCCGCTCGCGCCCGCCCAGCGGATCGTGATCGGGCGTCTGAGGTCGAACCCCGCTGGGAGGAAGGCCACGGCCGCCACGGGCGCACCCGGACGGACGTCGCCAGGATCGCCGGCGAGCACTTGCACGTCGAACGGTTCGGAGAGCAGCACCTCGAAGCCGTCTTGCAGCACGAACAGCGCAGGGTCCCAGGCCGACGGCCCGAGGCTGGTGACGGCGAGGTAGAGCGCCTTCGTGCCCAGGTGATCGCGCAGGCTCGCGTCGAGGGCCTCCTGCTGGTCTGGGAACGCGAGCGCCAGCATGCCGAGGTCGACGGCGAGGAGGCTGACGGCGTGCGCGCCGGCGGGCGAGGCGGCGTAGAGGCGCAGGGCGGGTACGGCCGGGGCGAGTTCGAGGACCTCGGCGGCCGCAGCCGTGGCCACGGGTGGCGGTGGCGGGAAGGTGAGCGCCAGGCGGCGTCCGTCCGGCAGCAGCGCCTCGTCGCCTAGGAGCGCGATGCCGAGCACTTGCAGGAGGTCCTCGGGCAGGTACCAGGCGTCATCGACGAGCAGCGGCGGCGAAAAGGAGGCCACCTCGATCGGTTCCGCTGCGCCGCGCGGCTGCCAGATCGCGTCGGGCGCGCTGGCGAACACCGTCAACACGCCGCCCAAGGCGCGCAGCGTCAACCCCTCGGGTCCGCTCACCAGCGGCGCCCCGAGCGCTCGCGCCACACCGCTCGCCTCGACGAACCGGAACGGTCCCTGCAGCCGTGCCTCGAGCGCCTCGCCCCGGGCCGCGCCGATGGCGCTCGACGCGAACCACGCGAGCACGACCAGCACCAGGAACACGGGAGCTCGACGGGCCGGCACGAGGCGACGCTACCACGTCGGTGCGCGTGCTAGCCTGACGTCGGTGACGGCGTCCGTGCCCTCGAAGGGACATTCGGGCGTCTGAGAGGAGCCGCCCCATCGAGAAGGTCCACGGTCAGCTCGCCGGCTGCAAGCCCGCCCAGATCAAACGCCTCTCCAACCTGTATCGGCGCCGAGTGGCGCCCGAGCACGCCGTGTCGCGCGAACTCGCGCGCTCGATGGCCGAGCTCGCGCTCGACCTCGGTCGCCCGGTCACGGTGTTGATCGACCGCCGCGGGCGTGTGATCACCGTCGCCGCCGGCGACGCGGAGCACTGCCCGTTGCCGCCCGCGGTGGGCGAGGCCGAGTCGCGCCTCGCCGGACTGCGCCTGGTCCACGTGCACCTCAAGGAGGGTGGGCTGTCGCGCGCCGACCTCACCAGCCTGTTCCTGAACCGACTCGACCTGATGGTCGCCGTCGACGTGCGCGCCGGTTCGCACGGTGCACCCGAACTGGGGCTCGCCCACGTCGCGACGGTCGCGCCGCCGACGTCGGACGAGGAGGATTGGCTCATCGACGCTCCCACGGAGTTCGCGACGCTCGAGCGCGAAGACGTGCTGGAGCGCGTGTCTGCCTTGGAGGAGGAACTGGCGCGGGCGTACCGAGTCCGCGACGTGCGTCGCGGCAGCGAGGAACGCGCCGTCTTGGTGGGACTCGACACGGGCGAGGGCCCGATCGAGACCCAATCCCGGCTCGACGAGTTGGCCGAGTTGCTGCGCAGCGCGGGCGGCGTGGTGGCGTTCGAGGTCCTCCAGTCCCGCTCGTCGCCCGACGCACGCACGCTGGTGGGGCGCGGCAAGCTCGAGGAGGTCGTCTCGGCGGCGTACCACGAGAACGCCGACCTGCTGGTGTTCGATCGCGAGCTCTCGCCGGCGCAGTCGCGGGAGATCGAGAAGGCGACGAAGCTGAAGGTGCTCGACCGCACCCAGGTGATCCTCGACATCTTCGCGCAGAACGCGCGTGGCCGCGAGGCGCAGGTCCAGGTGGAGCTGGCCCAACTGCAGTACCAGCTGCCGCGGTTGTCCGGGCGAGGCACTGCCATGTCGCGCCTCGGCGGTGGCATCGGCACGCGCGGTCCGGGCGAGACGAAGCTCGAGGTCGACCGCCGCCGCATCCGCGAGCGGCTGGCCGCCCTCGA
>SL_3KL_010_SEDDRAFT_10005346_pt1 | contig 11529 bp, 9 predicted proteins | sample SodLakKL_010_SED_2_FD_10381 | JGI IMG/M metagenome (IMG submission 10381)
GCCTGCAGCCAGTCGCGGGCGCGGGGATCGTCGCTGGCCACGATGGCGTCGATGGCGCGGCCCTTGGCGGGGAAGCTGCCCGCGTCGAGGGCTTCGAGCAGTTCGATGGCGACCGCGTCGTCGTCGGCCGAGGTCTGGGCCTGGGCGACCGAGGACATCAGCAGCACAAGCAAGAGTGTCAGCAGCCAGGCCAGCGGGGCACGACCGGTTCGTGACCTGGCCGAACCGGGCCAGGACGGCGGGAAGTTCCTCATCGGGAGTTCCTCTGGAATCGGGAGCGGTAAGGGGTCGAGAGGGCGTGCTACCCCGCCGCCGGGCGGCGGCGGGGGATGGATCAGACTTACTCGGCCAGGGCGGCCTCGGCCTCCTCGGCCGCAGTGCTCCCGCCGCAGGAGCCGGTAGCGACGTTGAAGTTGCCGCAGCGCATCGGGGCGCGCCAGTCTGCGATCAGGTCGCGGGAACCCGGCAGGAAGTCGGACCAGGCATCACCGACCACAGTGGACGGGGTCTGCCAGACGATATCGAACTGACCGTTGTCCTGGATCTCGCCGATCAGCACCGGCTTGGTGATGTGGTGGTTGGGCATCATGGCCGCATAGCCGCCGGTAAGGTTGGGCACCGCCACCCCGATGATGGCGTCCTTGACAGCATCCGCGTCGGTGGTCCCGGCCTTGCGTACCGCTTCCGCCCACATGTTGAAGCCGATGTAGTGGGCCTCCATCGGATCGTTGGTTACCGCCTCCTCGTCGCCCGTCCACTCGATCCAGGCGTCGATGAAGTCATAGTTGGCATCGGTATCGACGCTCATGAAGTAGTTCCAGGCGGCCAGGTGGCCGACCAGCGGGCCGGTGTCGATGCCGGTCAGTTCCTGTTCACCCACCGAGAAGGCCACCACCGGGATGTCCGCGGCGTCGATGCCCTGGTTGGCCAGTTCGCGGTAGAAGGGCACGTTGGCATCGCCGTTGATGGTCGAGACCACCGCGGTCTTCTTGCCCTCGGTGCCGAAACGGCGGATCTCGGCGACGATGTTCTGCCAGTCGCTGTGACCGAAGGGGGTGTAGTTGACCAGGATGTCCTCCTCGGCCACCCCGAACTCCTCCTGGAGGTAGGCCTCAAGGATGCGGTTGGTGGTGCGAGGGTAGACATAATCGGTGCCCGCCAGCACCCAGCGCTCGACCCCCACCTCGTCATGGAGGTAGTTCACCGCCGGGATGGCCTGCTGGTTGGGTGCCGCCCCGGTATAGAAGACGTTCTCGGAGGACTCCTCCCCCTCGTACTGCACCGGGTAGAAGAGCAGACCGTTGAGCTCCTCGAAGACCGGCAGCACCGCCTTGCGGGACACCGAGGTCCAGTTGCCGAAGACCACATCCACCTCGTGCTGGGCCAACAGCTCCCGAGCGCGTTCCGCGAACAGCGGCCAGTTGGAGGCTGGGTCCACCACCACCGCCTCGAGCGGGCGGCCCAGCAGGCCGCCCTGCTCGTTCTGCTTTGCCACCAGCATCTCCACGGTATCCTTGAGCACCGTCTCGCTGATCGCCATGGTGCCGGAGAGCGAGTGCAGGATACCGACCTTGATCGGGTCTTCCTGGGCCAGGGCCTGGGCGCCGGCGCCCAGCAGGGAGACGGACAGCAGCGCGGCGATCAGGGGACGCAGCGGCAGCGTCTTGCGATGGGATAGGGTCATGAGAATCTCCATGCTCACAAGGGTTGTTGTTGTGTAGCAAGAAGATGCTGCAAGGGATGCGCCAGCAGGCGACATTCCCAGGAAATAGCAACAATTACAACTAATTGCCGGATCAACATGACGTGCTCGAAGAGCCCGACTGCACCCTGTCGGTGCAACTTTCCACGAACCGGGCGCCGGCCATGCACCATCCCTCCCCAACGATGCACGCCGCCAGCCTCGACGCCCCCTGATAGTGCACATCTCGGCCCAAAACCATCCACCCCGGGGCCCTCACACAACAGGGGCGCCGAGGGTGTCGGCGCCCCTGCCAGGCCGAAGGCTGGCGAATGGCAGGCGGGTCAGCTCCTGGCGCGCTGCATGACCTTCTTAACCAGAGGCAGCAGCAGCGACAGAGCGGCAATGATCAGCAGCCACATGGAGATCGGCTTGTCGACGAAGACCATCCAGTCGCCACCGGAGATCTGCAGGGCGCGACGCATGGACTCTTCCATGATGCTTCCCAGAATCAATGCCAGGATCAGAGGAGCCGCCGGGAAGCCAAACAGCCGCATGCCAAGCCCCATCAGCCCGAAGCCAAGCAGGAACAGCAGGTCGATCACACTGAAGCTCATGCCGTAGACACCGATCATGCAGAAGATCAGGATCAACGAAAGCAGCAGAGGGCGAGGCATTTCAAGAATCTTGGCGATATAGGGGATCAGCGGCAGGTTGAGCACCAGCAACATGATATTGCCGATATACATACTGGCAATAACGCCCCAGAACACATCGGGACGATCCACCAGCATCGCCGGCCCGGGACTGATCCCCATGACCAGCAGGGCCCCCAGCAAGACCGCCGTGGTCCCGGAGCCGGGCACGCCCAGGGTCAGCAGGGGCACGAAGGAGCCGGTACAGGCGGCGTTGTTGGCCGCCTCGGGTGCCGCCACTCCCTTGATATTTCCCTTGCCGAAGGTATCCCCATCCTTGGCGATGCGCTTCTCCATGCTGTAGCCGAGAAACGATCCGATGGTGGCACCGGCACCCGGCAACACGCCGGTGAAGAAGCCCAGCACCGAACTTCGTCCGATGGGCCCGGCGATCTCCTTCACTTCGCGTCGCGAGAGCCTGAGCGAACCGATGGCATTTCGCTCCGGCTCCTTGCCACCGCCCCCCCGGAGCAGCATGTAGAAGACTTCTGCCAGGGCGAAGACACCCAGTGCCACCACCAGGAAGTCGATGCCGTCGAGCAGGTGGGTGGTCCCGAAGGCAAAACGCACGGTGCCAGTCTGCAGGTCGATACCGATGATGGAGATCATGATCCCGACCACCGCGGCGATCAGCCCCTTGACCAGCGACTTGTCGGAGAGCGATACCACCGCCGTCAGGCCCAGCACCATCAGCGCGAAGTACTCTGCCGGCCCGAATGCCACGGCGACCCTCGAGAGCATCGGCGCCACCATCATCAGAAACACGATGGAGATGGTGCCGCCCACGAAGGAAGCATAGGCCGCAATGGCCAGGGCCTTGCCGGCCATGCCCTGCTTGGCCATGGGATAGCCATCGAAGGAAGTGGCCACGGTGCCGGCCACGCCGGGAGCGTTCAGCAGGATCGATGAGCTCGAGCCGCCGAAAATAGCCCCGTAGTAGACGCCAGCCATCAGGATCAGTCCGGAAGAGGGCTCCATGGCGAAGGTGATCGGAATCATCAGGGCCAGGGCACTGATCGGCCCCAGTCCCGGCAGCATGCCGATAATGGTGCCGGCGAAGACGCCGCCGAAGACATAAGCGATGTTCATGGGCTGCAGCGCGATGCCGAAGCCGTACATCAGGTTGTTCAGTGCTTCCATGAGCAGGTTCTCTCTCGCGAGCCGGTCGTGTCGTGTGACCTCAGATCGGCAGGATTCCCGTCGGCAGGTAGACTTCCATGATGCGCGTCATGGTCAAGTACAGTGCCAGCACCACACCAAGCGAAGTGGCCAGGTTCACCCCATGTCGACGGTAGCCGTAATACCAGCCAAGGCCGAAGGCCAGCACGGTGGATGCCACCACGAAACCGATCGGCACCATCAGCAGTGCGTAGGCAATGATCGCCAGCGAGGTGATGACCACCCGCGACCAGGGGCGCAACAGCAAAGGCTGGTTCAGGGCCTCGGGGCTTGGCTCCTCGGGAATATCCTGGGCCTTGGGTTTTTCCAGGAAAAGCAGCAGGGCCAGCCCGAGCAGGGTGAACCCAAGCACCTTGGGGAACAGGTCGGAATCGATCGGCCGAGGCAAGGGGAACTGGCGAATCTGGAAGGCCATTACCAGGTAGCCTACCGAGAAGAGCGCGATGACCAGCGCCAGGATCTGGTTGGTATTGAGTCGTGTCATGATGCGTCCACCTCGGGCCCGAGGCAGGTAATGCCCGCCCCCAAACCCAAGAATCACATTCGAAGAAATCGAGCCCCGAGATCATCGGGGCTCAGGAGAATCACTCCGGGCGAGTCAGCCGGCGTTCAGCGAATCAGACCGAGTTCGGTCAGCACTCCGCTGAACTCTTCCTTCTGGGCATCGAGAAAGTCGCCGAATTCTTCACTGCTCTGATAGGCATCGATCCAGCCCAGCTGGTCGCGGGCTTCCTGCCAGCCATCGGTCTCGAGCATCCGGGCGAAAAGATCCTCGTAATAGGCCACGGCCTCGGCCGGCATATCGGGCGTGCCCATGACACCGCGCCAGATATCGAAGGTGTAATCGATACCCTGCTCCTGATAGGTGGCAATCTCGGCCAGGGGGCCTCCCAGACGCTCGGGAGAGGAAACCCCGAGCGCCCGGATGTCACTCTCCGGGCCCAGTTGGCCTGCGGCCTCGCCGGCGCCGGTGATCACGGCCTCGACATGCCCTCCCATCAGGTTGGTCATGGCTTCACCGCCTCCCGAGAAGGCGATGTAATTGACGCCTGACGCCTCGAGGCCGGCTGCCGACGCCACACCGGCGATGGAGATATGGTCCATGGAACCCGGCGCGCTGCCGCCGCCGACACTCATGGAAGGCCTCTCGCGCATCGCCTCGAACAGATCATTGAGATCCTGATAGTCGGAGTCCGCCTGAACCAGCACGATGGAGTAGTCGGTGATCAACCGAGCGATCGGCGTGAAATGGGTATGGTCATATCGCGAAGTCCCGGCCAGCGGTACCAGGATGATGGGTGGGCTGGTGGCGAAGAGCTTGTGCGGGTTGCCACTATCGTTGGCGATCTGAGCCCAGGCCACGGCACCGCCGCCACCGGGCACGTTGATCGCAGCGAAGTTCTGGTCGGCCAGCCCCTCTGACTGGATGACGCGGGAAGTGGTGCGTACCAGGGTGTCCCAGCCGCCGCCGGGGTTGGCCGGGGCGATGAACTCGATGGAGCGGGTCGGGGCCCACTCCTCGGCCTGGACGGCGCCAGCGAGGCCGGTCAACCCTGCCAGCGGCAGGAGGATGGCGGTAATGCCCCGGGCGGTGAACTTGGTGGTCATGGCGTTTTCCTCTGGGCGGAATCATTGTTATGTAAAGCGACAGAGCAAACTCTAGAAGACGGACGCACCTGATCACAACCTTGTGAACATATTGGAAAAAAAGAGCGTTATGGGCATTGTGTGCATTCTGCTCACGCCCCTCCCTCTCCCAGCCAGGGGCCCGCGTCGCTGGTCAGTCGGTAGCGGCGCTCGGGCCGCCCCACATCACCATAGCCCAGCTCGGCGGAGGCCACCTGCACCGAGACCAGGAATTCCAGGTAGCGCCGCGCCGTGGAACGGCTGGCCCCGATATGGCGTGCCACCTGCATGGCGGACAGCGCCGCTCCGGCTTCCTTGATGGCCGCGACCACCGCCTCCAGGGTCAGGCGATCGATCCCCTTGGGAAGACTGCGGGTATTCGCGGCCGATTTGGCCTCGGGACGCAGCCTGGCCAGGGCACGATCGAGCTCCTCCTGGCTCATCTCGCCGTGGGCCGCCAGAGCCGTACGCTCACGCCGGAAGCGTTCCAGCATCTGAGCCATGCGAGAGGCCTCGGTGGGCTTGATCAGATAGTCGAAGACGCCGCCTCGCAGCGCCTCACTGATGGTGTCCACTTCCCGGGCCGCCGTGACCATCACCACGTCCATGTGCAGGTGGTCGCGGCGCAGCATCCACAGTAGCTCCAGCCCCTCGACATCAGGCAGGTAGGCATCGAGCAGCACCAGCTGTATGCGCTCGGCATGCCGGGCCAGCAGCTCCCTGGCCTCGGCCGCCGAGCGCGCCATGCCCACCACCCGAAAGCCCTCGCTCTGCTCGATGAAGGCCCGGTGGATCTCGGCGATACGGAAATCATCCTCGATGATCAGGATCCCGTATTCCGCGATGGACCGGTCTTCGGTGTCGTGGGCGTCGTGTCGCATCGGCTCTCCCCGGTGGTGTGGTTGTCGTGTCGATTCCCGGCCTCTCTCAACGGCCTCTCTCAACGGCCTCTCTCAACGGTCTATGGCCGCCGGAGTGCGGCACAGCGAACGATCGAGCACCACCGCGAAGCAGGCACCGCCCAGCTCGCTCTCCTCCAGGGTGATCGCACCGCCATGATCCCGACACAGCCGTGACACCAGGGCCAGGCCGATCCCGCGATGCTTGCCAGGCTTGGTCGAGAAGCCCTCGGTGAAGATCGCCTCGACGTTCTCGGGGGCCACCCCGGCGCCGTTGTCCTCCACCTCGATCAGCAGCTGCTCGCCGAGGTCGGTGAAGAAGAGCCGCACCCGCGGTTGCTCCCCACCCTCGCGTCGCTCCTGCAGGGCGGCGTGGCAGGCGTTGTCGAGCAGGTTGCCGATCACCGTCATCAGCACTTCCTGGCCGGTAGCGGTAAGCGGCGTGGAGAGCGAGCTCTGGTCGTCGATCTCCAGCCCCACGCCGAGCTCACTGGCGCGGGTCAGCTTGCCAAGCAGAGTGCCGCTGATCACCGGGTCCGCCACGTGGTTCATCAGAAAGGTCATCTGCGCCTGGGCGCGTTCGCTCTCCTGGTGGATCAGTGCTAGAGCCTCCTTGATGCGGCCAAGCTGAAGCAGCCCGGAAATGGTGTAGAGCTTGTTGGAGAACTCGTGGGCCTGGGCGCGCAGCATGTCCACGTCGCGGCTGGCGGCGCTCAAGGCATTGGAGAGGTCGACGATCTCACGACGACTGCGGAAGGTGGCCACCGCCCCTTCCAACTGGCCGCCATGCACCACCGGCACCCGGTTCACCACCACCGGATGGTCGCCCAGCCACATCTGCTGGTCGAACTGCTGCTCGCCGCGTTCCAGCACCTCGAGCAGCCGTGAGTTGGGCACCACCTGCTGAATCGGGCACCCCAGCACCTCGCGCTCGGGCGGCAGGTCGAGGAAACGCCGCGCCTGCTGGTTGACCAGGGTGATCGCGCCATCCTGATTAACCGCCAGGATCCCCTCATGGATCGACTGCAGAATGGCCTCCTTCTCCATGGCCAGGCGGGCGATCTCGTGGGGCTCCAGGCCCAGGATCACGCGCTTGAGGTGGCGGGAAAGGCCAAAGGCGCCGGCAAAGCCCAGCAGGATCATCGCGGCCACAAGCCACCAGCCGAGGCTGGTATGGCGGCCCACATCCATGGCCACCCGGTCGAGCATGAAACCCACCGAGACGATGCCGATAATCCGGCCCTCGGCGTCGAGCACCGGCGTCTTGCCACGCATCGCCTCCCCCAGGGAGCCCACGGCCTCGGAAATATAGGACTCGCCGTGGAGCAGAGCCCGGTCATTGTCGCCGCCGACCATGGGCAGCCCGAGACGTTCCGGCAGCGGGTGGGAGTAGCGGATGCCCTCGGTATTGCCCACCACCACGTAGCGCGCCCCGGTCTCGCGACGGATGCGCTCGGCAATGGGCTGAATGGTGGCCGCGGGGGCCTCGTCGGCGAAGGCCGCGACCAACTCGGGAATCACCGCGACCGACCTCGCCACCGCCAGGGCGCGCTCGCCCATCTGGTCGCCGATGATCTCGGCCTTGCGGTGGTTGAGGTAGGCCCCCTGGGCCAGCAGCATGGCGGCCAGCAACACGCCCACCAGCAGCATCACCTGGAGACGAAAGCTGCGTATCAGCCGGTGGCGGCGCGGCCTGGGGCGGCGAAGGCGCCTGACCTCGGCGATGGGGTCCGCGGGTCGGGACGGCATGGCTTGCTCTCGATGGCCAAAGGCTCAGTATCGCATGTCACCCCCGGGGACGGCATCAGGCCTCAGTCGGGCCTGCCGGTATCCCAGCCCCGGGCTTCGGCACGGGAGGCATCGAACCAGGCGAGACGGTCGTGGAGCGATACGACGCCACCAACGATGATCAGGGTGGGCGGCTGAAGGCGCTCGCCTCGCAACATCGCCGACATGTCGGCCAGGGTGCCGAGGTGCACGCGCTGCCGAGCCGTGCTGCCCTGCTCGATCAGGGCCACCGGGGTATCGGCCGCCAGGCCGTTGGCGACCAGCTGCCGGCAGATCTCGGGCAGGCCGTGAAGCCCCATGTAGAAGACCAGAGTCTGGCCGGGGCTGGCCAGGGCCGGCCAATCAAGGTCGGCACTGCCGTTCTTGAGGTGGCCGGTGATGAAGCGCACCGACTGGGCGTGGTCGCGGTGAGTCAGAGGGATGCCGGCATAGGCCGCGCACCCCGAGGCGGCGGTGATGCCGGGAATCACCTCGAAGTCGATGCCCGCCTCCGCCAGGGTCTCGAGCTCTTCCCCGCCGCGCCCGAAGATGAAGGGGTCCCCACCCTTGAGGCGCACCACCCGCCGGCCTGCCCTGGCCCAGTCGACCAGTGCCCGGTTGATGTCCTGCTGGGGCAGACTGTGATCGGAGCGTGCCTTGCCGACGTAGAGCCGCCAGGCGTCGGGGTTGGCCAGCGCGAGCACCTCCTGGCTGACCAGTCGGTCATGCAGGATCACCTCGGCCGCCTGCAGACGGCGCAGCGCCTTGAGGGTCAACAGCTCCGGATCACCGGGCCCGGCGCCCACCAGGCTGACCCGGCCGGGGGGCATGGCCGACCCGGGTGGCAGGACGTCGGGCATGTCCCCCGGGGGGTGTCGCTGCGAATCGCGCCGCATATTCCAAAAACCTCAAAAATTACCTATTCGTTATTCGCCAAGGTAATTTAAGCGGAGCGTGTTTTCCACTCGCCTCTGGTCACAAGGATATAACGAAGACCCTGAACGAGCTCGCCCCCGGCGGCGGGGCGAGTCGAGGGCATGGCGGCGCGTCGATCAGCCTTGGCGGGGACGCCTCAAGCGCGGGCTGGCCATCTCCCCCACCAGGGTCAGCACCACCAGGGCGCCCAGCAGCCAGGGCCAGTGCAGGGCGAACTCGACCCGGACGATGCCCAGCGCGTCGATGAACACCACCAGAATCCCGAGTGGGCTGACATAGCGCACCATGAACAGCCAGAGCGCATACCAGGCCAGTGACAGGCCGAGCTCCTCGCGAAAGATCTCGCTTCTGACCACGAAGCCGGCCAGTAGGGCCATGCCCAGGCCGCCCAGCGGCATCATCCAGCGCGAGGTCAGATAGTCCAGCCAGTCGAAGGCATGCTTGCCGGCCAGGGTCCAGTCGGCTCCCAGGTTGAAGGAAAGCATCGCCAGGGTGCTGATCAGCCACAGCACGATGCCGGTTCCCCAGGCCGCGGCACGGCGCGTGAACCCCTTGCTGTCGCAGAGCCAGGAGACGGTTGCCTCGACCATGGAGATCGACGAGGTCAGCGCCGCCATGGAGAGCATCACGAAGAACAGGATGCCGAACAGGGTCCCCAGCGGCATCGCCTGGAAGGCCAGCGGCAGGCTCATGAAGATCAGTCCCGGCCCCTCGCCCGGGTCCATGCCGTTGGCGAAGATAACCGGGAAGATCGCCAGGCCGGCCATCAGTGCCACCAGGGTGTCGGCCAGCGCCACGCTCAGGGTGGTGCGGGCGATGGAGGCCCTGGCCGGCAGGTAGCTGCCGTAGGTGAGGATGGCACCGGAGGCCAGCGACAGGGTGAAGAAGGCATGCCCCAGCGCCGCCAGCATGCCGTCGCTGGAGAGGCTGCCGGCATCGAAGACGAACAGGAAGCGCAGCGCCTCGCCGAAGCCGCCGGAGAAGACGCCGTAGACGATCAGCACCAGCAGCATCACCACCATGCCGGGCATCATCCAGCTGACGCTCTTCTCGATGCCGGCCTGCACCCCCCGGCCGACGATGAACATGGTGGCCAGGGTCACCAGGGTGCTCCAGAAGCCGAGGTTCCAGGGGTTCTCGTTGTTGGCGGCGAAGATCGCCACCATGTCGTCCACCCCGCTGCCAGCCAGGCCGCCGGTGAGCATCTTCCACAGGTAGGAGAAGGACCAGCCGGCCACCACCACGTAGAAGGAGAGGATCATGAAGCCACACAGCATGGCCATCCAGCCCAGCAGCGACCAGGCCGAGGTGCGGCCCGACTCGGTCACCACCCGGCGCACCGCATCGATGGGGCTACCGCGTCCGCGCCTGCCGAAGGCGATCTCGGTCATCATCACCGGGACCCCGATCGCGAGGATGCAGGCCAGGTAGACCAGCACGAAGGCACCGCCGCCGTACTCGCCGGTCATGTAGGGAAACTTCCAGATGTTACCGAGCCCCACCGCGGAACCGGTGGCTGCCAGCACGAAGCCCCAGCGGCCCAGCCACTGGGTACGGGATTGCGCAGTCGAGGTCATCTTGCACCAGAGAGATCGCAGCATGCCTGGGCCCACCAGCAACGGTGGCGGACCATGAAGAGGCAGTATTGTGCTTGATCCCGCTGTACTTTGGCAGCCCCCGGGGCGAGTCAGGCTATTGCCATGCGGCCTAACCCGAGCATGCCAGCACTACTCTTCTCCGCCCAGCAGCACCTCCACGCTGGCCACCTTGTCGTCCATGTGCTGCTCACGGTCGGTGCGGGTGCCGAGCTTGATCGTGCTGGTGATACGCGGTGTGCCCATCTCGTGCACCACCTCGTGGCAACGCTTGACCACAGCCATCACCTCGTCCCAGGGCCCCTCGATGTTGGTTCCATAGGCATGCATGCGGTGTTCGAGACCGGAGGCCCGGATCACTCTCTGGCAGGCGGCAATCTGCGGCGAGACCGAAACGCCCACTCCAAGAGGGACGACACAGAGATCGATGATGACGTGCATGACATTGACTCCTCGTTGCAAAGCCTCAGGGTAACGATCAGGGGGCGATCCTTCCCGGCTTATTGCTGCTGGTCTATGCTCAAGGCTGACGGGCAAAACAACGAGCGTAACGTCCGGCGCCGCCGCCAGCGACCAGTATTGCGTCAAAACTGCTGGACCAGGAGGACTCCATGACTAGCGACACCAGCATCGGCCCCATTGTCCTGCCCGACACCCGTGCCCGCCACATTGTCGAACAGCTGCTCGAGAATTCCGGCGTTGCGCTCAACGGAAACGCCCCCCAGGACCTCCGGGTCTATCACCCGGATTTCTTCTCGCGCTTGCTGCATCAGGGCACCCTGGGGCTGGGAGAGGCCTACATGGACGGCTGGTGGGAATGCGACCGGATCGACGAGATGGCCTGCCGGTTGCTGTGCCATGGCTTGGGCGAACGTGCCTATACCCCCTCTGATCGCCTGATGTACCGGCTCCAGGCCGGCTTCTTCAATCTGCAGAGCAAGGCGCGCGCCTACATCGTCGGTGAGGCCCACTATGACCTCGGCAACGACCTTTTCGAGAGGATGCTCGACCCTACGATGTGCTACTCCTGCGGCTACTGGAAGGAAGCCGGCACCCTCCACGAGGCTCAGCGGGCCAAGCTGGAGCTCGTCTGCCGCAAGCTCCAGCTCGAACCGGGCATGCGTGTGCTTGACATCGGTTGCGGCTGGGGG
>SL_3KL_010_SEDDRAFT_10005347_pt1 | contig 11529 bp, 10 predicted proteins | sample SodLakKL_010_SED_2_FD_10381 | JGI IMG/M metagenome (IMG submission 10381)
CTTTAACGGCTAATTACAGAATAGCTCAAAAATCGGCAATTCTATGTTTGCCTGAAGTTTCTTTTGATTTAATGCCCGGATTAGGAGGTATCAGTTCATTAACCTACCTGATAGGCGGAGGAAGAGCACTGGAAATGATTTTGTCGGGAAGGGCAATAAATGCAGAAGAAGCATTAGAGTTGGGAGTAATTAATAATATTTACGATAAAGAGCATTTGGAAGCTAAAGCTATTGATATAATTAACAATTATGATAACTTTCAAGATAAATAAGTATTGAAATTATGAGTATTTCAGTTAAAATAACAGGTTCAGGTCATTTTTTACCCGGCAACCCCATACCTTTTCATGAAGTAGATAACATCCTTGGGGAGATGACTGATTTGCCTGTTAAAACAGCTAAGTGGCTTCAGAGAATGAAAAATATTATGTCGGAGTTAATAGAGGTTGAATTTTACCATTTTGCAATAAATCCTAATACCGGAGAATTCACTGAAGATAATATTTCAATGTCGGCAAAAGCTGCCTCTAAGGCACTGAAAAATGCAGGATTAAATCCTTCTGATATTGATTTTATTGCTTACGGTAGCGCTCATCAGGATCAAATGCCGACAGCATCGGTTAGAATACAGGAAGCACTTGGAATTGATTCATGCGGTGAAATGTCAATTCACGCTAATTGCACTTCAGCATATAAGGCATTGCTTACAGCTTATGAGTTTATTAAATCAGGAAGGTATAAAAAGGCACTTGTTGTATCAAGCGGAATATCATCATCAGAGCTAAGAAGCGAATACTACAATCAGCCATTAGCAAGCAAAGAAGAGCTATTGCTAAGATACTTCCTAAGTGATGGCGCCGGAGCTATTGTTATTGAAGCAGAAGAAAACAATTTAAAAAAAGGATTATACCTTGAAAATTGTTATATGGAGTCAATTGGAGGAAATAAGCCCTCTGCAATGGGAAATAAAAGACCTGCTTATTTTATGAACCCAAAGGAAGAATATGAAAAAGGTTACCATCACTTGAGCCAGATGTTAAATGATAACCTTAGAGAATTATTCTATGAAGATAGCGGGTCGGTCTTTTTTAAAGGACTTAAAAGAATGATGGATAAATACCCTTTTGATATAAACAAGATAAAATTTTTTCAGATAAATTTCCCGTCAAAGCATATTTCAGAAGCTATTATTGAGGAATGTGAAAAGTTAGGCATTAAAAAAGAAACTTTATACACAAAAATATCAATGATGGGATATGTCGGACCACCAATGGTATTTTTATGTCTTGATAAAATATTAAAAGAAGAAAAATTAGAGAAGGATGATATAATCCTTAGTTTTGTAACAGAAGTAAGTAAGTTTATGCAAGCAGGTTTTGTTTGTAAATATTATTAGTTTTTAATAACCGGTTATTTAAAATGAGTGAGTTTAAGACAATTGGGATTATTGGTGATGGAAAAATGGGGCAAAGTATTTTTCGCCACTTATCAAAATATGATTACAATTTGGTATGGATAAATATATCGTCTTATAAAGAAGAGAGTGAAAAATTTAAACGTAAATATAAAAGACTTTTTTCCAAAGAAGATTTTGAAAAGAAGATCAATTCTGTAGTAATTTCAGATTCACTTGCAGAGATTGCACCTTGCAACCTTATAATTGAAGCTGTAAACGAAGATATTAACATTAAAAACAATTTGTTTAAAGAATTATATTTAATTGCAAATAAAAATTCGATTATTTGCAGCAACACCTCCTCTATCCTACCCCACAGATTTACTATAGATGAAGGATTTCGTGCTAACTTTGCCTGTTTACACTTTTTTTATCCTGTTGAAACAAATAATCTCGTAGAAATTATTCCTACGGATAAAACTACTAAAAATTCTGTTTTAAAATTAGCTGCTTTTACAAAAGAAATATCAAAAGTATCATTTTTACAAGACAAGGAAAGTGCTTTTGCTATAAATCGGTTTTTCCTTGAAATTCAAGCAGGTTTATTTAATTACTGCATTAAAAATGATATTGATTTTCATATAGCTGATAAAGCTATAAAAAACAATATTTTTCCTTTTGGAATATTTGAAACAATGGATTTTATCGGATTTAATATTCTTGAATATTCCATTCAAAATTATATTGATATGCATAAAAATCCGGAGCATATATATCCAATACTAAATCATATAAAAAACGAGAAAATAAAAGGAAGTAAGGATTTAAATTTTTTAAATTATCCTTTAGATAATTTTGATATTTCTGATAATGAAGAAAATAAAATTACAGAATTTTTACATAATTTAATTTCAAAAACAGCCGATAAATACTTATCAAAAGGGGTTTTTAATAATTTAAAAGATATTGAATTAGTTATTTCAGAATACACATCATCTGATTATAAAATTAAGGTTTAATGAAGAAATTTAATGATTTTTTTAAGCTAGAAAATTGTATCTTTACAAAAAACATTTTAACAATGCTTTGATGACTTGATGAAGTATTATATTATATTTAAACGAGTTGTGCAACATTTTTATGACACATTCTTCAAAACGAATAATTCACATAAAAAACAAAGTATGAAATTAAGAGCAATTTCAATTTTTCTGACATTATTGGTAACTTATAATTACATTTCCGCAGAAGAAATCCCTCATAATAGCATTATACATGGAAGGTGGTCAGTAGAAAATTCTCCATACATAGTTATGGGAATTGCAATTGTGCCAGAAGACAGTACACTGATAATAGACCCAGGTGTTACAGTTCTTTTAAAATCCTCGACTGAATATACAGATTTTTATTATGAAACAATTGGTGTTGGCCTAATTAAAGTTTATGGTAATATTATAGCTAAAGGAACAGAGACTGATTCAATAACTTTCTCACGAAATCAAGATGGACTATGGGGTTCAATAAGTATTTTAAATTCGAATGAGAGAATATCTGAATTTAAATTTTGCAAATTCGAATACGGTTCTTATGTAGATGATGAATGGTGTGGACTTAATTACTATTCAGGAGCTTTAGGGATAGAAAATTCAAATGTAAATATTTATAATTCAACCTACCAATACAATGGAGCTAGTATTATATCTGGTAATTCGATTATCAAAATAAATGAGTGTTTAATAAAAAGTAACAATTCAAATGGTATTAAAGTTTATGAATCTAATGCACAAATTAAAAACAATCAACTGATTAACAATCAAATACATGGGATTGCAAGTTTTGGGTCTACTTCTGAAATACTCAATAATCTTGTTGCGAACAACGGTCAATATGGCATTAGATCATATGAATCGAATGATTCCATCGCCTCTAACTTAATTTTTGATAATCAAACTAGTGGAATTATTATTTCTGGTGGCAATGCTATTTCATATCGAAATATAATTTGGGGAAGCAATTCAGGTATAAGGGTTAATAGCGGTAAACCAAGAATAGTTAATAATACAATCGTATTTAATAACTATTTTGGTATTTACTTTGGTTGGCAGGCTCAACCTTATATTGTTAATTCAATTTTTTTTGGCAACCAGGCCATGGCGTATTATAATGAACAAGACACTGCTATATTTGCATATTCTCTTTTACAATCAGAATCTTTACCAAGTAATTTCTTAAATGGTGGCGGAAATATTTTTAATTTGGATCCTAGCTTTGTTGATGAACATAAACATGATTTTGCCCTTTCTGAGGATTCTCCATGTATTGATAGTGGCGCTGCATTCTTTATTTGGGAAGGCGATACTATTGTTCAATTAAGTTCAGAAGAGTATAATGATAATGCTCCTGATATTGGGGCAATTGAATCAGAACATCAAGGTACTTTTGTTGAAAATAATTGGATAAAGTCTTATAGGTTGAATCAGAATTATCCTAACCCTTTTTACGAATCTACAAACATTGAGTTGAATCTAATAGACTGTGATGAAGCATACTTAGTAATATACAATCTATCGGGTAATGCAGTAAAATATTTTAAAATTATGAGGTCAGGTCCACAAGTGATTTCATGGGATGGAAATGACAAAAATGGCAATATATTGAATGGTGGAATATATATTTACAGGCTTTACACTAAGCAAGGTATATATTCAAAAACAATGTTAATGTCAAGATAAAAAACGTTGCACAATTATAGGAATATGAGAGCTCTGCAAGCCCCGGCGAGTATTCCGTATTGACCTAAATCCCGGTCGAATTGCTATGTGCTTATCAAAAGGTTTTTTGGGACTTATTAATTAGTCCTAACTATAAATCCGGCATAATGCTTGCAAATAAAAAGCAAAAATGGCACATTTGGTTTTGCCACACACAGCCCAGCGCCGAAAAACCAAAAGAGTCTTTTTTTGCTAACGCATTTTGTTGATAACTTTTTGGACTTTATCCGGCTAATAGTGAGATTATTTTATAAATTTGGACAAAATTTGACCAATGACACAATTTAAAGTAATAACAACTTTTGGTGAACATCTTAGAATTCTGAGAGAAACTGCAGGACTGACTTTGAAAGAAGTTGCAACAAATAATGATATAGATATATCTTTGTTAGCAAAAATCGAGCGAAACGAAAGACAACCAACAAAACAGTGGATTAAAAAGATTGCCAAATATTTCAAAATTGATGAAACAGAACTTTTAAATGAGTTTCTAAGCGACCAAATTGCATACAAAATATTAGATGATGAATCTGATTTGAGTATTCTAAAAGCAGCAGAGCAAAAAATAAAATATAGAATTACAAATAATAAATAATATGGAAGAATTATTATCAATAAAGGAAGCAAGTGAATGGGCTTCTAAATACTTGAATAAAAATGTTACAACATCCAATATCTCCTATTTAATCCAATATGGTAAAGTTGCAAAAATTGGTAAAAATGGAACTACACAAGTGGCAAAAGAAGAATTAATCAAATACTATCAACAAAACAATAGTACAAAAGAAGAACGCTGGAAAAACAAATTGGGTGATGATTTAAACTGGACATTATCTTTTTCTGAATATAAAGAATATGAGACTACTAAACACGTACACCGGTTACATCCATACAAAGGTAAATTTATACCACAATTAGTAGAGTACTTCTTAGATTCTCACACAGACAAATTTAAAACTGAAGTTTTTTTTAAAAAAGGAGATATTGTACTTGACCCGTTTTGTGGTTCAGGAACAACGTTAGTTCAGGCAAATGAATTAGGAATTGATGCAATTGGTATTGACATTTCTGCTTTTAACGCTCATATAAGCAATTCAAAAGTTGGTAAATACAATATTCAACTTATTCAAGACACAGCAAAAGAAATATCATTTAAGCTAAAGGAATATCTCAAAAGCCGAAATAATGTTAAATTTGAAACAGAGTTACTTGAAGAGCTAAAAGTTTTCAATGCTAAATATTTCCCTTCTCCTGAATTCAAATATAAGGTTAAACAAAAGGAGATTAATGAGAAAGAGTATGGTAAGAAAAAAGAAAAGGAATTCTTGCCAATTTATCATCAGTTAATTGATAAATACAAAATAAAACTCAAACAAGAAAAATCTGATTCTTTTTTGGATAAATGGTTTACAAAAGTTATTCGAGATGAAATAGATTTCGTATTCAATGAGATTAAAGATATTAAAGATATACCTACAAAACGTATCTTAAGTATAGTTTTAAGTAGAACTATCCGTTCATGTAGAGCAACAACGCATTCTGATTTAGCAACTCTTCAAGAACCACAAATAACAACTTATTATTGCAAGAAACATGGTAAGATATGCAAACCTCTTTTTTCTATTGATACTTGGTGGAATCGCTATTCAACTGACACAATCAAACGATTAAAACAATTTGATAAATTAAGGACAAACTCAAATCAAATTTGTTTAACAGGAGATAGTCGTAATCTTGATATAATTTCTAGCCTTGGAGAAAAAATGCCGGACTTTTCACGAAAAGTTAGTGAGAACAAAATTGATGGTATTTTTTCAAGTCCACCATATGTTGGTTTAATTGATTATCACGAGCAACACGCATATTCATACGATTTGTTTGGGTTCGAAAGAAAAGATGAGTTAGAAATAGGTCCGTTGTATAAAGGACAGGGAAGAGAAGCAAGAGAAAGTTATGCTAAAGGAATTGCTGATGTTTTGATAAACAGCAAACGTTTTCTTAAAAAAGATTATAATGTATTTTTAGTAGCCAATGACAAATACGGACTATATCCAAAAATAGCAGAAATGGCAGGGATGAAAATTGTTAATCAGTATAAACGACCCGTTCTGAATCGAGTAGAAAAAGATAGAGCTGCATATTCAGAAATAATATTTCACTTAAAAAATGTATGAAAAAACTTATTGATAGATTAGGAATTTCTGTTGAACATCTAAAATTGAAGGTTTAGAAAACTTATGATATATGGCTTTATCAGATAACCAAAAACAAAAAATTAAAGATTTGCTTTTTCATAAATTAGAAGCAAAACTAAAATCTTATGGAAGAGAAACGACTTCAATGCCTTTCCTTGCAAGGTTAATCCAAGATAATGAGAAGATAGCGGCTTACTCTTTTATACATTCAATGGCAACAACTTTAGGAATGTCAATTTATGAAGAAGTTTCAGTAATTATAGCATCTGAAACAGCAGAAGAATCTTTCAGAAATTATGGTGTTGGTGGTGCTATTTCAAAAAATCAAAAATCAGTAATAGGAAACATTATTGCTAAACTTAGAAATAGTGAACGTGAAGCTGATATTTCTAAAGAAAGAGATGAAGTATTGAATGCATCATCTGAAAATGGGGAATTTCAAAAATCTGGAAATATTGCTGATTTTTATATGAAAAGAAATGGTGAAGAATACTATTTTGAAATTAAGACTGTAAAGCCAAATATTGACGTTTTTGAAAAAAGTAAAACAAAACTATTAGAGTGGATTGCAAGAAGAAGAAAACCGGTTAATGTTTATTTAGCGTTTCCTTATAACCCATATCATCCAGAACCATATTCAAGATTTACAGAGTCCGGAATGATGGACATATCAAATGATTTCTTGGTTGGTGATGAATATTGGGATTTTATAGGTGGAGAAGGCACTTTCCCTGAACTTTTAAAAACCTTTGATGAAGTTGGTAAACATTTCAAGGAACATTTAAATCGGAAATTTAAAGAAATAGCAAAAGAAAAATTAGACTCCTATTAGCAACAAAAAAAGCATATCTTTGCATTTAAATTTTATAAATTATTATCGGAAATATGAGCAAAAAAGTTGTTATAACCTCTATAAATACTATAAATGCTTTAGGTTTAAATATTGATGACTGCTGGCAAAATCTGCTTAAAGGAAAGTCGGGAGTAAAAAATATCTCGAGTTTTGACACCTCAGGATTAGAAACCCGAATAGCTGCTGAATTGCCTGCTGAATTTGAAGATTACGCTAGCAATTTTGTTAAAAGGCGAATTTCAAAGCAGATGACGAGAGTTACCAAAATGGGTATTGTCTGCGCAAAAGAAGGAATCGGCAAGCACTTTGATACTGAATACTATCCAAAAGAAAGGGTTGCTGTTATTGCAGGAGTTGTAAACACCGGATATTCATCATTAGAAAAGCAAAAAGATGATAAAAATAGCATTTTAAAAGCTATGAACAACTCTTTGAGTGCTTGGTTATCAATGGATCATGGGTTCACGGGACCGAATTTTTCTATAGCTACAACCTGTGCATCATCGGCTTATGCAATTTCATTAGGATATGAAATGATTGTTAATGACCAGGCAGATGCCGTTGTAATAGCAAGCGCCGACTCTGTAATTAACCCTGAAGAAATTATGGGATTTAATGAGTTGTATGCACTTTCAACGCGAAATGATAATCCCGAACTTGCTAGTTGTCCGTTTTCAAACGACAGGGATGGTTTTGTTATTGGAGAAGGAGCCGGTGCAATGATAATTGAATCTGAAGAGAAGGCAAAAAAACGAGGAGCATCAATATTTGCTGAGCTGGCAGGATACGCTATAACCAGCGAAGCATATAATATTGTCTCTCCTAAAGAAAATGGTGAGGGGATGCTTTTTAATATGGATAAAGCGCTTTCACACGCTAAAGTTGAAACATCAGATATTAATCATATTAATGCTCATGGGACAAGTACAACTCTGAATGATAAGTATGAAACATTAGCGATTAAAAATTTATTTGGAAAAAATGCTTATAATATCCCTGTTATATCTTCTAAATCAATGATTGGGCATACTATTGGAGCTGCAGGTATAATTGAAGGAGTTATTACAGTAAAATCATTGATTGAACAGCAAATACATCCTACAGCAAACTTGATAAACCCTGACCCGGAACTTGACCTTGACTATGTCCCCGGGAAAGCTCGCAAACATAATATGCAATATGCCATTTCAAACTCTTTTGGTTTTGGCGGTCATAATGCAACTTTAGTATTTAAAAAATATGTTTGAAAATACCCAAAATATGTTAATTTTGTAGTTTAAAATGCCTATTAAATTAATAACAAAATTTTGATAAAATGACTGCTATTACAGAAGAAATAAAAAATGATGTAAGAAAAATCGTAATAGATTATTTTGCTGAAGAATGTGAGGTAAATACTGATGAAATAAATAATAACACTCATATTTTTGATGACCTTGATGGTGATTCTCTTATGTTTCTTGAACTTATAGAACTTTTTAAAAAGAAATATAATCTGAATATTGATCTTAAAACTATAGGAAAATATAGTCTGAAACATCCTGTAAGAACCATTGGAGAGTTAATAGATATGCAGATATTGATAATTGAGCATGAGAATAACATTATCAATATTGACTAAATAAGAAATGTAACTTAAATATGGATACCCCTACCTTTTTGTTTCCTGCTTTTGTGCTGAAATATAAAGGAAATGAAGTTGATATAATAAAAAAATACGGCGTAGATTTTAATGAAAAACTCTTTGAAATAAAAGAGAATACAGGTGTTGATATAACCGATTTTGATATCTTGCATAATAGTTTTCTTGATGATGAACAAAAGAATCAAATGATATCATACCTTATTAGTTGCATATTTAGTGATATCTTAAAATCTCAGTCAATAAAACCTGACTATGTATCATTTTTAAGTATGGGAATCTATTCAGCACTTTATTGTACAAACTCTATTTCTTTTGATGATGGTGCAAAAATAATCAAAAGGGTCTATGAATTATTAAATAAGCAATTTTGTGATAAAAACTATAGAATGCTCGCCATAACAGGGCTATCAAGAAATGATATAATAAATATTTTAAATAAAAAATCATTAAATTGTGAAATTGTAATAAAAAACAATGACCATTCCTTTATTATCGTTGGAAAAGAAAATGATATAAATATTCTTTTAAATGCAGCAAAAGAAGAAGGTGCGATACAACTGAATATTTTTCCTGTTTCTATTCCTTATCATTCTAAACAAATTGATTCAGAAGGATTTGAAGATATAATTTTTGAAGGAATAGAAGTAAAAAATCCTTCTTATAAGCTTTTTTCATCAATTAATCAGAAGCAGATTGATAATTCAGGTAAAGTTAAAACAGAAATATTAAAGAATTTAATTACAAATATTGATTGGCACAAAACTAATATTGCACTTATAAAACAAGGAGTACATGAATTTGTTGAGTGTGGACCCGGAGATAGCTTGAAAAGAATATCGCGTTTTTTTGACGGTGATTTTAATGTTTATGGTATGTCAAAGTTAGTATGAAAACAAGCTCCTATCCCACTCTACTGAAGCTTGTAAAATATTTATAATGAGGATTTCTCAGATTAAAAAAATATAATATTGACAAAGTAAATTACAAAACAGGACTTTAAACACTTTTGGCGCAAATGAAGATTTTGCTTATAAATACTCCAAGATCACCTTATAATGGTATTCTTGAATATGCTTCAGAAGAAGCAAAAAATTTTATTCATAAAAAGCTTATTGGTCCGCCCCTTGGATTACTTACCCTTGCATCAGCTTTAAAGGATTACGATGTTGAAGTTTTTGATACAAAAGCCGAATATGATATTAATCCTGATGCTCCGGAATTAGAAGAGTTAATAAAAAATCTGATTACAGATAAAAACCCTGACATTGTTGGTACAACAGTAATTACAAGCGAATTATATTATGGCAAACAAATATTAAGAACGGCAAAAAAAGTAAATCCTGACATTACAACAATAATTGGAGGTCAATATGTTACTTTGCGTTTGGATGATTGCTACGACAAACATATAGATATTGCAATACAAGGACATGCCGGTCAAAAGATTATTGATATTGTCAATGCAAAAGAAAAAAAGCAAAACTTTGCAGACATTCCCGGAATAAATATTAATAATGGCACTCATTATATAAAAACCAAAGGAGTTGATAAACCGATAGATGCCGCAAACAACAATTTTATAATGCCGGACCGTATGCTTATAGAAAGATGGCGGGAAGCTTATAAAGTTAAAAATGCTAATAAACCCGTCACGTACATGTTTACCTCTTTAGGATGTCCGTATAAGTGTACATTTTGCTCTATTTGGAAAGAAAATAATGAGTCTTATTATAAAAGAAACATAGAAAGTATAATTTCCGAATTAAAATCCCTTGATTATGACATTGTGAGGTTTGCTGATGCCAATACCATTGTAGATATTGAGTATATTGATGCTTTATTCACAAGGATTGAAGAGGAAAAAATCAAGAAGGATTTTATTATGGATATAAGAGCTGATATTGCTGTTAATAATCCCGGTTTAATAGAGAAATTAGCAAAAAACGGTTTGAAAGTAGTAATTTGCGGTTTTGAATCTTACAAAGAAAATGAACTAAAGAGTTATAATAAAAATTCATCATCAACATATATTCAAAAAGCTATAGAGATTTTTCATAATAACGGAATTATGCTTAGAGGCAATTATGTAATTCCCACTAATTATACATCAGACGATTTTAAGGCAATGGCTGATTATGCAGCAAGCCACAAAGTAGCTTATGCAGGATATACAATTTTAACACCAATGCCCGGTACTGAATATTATGATGAAGTAAAAAGCAATATTATTGACCATGATTTACGAAAGTATAACTTTTTCAATGCAGTACTGCCAACGCATTTACCTATTGAAGAGTTTTATAAAAAGATGAGTGATCTTTGGTTGATAAGAAAAGGAAAAGAGGTTATTTGAAACATTTATTATCAAATAACCCCTTTATTTATAATTCTAAAATGTATTTAAACAAATTACCATTCAATACTTTCATGTATCCAATCATCCATTGTCCATTGAGAAGGATGAGTGTCAATAAAAACAATTGTAGGAGGTATCATTGAGTCCAGGTCTTCAAGAAACTCTATCCATTCATCCCAATTATCTTTTATTGTTATCTCTCCTTGTCTGCGTCTTTCATGTTGCTTCATGATTTCTTGCTGAGCTCCCATCTGCATTTCAGAGGCTTCCATTATTAACTCTTGAGCCTCATTCATACGACCTTGTCCATCAG
>SL_3KL_010_SEDDRAFT_10005348_pt1 | contig 11529 bp, 12 predicted proteins | sample SodLakKL_010_SED_2_FD_10381 | JGI IMG/M metagenome (IMG submission 10381)
ATCCCGAAGTAGATGATCACAAACCTGCCGCTCTTTAAGAGGTCGGCTGCTTCGTAGATCTGGTCTTTTGGGATGCCTGCAACGAAATCAGGGAGTTTCTCACCACGGAACGCGACCCGGAATGCGTTGAGGAGTTCGTAGTCACGGCCCTGTTCAAGCTGGAGATGTGCATCGGCGAGGGATGCGGTATCGGTCTTGCGTGGGTCGACGACGACGACCTTTCTGCTCTTCGATCCCTTTCCGGTGAAGAATCCACGGGGATAGACCGAGTACCGGGACATGTGCCGTGGGTGGGCGTGTGCGGGGTTGCATCCCCAGAAGACGACACGGTCAGCCCGGTTCATCGCTTCGCCGAGGGTGCAGGATGGAATCCCGACGTCCTGAACGGCGACGAGTGATGACCCATGGCAGACGGTGGCGGTGTTGTCCACCATGCCGCCGACGGCTTCGGCGATCTCATGGCCGACNCTTATCGCCTCGCAGGAGGTCGATGACCAGCCATACATCAGGGGTTTCTTTGCGTCATAGAGGATCTTTGCGGTGTATTTTGCCGCCTCCTCGTAGCTGACGTCTGTCCAGTTGCCGTCTTCATCCTGCATCCGGGGCCGGGTGATCCGGTCTTCTGCCTGAGCATGAAGGAACTTCTCTGCACCGATGGCACAGGCATGATAGACCTCCTTGATCTTCTTGCCGTCATCGGAGAGCTCGATCTCAAGATCATCACAGAGCGTCCCGCAGAAGGTGCATATTACATCTGATACGATATTTGCCATAGACTTTCCTCACATCCAGGACCGGCCCAAAAAAAACAGAGAGCAGATGGTGCTCATGACCCGGAACTCCCCGGAGACTGGACCTGGCTTATGTTCGTAAACCAACGAACTGTAAGGATATAGACGAACTAAAAATATTTATACCCTCGTATGGGGGCAGAAGAGAGATTGGGGGGATGATCACCGCTCTTCGCGGTCCATTCGGATTGCCTTTTTGGGGCATTCCTGGGCACAGATCCCACATCCTTTGCAGAACTCGAGATCGATCTCGAAGTCGGCATCGATGCAGGCATCCGGACAGTACATCGCACAGAGGCCGCAGGCGTTACATGCCTCACGATCAACCACCGGCCGGAATGTCCGCCATGTTCCGGTCTTTCCCGCGGCTCCCTGCCGGGGTCTGCTCATCGCAACAGGATCACTCATACCGTCAACTCCTCATAAGCAGCCTCAGCCGCCTTCACATTCCGCTCATCCGCAAACATATCACGGATTGCGGCGAGCGCAGATTCATGGGTGATGATACCCATCTTTGCAATCGCCCCAAGCACAGGGGTGTTTAGGATCGGGCTCCCCGCGACGACGAGATCGACGGAGAGGGCGATCCCGGTGAGATCGATGGTGAGAGCCTCGACCCCCGGAAGATCAACCGGGTGGGGGCTGTTGATCAGAACACGGCCCCCCGGCTTCATCCCCTGGAGGACATCGACCGCATCCATGATACTTGCATCGAGGACGACGATGAGATCGGGAGATCGGATCTGAGAGTAGATCTTGATGGTATGATCATCGATACGGACAAATGAGACGACGGGGGCGCCCCGCCGTTCCGCACCATAGAACGGGGCGGCCGTCGCATGCTTTTTATCAAGGAAAGCCGCCATTGCGATGAGACGGGCGGCAGTGACGCCCCCCTGTCCACCGCGTGAATGGATCCGGATCTCATACATCAGGCATCAACCCCGAACCAGAACTCTTCACCCATCCGGCGATCCCGGACGAACCCGGCGATATCATCATAGGTGACCTCCTGGCCGCCGAGTCCGGCGACGACGGAGTAGATCGAGGCACCCGGATACTTCGACCGGATCTCAGAGGAGAGGACACCGCCATACCCGAATGAGTAACCGCGATCCAGGACGACGAGATCGCGTCCCCCGATATCAAGGTCAGGGAATGGCCTGAACCAGCGGATTCGCATGGATCCTGCCTTGATACCCGCATCCCTGAGAAGATCGACCGCCACTTCGGCCTCCTTGCCGAGTGTTCCGAGTGCGACGATGAGAACCTCGGCATCCTCGCATCGGTACTCCTCGGTCGGGCCATATTTCCGGCCGAACTGCCTGAAGAACTCCTCTTCCGCATCCCGGATGACCGCCGGCGAGTTGCGCATCGCCTTCTCGATCCCCCATCTGAATTTGAAGTGATCGTTTGGCCCGGTCATCGCGCCATAGCCTGCCGGATTCTCCGGATCGATCCTGTGGGGGAGCCGCACCGGCGGGATATAATCGCCCGGCTCCACGGTCTCAAGCGACTGCATGATATGAGAGAGGAGGAACCCGTCGAGATTCACCATCACCGGGAGGAGGATACCATTGTTCTCTGCTATGCGGAATGCCATCAGGGTGGTATCGTATGCCTCCTGGACATCGCCGACAAAGAACTGGAGCCATCCGGTATCCCGCTGTGAGAAGGCATCGGTATGTTCTGCCCAGACATTCCATCCGGGACCGAGGGAACGGTTGATGTTTGCCATCACAATGGGGAGGCGGGCACCTGCCGCCCAGTGGAGCATCTCGTGCATGTAGAGGAGCCCATGGGAGCTGGTTGCCGTGAAGGAGCGGACACCGGTGATTGAGGCCCCGATACAGGCAGTCATCGCCGAGTGTTCACTCTCAACCGGAATGTACCGGGTATCCATCTCACCTGCGGTGACGTACTCTGCGATCTGCTCGACCACCTCACTCTGGGGGGTGATCGGGTATGCCGCGACAACGGCCGGCTTTGCGGCCTTCACCGCAGCTGCAACCGCCTTGTTTCCTGTTGCTACCGTCAGCATTCTCCTGCCTCCTCCTTTGCAAGCCGGGCGAGGTTCTTCTCGACCTGCTGTTCAAGCTCATTCACCTGCTTCTCTGTGATCCCCTTGAACCGGCCCTGAAGCGAGATATACTCCTTCAGCGGGAGCCGCTTCCTCATCGCAGCCTTCGAAGCACCATTGATGGTGAGCTCTCCGTACTTCCTCTCCCAGAGGACCCACATCCCGGTCTTCACCGCCATCTTCCCGACCGTCACCGGCATATCAGAGGGGATACGCCAGCCCGGCGGGCAGGGAACAAGGATATGAATGAACGAAGGGCCGGGCGTGGCAAGGGCGGTCTTCACCTTCTCAAAGAGATCCTTTGGATGCGCCGCAGATGCCGTCGCCTGGTAGGGGATGTTATGAGCGGCAATGATCCGATCGATATCCTTCTTCGTATCGGTCTTTCCACCCGGTGTCGTCGTCGTCCGTGCCCCTATCGGGGTTGCACCCGACCGCTGCATCCCGGTGTTCCCGTATGCCTCATTGTCATAGCAGATATAGAGGAAGTTGGTGCCACGTTCAAGTGCACCAGATAGTGCCTGAATACCAATATCCACCGTACCACCATCGCCCGCAAAGACGATGACGTTCGTCTTCTTTCCTTCACTCGCAAACGCTTCGCTCATCCCTGATGCACATGCCGCAGCGGCAGCAAACGCGATATTATACACAGGAACAGCAAATGCGGTATTTGGGTATATCCCCTGCAGAACACTTGTACAGCATGCCGGAACGACAAGGACCGTATCAGGTCCGGCTGCCTTGAGCACGTACCTGAGTGCAAGCGCAGCGCTGCACCCGGCACATGCCGTTGTGCATTTGAGGAGGTACTCATCCTCTGGTATCTCAGCCATCCGAATCAGGGTACGTTTGTCATTCCTTTATAATGAGGCTTCGGTTTCATGCATCATCAGCCGACCCGGGTATATGTGGTGAGGGAGGGTGGAAAATGGAACGGAATATGAAGCGGGTGGACTCCGGGTGCGATGATCTCAACGGTGAAGCGCGAGTTTGGGGAGAGATCCCATGAGAATACGGGTTTGACCATAAAGACGACCACCTCGCCGGGTTGAAGCACAGGATTCTGATCGTCGCGTATCGGGCGGATGATCGAGAAGCGGGAGGGGGGAGGGGAGGAATTGAAGAGGGGATCATGAGCAGACATCTCTTCGTAATTGTGGAACCCCCTGAACCTGATGGAGACGGTCCTGAGATCCACCGGACGGGATCCCGGTGTGAGCTGAACCGGGATCTCAAGGTGCTCAGCCCTCCTCAGATCATTATTCGTATCAACCGCAAAGATGCTCCCGGCAAGAACAAAGCCCGAGTTTCCCCGATGAACACCTTCGGTAACCTCAGTTCCGACATTCTGTGAGATTGAGAAGCCTGCAGCAAGAATGACCATTGAAAAGGCAGCAGCAATGACGACAAAGGCAATCAGGACGACTGCCGCCTCAAGGCCGGTGAAGCCGTCCTCCACTCATCCCACCTCATAGCGTTTGTTCCCAAGGAGCGTCCCCGGAACGGTGCATGGTATGCTGACCGGAACCCCCCGAGGGGGAATGATGGTGAGGGTGAAATCGTCTCCGGTGGAGAGGCCCGCATCAGTGATGGTCAGCCGGACGCTGAGAAGCTTCCCACGGGAGAGGACCCCCTCAGCCGGATCCCCGGAGGGCCACCTGTAATGAATATCCTTCTTTGGGATCTGGTAGATCATCTCGGTTGTATGGAGCGTGTAGTGGATACCCGACATGGCAACCTCCCCTCCGATAACCTCACAGAAGAAGTTGAGCGATTCCGGGTTGGAAAACGCATCGACACCCAGAATGACCGCCCCGTTAACCACCAGCGAGGAGGGTGTCGTCCCGGCATCCGAGGTGACCTGGCGGGCCTTCTCGGTCGCATAAAAACCTGATCCAAGGACAACATATGAAAATACCGCCGCCACAACGACAAAAGCGATCAGGATGATCCCCGCCTCAAGACCGGTGAATGCCTCTTCATCATCAACAGCAGAGATCAACCCTGTACCCCCCGATGGCAGGCTCTCAGCCGCCACAACATCGGAAAACCCGGCAGTACAATCTGGACAAAGAAGAGATAATGATTGTGTATTTATTCAGACAACCATTCATTCATGCCTGAGAGCTTCGATCGGATCAGCTTCTGAGGCCTTCCATGCCGGGTACAGCCCGGAGAGGATCGAGGTCCCAATGCCAAAAGCCATCCCGATCGGGATATAGATGAGGCTCGAAGGAGCGAGGAGATAGCTGGTATCCTCAAGCATCACAAGGAGGGCAAGGTATCCTCCGGCAACCGAGAGGATGCCCCCGATGATCGATCCCGCGAGGCCGAGGAGGAGGGACTCATAGAAGAACATGCGCCGAATCTCCCGCCTGAGAGCCCCGATTGAACGGAGAACCCCGATCTCCCGGTACCGCTCCATCACCGACATCATCATGACATTGAAGATGGAGACCCCTGCGACGACGAGGGAGATACCCCCGATGGCGATGGTGAAGGTCGAGATCCTCCCAAACGTCTCGAGGATCGTCGCAAGGATGGCACGGGTATCATACACATCCACCTCCGTCTCCCTCCGGTTCAGCGATGTCTCGATGGAGGTCTTTACCGCCTCGATCTCCTCAAGATCACGGACCTTGACGATCACCCGGTCATACCCGTGGGGATTATACCGGGTCTCATACCACCTGTCAGAGACGACGATGGCAGTGTCGGTATTGATATCAAACCCCATTCCCCGCTCCTCCAGGATTCCCGTCACCCTGATCGGTTGTTCATCCGAGCCGATCAGAATCCTGCTCCCTACGTTCAGCGAGTAGGTCTCTGCAAGACGGGATCCGATCATCGCACCGGACGGACCCCGCAGGTACTGGCCGTCCTCCCGTTCAAGAAGAATCGGAATATCGGCTGTCCGCATCCCATAGATGGGGGCAAACCCGGTCTCACCCCCGATCCTGATCCGTTCACCCCCCGAATAGATCGGGATGACGGTATGGGGGGCTGATGCACGGGTGATCCGCTCAAGCTGCCGGGAGGTGATGACATCATCGGTTGAGACCCCCCCGGCGCCACCAGGCCCGCCCCCCATCAGACTTCCGCCGGTATGGGGTACAACGACGATGGTGTCGCCGACCGTCGTCAGGTCTTCTGAGATGGAGAGGACGAGGGAGGAGCCAAGAATACCCATCGAGGTGATTGCAACCACACCGATGATGATACCAAGCATCGCAAGAAGTGATCGGAGCCAATGGAGACGGAGGTTCCGGACCGCGAAGAGGAAGAAGATCGGGCGGTTCATGCGATCCTCCCGTCAACGATCCGTATAACCCGGTCGGCATACTCTGAGGTTATTGGATCATGGGTCACCATGATGATCGTCTTCCCCTCCTCCTTCTGGAGGCGGACGAGGAGGTCCATGATCTGCGCACCGGTCTTTGTATCGAGATTCCCTGTCGGCTCATCAGCAAGCAGAATCTCGGGATCATTGATGAGAGCTCGTGCAATCGCAACCCGCTGCTGCTGGCCGCCGGAGAGTTCAGCAGGGGTATGATCGAGGCGATCCATGTGGATGCCGACCTCGGCAAGGATATTCATACACCGGTCGGTGCATCCCGGATCACCCCCCTTGAGGATGAGGGGGAGCCGGACATTTTCTATCGCAGAGAGGAGGGGGATGAGGTTAAACTGCTGGAAGATGAAACCGAGATGCTCACGCCGGAGCATCGTCAGTTCATCATCGGTCATCTCACCGATATTCCGCTCACCGATGAAGACCTGGCCTTGTGTCGGGGTGTCCAGGCACCCCATCATATTCAGAAGAGTGGATTTTCCGGATCCGGACGGCCCCATGATAGCGATGAACTCGCCCTTCTCGATCGAGAGGGTGATATTACCAAGTGCGGTGACATCCCCACTCCTGAGAGAGTAGATCTTTGAGACGTCCAGAAACCGGATCGCGGGTGTCATCTCTTCTTCTTTCGTGAATAGACGAGTGCTCCTGCGACGATTACGACCGAAAGGAGGATAATTCCGATCATCATCGGAGAGAGGCCGCCATCATGCTCCTGCACCGGCTGTATACCGGATCGAATCGTCGCCATCACCGTCTCCTCATAGAGGTTGCCATCACCATCGCGGTACCGGATGACAAGGGGGATCTCTTCGAGATCCTTTGCGGCAAACGTCACCTCAAAGGAGGAGAAGTCATCGGGATCAAGGGTTCCGACGACATAGACCCGGAACGGATCGATGGGTGCTGCCGGGGCTTTCGTCGTCATCACGACGGACCGTGCAGATTCAAGCCCGGCATTTGAGACATCCCCGGTTATCCGGTATCCGCCTGCAACCGATGTCACCTCGATGTTTGAGACGATCGGATCTGCCGCTTTCTTGGCAATACCCGGAGTGATCGGGATGGTCAGCGGTACGGTATGGGTATTCTGGCCGTTGCGATACTGCACATTGAAGGTGAGATCACCCTCTCCGGTCGGGGTGACGGAGAATGCGGCATCACGTGACTCACCCGGTTCCAGGGATCCGATGAAGAAGGTCGTTGGAACGACATCGGCAACCCCGGTGACGGGGGTGACCGAGACCGAGGATATGGTATTCATTCGTGGGTTGCCGAGGGAGACGACGACATTCTCTTTTCTCCCCTCCATAAAGACATCAGGCCGGGATGAGATCCCCGCATCAAGGGGACGCCTGTCCACCCTGAGAAGGACCGGCTCTGAGAGGGAGCCGCCGCCCATGAAGTTCATGGAGAAGCGGGGGTAGAAGATACCCTCCTCGCCCCGGACACGGATGGTATAGGTAAATGTCATACTGTTCCCGGCACCCAGCATTCCCGAGCCGGTATGTGGGGAGGTGAGGATCTCAACGTTCTGCTCCCCTGTCATGCGGACCGCAGAGAGGCTGATCGGGAGTGTTCCGGTATTCTGAACAGTGACCTGCACCGTTCCGGTATCCCATGGCATAAAGACCCCGGGATCAATGGAGACACCCGTCACCGTCACCTGTGCCGAGCTATCGGCTGCAGCTCCTGTGGAGATGAGGGCCGCACAAAGAACCAGTAGTATGAGATATATCCGCATCAGAGAACCCCGAATGATATGATGGTTATAATCAGGTAGAGACCCACAGGGATAAAAACTGTGTATGCGGCATCCCGCTGGGTCAGCTTCCTGGCATACCGGATCCCTGAGTACCAGATGTTTGCAGCCCAGATCATAAAGACGATCGAGAGGACCGTCTGAAGGAGGGTGTACTCTGCCATCGCAGGCTGGGTCATAAACGCCTCTACGGCGGTATCAATCGCGGCAGGATCCATAAAGTCCCGGATCACCGGGGTGACGATCTGGTCGGCGATCATCGAGAGCCAGACCATGGCAATCCCGACCGATGCGATAAGCGGGGCGAAGCCATATCCGACCGCTTCAAGGACCTTCTTCATCGATCCTTCACCCTTGAAGATCATACTCAGGAGATAGAAGATGACCGATGCGATGATCCAGAATACAATTGCCGAGATAAATCCACCGGCGGCTCCAAAGAAGATGATGATCCCTTCATACCCCTCTGCAATCGAGGCGTACATCGGGGCCATCAGTGTCGTCATCTGATACCCGAGGATCGCAGAGAGGGCTGCATATACAAGGACGATGCCAAACGGAAGCCCGAGTGCAGGCTCCTTTCCTGCCTGCTCTTCAAAGAACTCATCGGGCCGGAAGAGTATTGTCATGATGCTGTCTGCCATAGATTCACCACCAGCACCCGGACAGGGGTGCCTGAGAATGTAAAACATTCGTTACATTTGGACTTAATGCTTCTCATCCTCATGATCGGAGTCGATGGCATAATGGCGCTTCAGAAACCCCCTGACATTCTCAGATTCGATCCAGCCCTGGTCAAGCCTGCTGACGATATCGTTGATTCTCCGGACCTGATCTGAGATCTCCTCTGCATACTCCCCATTACCGAGGATGGTATAGCCTTCGATGACCTGGAGGGGATTTCTGATATGGTCCCCAAGGATCGCAAGCTGGGTGATATTCTCCTCGATCTGCCTGAACGCCTCCTTCTGTTGTGATATAAGCTCCATCCTTTCGGTAATATCCCGGAGGAGCCCCTGGATACCGATGATTTCCCCTCCTTTATACATCGGGAAGAAGGTCGCCTCGATTATTGCTTTCGTTCCATCCTCCCGGAGAAGCGGGAAGGTCAGTGCCTCAATCTTCTCACCCAAAAGGATGGCGTCAAATGCTCTGCTGACCCTCTCCCGATCATCATCCGGAATGAATTCCAAGAGTAGTATTCCTGCAGCTGGCGGGACCGTCATGCCGGCAACCCGCTGAAATGAAGGTGAGAGATACGTCACCCGGCGATCCGGGTCGATGGTGACTATCGGGTCGAAGCTCCGCTCAGTTATTCCACGGTACAACTCCTCCCGCTCCCGGAGCTCCGCCTCCATCCCCCGCTGCTTCTGAAGCTCAGCCTCCTTCATCAGAACGATGGTGACGAGGAAGACACCCCCGATAAGGAGGATTATAAGGATATACATGGGTATCTCAACGATCGGCGGGGGTCTGTTGATGATCGCTGTTCCCGGGGGGAGCTGTTCCGGAGCGATCCGGTGGGCGACGAGAGCCCGGTGGTCGACGATCCCTTTCGTCTCAACCTCTTCGATGATGGGGAGGTCGTCGGGATGAGCACCATCAAGGATCTGCCGGGCAAGATCAGCAGCAATCCTCCCCTGGTCCCTTCCTGTGAAGAAGACTCCCCCGATCACTCCGTCTCCAAGATAATACTCAAAGATACCATACACCGGGGCTTCCGTCCTCGCCGCGATATAGGATCCCACCCTGTCATGCGGGATGAATGCCAGACCATCCGGATCATTGGTCAGTGCCAGGAGGAGGATAACATCCCCCTCGCCATATGATCCGACACGATCCCCAATCCCCGGAATGGACTCTCCTTCGATGTACTCAACAGCCACCGATCCCGGGATCAGGGACCGGACCTCATGGAACGTTTTAAGCGTCTGGGATCCGGTGATACTCTCTTCATTAATGACGACCAGCCGCTTCATTTCGGGATGGAGGGTTCTGATCAACAACAGTGTATCATGGATATTGACCCCCTCGACGACGCCGGTGATTCCCGAATGCCCTTCAATCAGCAGGGGATCATAATGGTTGATCCCGCAGAAGACGATCGGAATTCCGGGGAAGAGTTCTTCCCTGTAATCCAGGAGGAAACGGAGTCCGGCATCATCAGCAACGATGATGCAGTCGGGGGGATCATCATGGTACTTGTACCTGTACATCGCGGCGAGCTGGTCAAGATACGCAGGCGACTCGTACCGCTTCGTATCCATATACTCGGTCCGTATCTGGATCGGGTCCGTTGATGCACCCAGAACCTCCCCGATACCTGCACTGATATCTGTCACCCAGACCATCTCGGGATGATAGGAGTGGAGAACAAGGACCATTTTTTCATCCGCCGAGGCTGCCGGAGAGAGGATGAGCATCAGGAGAAGAAGAGAGACCAGCCATCCTCTCAAAGAAGATTCCCCCTGATCCATGCGGTAATCTCATCCCTCAGAAGACGGAGGGCGGCAAGTTGCTCCCCCTCTTCGCCGGAAAGAGCGGCGGGGTCGGAGAGGGGAACAGAGATAACCTCCCCTGCCGGAGGGAGGAAGGGGGGGACCTCATCTGTCAGGATGATGATACGGTCAAATCGCCGGTCAAGGAGTGCAGAGAGAGGTCCGGGCCTGTGATCCGGGATATTGATCCCCACCTCACCCATCACCCGGGTGACGAGCGGATTGGGCCTTGATGCCGGGCTGATCCCAGCGCTCAGGGCAATGTAGCGGCCAGGTGCCAGGTGGTGTACAAGAGCCGCCGCCATCGGGGAGCGCCCTGCATTCCTGCTGCAGACGAAGAGGATGGAAGGGAGTGCCGCCACCTCTGATCACCCGGCCACCGGCCGTTCAACGGCTGCAAGCTCATGGGAGAGATCCCGGCCCAGTTCCGCCTCAATGAAACCGCCTTCCGATGGAAGGAGCATCATGAAGCGTGGGGTCTCATCAAGGAGGATGGTTGCATCCTCAAGCGAGAAGTCAACGATATGGCCCCCAATCGTCCGATCATCACTGATGAAATGGAGATGATAGCCGGGGACATTCAGACCCCCCATATACTCCGGCAGGAGTGTCCCGACCGCAGTCCCGGAGACGTTGGTATGGGTGGCGATATACTGATCTGCCAGTGCGTCAACAAGGCGTGGATAGGGGCGCTCCTGCCGATGGGGGGCACGGACGGTAAGAGAGGAGAAATAACCATCAATTCGTATCATATAGATCAGGTTCCCTGATCGCACCTCCGCATCGACGAGATCCTCAAAAGCGGCGTACCCGCTCGTCGATGCCCCGGTCAGAATTATATCGGGATCAAAGAAAGAGACCATAGCAAGAGGCGTGAGGAGATCGGATGGTGCAACCCGGACACTCCCGTCCCCCCGTGCCTGATAGACGATCCCATCAACAAGGATCAGCTCACCATCAAGCGAATCGAAGGTTCCAATCCCGGTATCGCCATACCAGACCAGGTCACCGACCGGGATGACCCCATCGTACACACTCTCAAG
>SL_3KL_010_SEDDRAFT_10005349_pt1 | contig 11527 bp, 9 predicted proteins | sample SodLakKL_010_SED_2_FD_10381 | JGI IMG/M metagenome (IMG submission 10381)
TTAGGCTGCCGAAACCTTACAACGTACAGGAAGTAATATACCGCTATGAGGGGATGGATGGTGTGCTTAAAAAGATGCGCCCTGACAGGGAAAATGTCCTCATTACCCTGATCAGCGGAGAGCCTTTCCTGTCAGACTACCTGCGACAACTGCATGCAAAACGCCACAACTATGATATAACTGTTTTCGGGATCCCCGAATGGCAGGAATATACCAGTATTGAGACAGACTACTTTCAGAATCTGAAGGTTCATATCTTCAGTCCCTTTTTTTATGATTACCGCGATCCACACATCCGGGATTTTGTTCTCCGATATCGCGAGTTATTCCGCACAGAGCCCGCGGTAGATGCATTTAAGGCAGCCCAGACTGCTTATTTCTTCTTTGAAGCACTGAGCCTATACGGAAACAACTTCATGCGTTGTATGGCACTTTTAGATGATGCCTCCGTGGAAATACCATTTTCCTTTTCACAGCCATTTGGCAGTGAAAGTGGTTGGGAAAACAGGCACTTTCATATAAGCAGGATCAAGAATTACCGCTGGGTGGATGTTCAAAGGCCTTTGGAGGTTGCACGCTCCGCGGATTGATTTCCTTTATCTCAGGTCGATCACCTCGATCCCGGGATAGTCATCCGGGTTGAAATCAAATAATGAACCGGGAATGTCCGGGTTTATTTCATTTTTTGTTATGGTGTAGGAATAGGAGCCACCCTGTCTGTCATAAGCAACAACGTAAGCGATCAGTTTGCTGTTTTTATCAATCGCCACCCGGTATTTTGAAAATGCAGTATGTGGATCTGCCGGCACCAGATCAATCACATCCACTGTTTTGTTACGATAAACTTCCTGTCTGATCCATAACGGGTGGAAGTTATCCCGGTGATGCTCAATCAGGGAAATGGGTGTTAGCATGCCCTCTGTTTCCAGAATATCGCTGATGTGGACCTCATTGATGTCCTCCAGAAAGGACCACGCAGTGATACCATCTGATATGAATAAGCTGCCATTCAGTTTCATTCGGTATTTGTTGCCTTTTGTGTAAAGGTAGCCGCCCTCACCCATACTGCTGCCAAAATCGGTTGCTGATGCGGCATATTCAAATTCTGAATAAAAAGTTTCAAAAGAATGGAATCTGTCACGGGCGTCAGCAAGAATGTCCAATGCTTTTTCTTCATAAATGCCGGTAATTGTGTCTTCTGCCTGATATGCAGAAGGCCATAACAGGGTGAAAAAAAGAATGATCAGCAATTGTTGCATTACAAAAATATTTTAATTGTGGAGGCTGGTACGGACCAGTCAGCTTAATAATCTTTGTGCAAAATCTGTTCCAGACTTGCTTCATCTTTGATTTTGACTTCCCGGGCTTTGCTGCCTTCGAATGGACCAACAATACCGGCGGCTTCAAGCTGGTCAATGATACGCCCTGCGCGGTTGTATCCAAGTTTAAGCTTGCGTTGTATCAGGGAGGTAGAGCCCTGCTGGGTAGCTACAATGATGCGTGCTGCTTCATCAAAAAGTTCGTCACGGTCGGTTGGATCCAGAGCTTCCGTGGCTGAGGATTCATCTTCCAGATATTCGGGTAGATGGTAAGCTTCAGGGTATGCACGTTGCGAACCAATGTATTCGGTGATTCTTTCAATTTCAGGGGTGTCGATAAAGGCACACTGCAGACGGATCAGATCGCTGCCGGTTGAAAGTAACATGTCGCCGCGACCGATCAGCTGGTCGGCACCGCCACTGTCGAGAATGGTTCTGGAGTCTACTTTAGCAGTTACTCTGAAAGCGACTCGTGCCGGGAAGTTTGCCTTGATGGTGCCGGTAATGATGTTTACTGAAGGCCTTTGCGTGGCAATAACGAGATGAATGCCAACAGCCCTCGCCAGTTGTGCAAGCCTTGCAATTGGGAGTTCAATCTCTTTGCCTGATGTCATGATCAGATCGGCAAACTCATCAATAAAGAGGATGATATAAGGCAGAAACCGGTGGCCGTGATTTGGATTCAGGCGGCGTGCGACAAATTTGGCATTGTATTCCTTGATATTTCGGGCTTGCGCATCCTTGAGCAGGTCATAGCGGTTATCCATCTCTACGCAAAGGGAGTTGATGGTACGGATCACTTCACGTGTCTCCGTAACGATGGCTTCTTCCGTATCGGGCAGTTTTGCAAGAAAATGCCTTTCAATCTTCGAAAACAGGTTCAGTTCAACCTTTTTGGGGTCAATCAGCACAAATTTTACGTATGCCGGGTGCTTTTTGTACAAAATGGAGGCCAGTATGGCGTTGAGGCCTACGGATTTGCCCTGACCTGTTGCTCCTGCCATCAGCAAGTGCGGCATCTTGGTAAGATCTGCAATGAAGGTTTCATTGGCGATGGTTTTTCCCAGCCCGATTGGCAACTCAAAGGAGCTGTTTCTGAAGCGCTCGCTGCTAAGAACAGAACGCATTGAGACGATCTCCGGATTGCTGTTGGGTACCTCAATTCCAATGGTCCCACGGCCGGGAATTGGCGCAATGATCCGGATGCCCAGGGCCGACAGGCTTAAAGCAATATCGTTTTCCAGGTTTTTGATCTTTGAAATACGTATCCCTGGTGCCGGTATAATTTCATACAGTGTAACCGTTGGACCCACGGTTGCCTTGATTTTGTCAATATCAATGGCATAGTTTTTCAGTGTGTCGATGATCCTGTTTTTATTGCTCTCGAGCTCCTCTTTGTTGATCTGTATCTGACCGCTGCCCCGATCATCGAGAAGATTGAGTTCTGGTACTTTGTAATGGGGCAGATCCAGGGTCGGGTCATATTCTCCCAGTTCGGAGAGGTCCGGCATGCCATCCCGGTCGTCTGAATATGGTGTGTCGATCGACTGATAATCGGATCCTGTTACTTTTTCCTTGCCGACCTCAACTTCCCATTCCGGTTCTGCTTCATCTTTGCTTTGCTGTTTTCCTTCCTCATGATTCTCTGTTTCGGGATCAAGAGGAATGGGCTGCATCACTTCTTCCTCCTGACCGGAATCCGGTTCGAACCTTTCTTCCTGATCGTCATCAAAATCAAAATCAATATTATTTTTATTATCTGTGAAATCAGATCCGGAATCATCTGTTGAATTTTCTTCTTTTTCAGATGAGGTGTCATCTTCACCAGGGATGGTTATCGTGCTGTTATCTGAACCGGATTCGCTTTCTTTAGAGCTCTTTTTAAATGATAGTGCAGCAAACATCTTAATAAAAGACCTTCCCAGTACCTGAAAATTCGGGTCAAATATGAGAATTAAGAAAGTTCCGAGTGTAAACAACAGCAGGATGGCTGTTCCGGCATACCCAATCAGTCCGTATAGCCATTGCGTACTGATGTAACCGAAAAACCCTCCCAGAATAGTTAACAGATCATCTGCAGTAATAATAAATCCAAAGAAAACAGAAAGCCAAACGACGAAAAACAGGGAATACAGGATCACCTTCTGCAGTGAGAACAAATGATCCCTGATAAGCAGCCGTGTGCCAATGGCAAAGAATATCGGCAAAAACAGGAATGCCGATACGCCAAANCCCATTTTGATAAAAAGGTGTGCAACGATCGCGCCTACGCGCCCCATCATATTATCAACTACAATGGAACTGTCTTTCAACAATGCCCAGTTGATGGATCTGCCATCTACCAGGTAATCGTAGCTTTTCCAGGTAAGCAGATAGGAAATGAATGCGAGAAACAAAAAAAATGAAAATAAGATAAAAAACAGTCCAAAGGCTTTGCTTAACCTCTGATCTTTAAAAAAATCACCCAAAGAAAGCGGCCTGAATTTTTGTCCCGGCTTTTTATTTCCAGGCTTTTTCTTATTTGATTTGAAGGTATTCTTCTTGATACTTGACGTTAAGGGCATGCGGTTTTCTTTGAGTGTGAGAAACAAACAAAATTAACAAATTGTAGATTAAAACCCCAATGTTTTTAACATCGATTTGTAGCTCTGTTCTTTGGCGAAAAGTTTGGTATTGTATTCTCCTTCGTCGTCCTTGTCGATGATCACAAGTTTTGGTGCAGGAATGAGGCAGTGTTGCAATCCGCCAAATCCTCCAAGGGTTTCCTGGTAAGCGCCCGTATGGAACATGCCGATGAATTGTGTGACATCTTTCCTGATTTTTGGCAGGAAGATGGCATTTGAATGGGCTTCCGCATTGTAATAGTCCTGGCTGTCGCAGGTGAGTCCTCCAAGGTTCACGCGCTGGTATTCATGTTCCCAATTATTAAGCGCCAACAGAATAAAACGTTGTTTTGATGCCCATATATCCGGAAGCGTAGTCATGAAGCTGCTATCAATCATATTCCATAACTCTCTGTCGTTCTGTTGCTTTTGGTCAAGGACAGAATAGAGCACTGCCCCGCTTTCACCTACGGTAAATGCACCGAACTCTGTGAAAATATCGGGTTCAGGCACATCGTTCTGGTTGCAGATCATCTTAATTTGGGCAATAATCTCCTCAGTCATGTATTCATAGTCATATTCAAATCCAAGTGAATTCTTGATCGGGAAACCTCCACCAATATTCATGCTGTCCAGTTCCGGGCAGATCTTCTTCAGATCACAGTAAACATTGACACATTTTGACAACTCATTCCAATAATAGGCATTGTCTTTAATTCCTGTATTGATGAAAAAATGAAGCATTTTCAGTTCAAAACGCTTATCGTTTTTGATATTGGCTGTATAATAGGGAACAATATCCTTGTACCTGATGCCAAGTCTGGAAGTATAAAACTCAAACATCGGTTCTTCTTCTGCTGCGATCCGGATACCCAGCTTGCATTTTCTGTCTTTTCGTATCAGCTTATCGTATATTTTGATCTCATCCTTGTTGTCGAGAACAGGAATGGTGTTGACAAAGCCATTGTTGATCAGGTCACTTACCTTCTCCATATATAAAGGCCGCTTAAAACCGTTGCAGACAATATATCTGGATTTATCGATCAAGCCAATTTTCAGCAACTCTTCCACAATATAAATATCGAATGCCGATGATGTTTCAATATGGATATCGTTCTTTAGTGCTTCTTCCAGAACAAAAGAGAAATGAGAGCTTTTCGTGCAGTAACAATAATGGTATTCGCCGTTATAGTCTACCCTGGCCATGGCAACATTGAACATCCTCTTTGCTTTTTGTATCTGTTGGCTGATCTTTGGCAAGTAACTTATCTTCAAGGGAGTACCATACTGTTTCACCAGGTCCATCATACAGATATCGTGGAAATACAGTTCGTTGTCAATCACTTTGAATTCCTCCTGCGGAAAGTCAAAGGTTTGTTCGATCAGGTCAATATACTTGTTTTTCATTACGGAGAGGTTGAAAAATGAACAAATAACCAAAAAGTAATAAAGATGGATGACAATCAGAATCTTGATCCGTCTTTGTTACTTTTTGCCTGAGTAGCAAATATAAAACAAAAGATGTGTTTATGAGTGGATTTTTATGACGGTGGATGAAAATTTATCTGATAACCCGCATACTTTTGTCAAACCTTATGCTGCGGGGGAAGTTTTTTGCCGGGTCAAGAGAAAGCCAGACAAACATTGCCCTGCCTACAACATGATCTTCCGGGACAAATCCCCAGAACCGGGAGTCGGCTGAGTTGTGCCGGTTATCACCAATCATCCAGAAGTAATCCATCCGGAAAGTATAAGATGATACCTCTTCACCATTTATAAAAATCTGGTCACCATCGACAAGTAATTCATTTCCTTCATAAACAGATATGATTCTTTCATAGAGAACGATGTTTTCTGTATTGATATCGATGGTGCTTCCCTTTGCGGGGATGAATAGTGGGCCAAAGTTATCCTCATTCCATGAGAAACGCGGATCGTGCGGAAAGATGTGTCGCTCCCTTTGGTCTTGCCTGCGCGTGGCTTTTTCAACCTCTGTAACGTTTGAAAGCCTCGCGATTTCGTTGGCTGCATCCTCTGTCATTGCCATCTTATAATTGCCCCTGCCTGTCTGTCCCCATTCGGTAATATTGAGACGTGTGATTGCACGTTGGGAAACAGGGGTTCCGTCGCTTACAACCCGGTAATTGTGCTGCGTGTCTGGGGGGTCTTCCAAAACTTGTCCGTTAATATGAATGACTCCATTCTTCATTAAGATGGTGTCACCAGGAATCCCGACACAACGTTTGATATAGTTTTCCCGCTTGTCAACCGGGCGGGCGGTGATATCGTAGTTTCTCCAGATCTGTTCTCGTCCGTGTACCCTGACAAGGTCATAATAACTCTGGTTCTGCAATTGCAGTGCTACCGTGTCTCCTTCGGGATAATTAAAAACGACCAGGTCGTTGTTACGGACTTTCCGGATGCCGGGGTAGCGGTAATGGGGTAATCTGATCCATTCGAGGTAAGATTTGGTATGATCGGTAAGCGGAAGTGTATGATGTGCAAACGGAAATGCCAGGGGTGTTTGCGGTATTTTCGGACCATAGGCGATTTTGCTTACAAACAAGTAATCACCTACCAGCAGCGATTTCTCCATCGAGGATGTAGGGATGGTATAAGCTTCAAGCAGAAATGTGCGGATAATGGTTGCGGCAATTACGGCAAAGATGATGGCGTCGGCCCATTCGCGTGCTGCCGATTTTTTGATTTTGGGTAATTTTTGTGGATGTGTGTATTGTTCTTTATTAGAAAAACCAAGGTAGGGCAAGAAGATGAAAGGAACCAGAACGCCCAGGGCTTGTTCACCCAGGCCGTCCTTGCGAAAACATTTCAGTGTTTCCACCACCATCAGCAATACCGTAAAGACATTGATAAATGGTATCAGGATGAAAACGTACCACCACAGAGGTTTGTCGATCACCTTCATCCAGATGTAAATGTTGTAAAAAGGTATTATGGCTTCCCATCCTTTATAACCGGCTTTGATGAAAATTTTCCACAAACCGGCCAATGAGGCCAGAAAAAACAGGATTGTCAAAATCATATAAATGCTCATAGCTGGTAAAATTTTTGCAAATTATTTTTTAAAGATTCAGCATATCCTGCATCGTAAAGATGCCTTCTTTATTATGCACCCATTCGGCTGCCAGAATTGCCCCTTCAGCAAATCCGCTTCTGTTGTGGGCTGTATGCCTGATCTCAAGGTTATCAATTACCGAGTTGTAGCTTACCACGTGTGTTCCGGTTATGTTTTCGATTCTATATGATTTAACCGGTAACACATTGGCGGGCAGTTTTTCAGATGCATCGCCCCACTGGTCGAGTGATCGGCGTGCGTCAATGATATCTTTTGCAAGGGTGATGGCCGTTCCGCTAGGGGCATCAAGTTTTTCGGCGTGGTGGGTTTCGATGATTCGAGGTTGGTACCCATCCATTTCTGCGACCATGCCGGCAAGTTTTTTATTGAGTGCAAAAAAAATGTTGACACCGATACTGAAATTTGAAGCATAAAAAAGTGTTTGTTTTTTCGCCAGGCATAGTTTTTTAATACCTGGAAGATCGTTGAACCAGCCTGTTGTGCCGCTTACGACCGGGACACCGGCATCAAAGCATCTGCGGATATTTTCTGATGCTGTTTCGGGTGTGGTGAACTCAATGGCGATATCACACCCATTGAGTTTGTTGCCTTTTATTTGCCAATCTGTATCATTATCGATGATCAGCGAGATGTGATGCTTTCTGGCGAGGGCTGCTTTTTCAACAGTTTTGCCCATTTTGCCATAGCCAATCATTGCAATATTAAGGTTATGTCTCACCATAATTAAAATTTTAATGTGAGTCTGATTTGTGTTGTATGTATTGATTTTCGTGATTGTCCTGGCGTCGGCATCAGTCCGGGTTGTATGCCCATACTCAGGTTTTCTCCAACATCAAAATTCATCAGGTGTGCGTCAACGCTGGCGTCCAGAATGTTGAGCAAATACAAAGCGCCAGCAATCATGTAATTGATCTCCAGGTTGCGCCTGTAGTAATTCATTGCCCGTTCAATCACTTCGGTTGAGTGTAACGGAAAATCGTCGACCGTGTGTGGGTTGCCGTCCACTCTCGCGATCCAGGCCTGGCGCCATTTGTCGTAGTTGCTGCTGTTAAAGTCGATAAAATAGATTAAAGTGCCAAATCCGGCATAAATAACTGGCACCTTCCAATACCTGCCGTTATAAATCTGTCCCAGACCGGGAAGCGTGGCAGAAAGCATTGCTGCTCTTGAGGGAGAAGGGTGAAAAGGCTCTTCTTCGACCTGTTGTGTTGATGCATTGTTGGGTGTTTGTGCCGTTAGCCGGGAAGCGGGTAAAATGACGAGGCCAATAAATAAGCCGAGCAACAACACAACACAGTTCGGTCCGCATGCTTTCTTCTTATTTGTAAAGAATTGATTGATATGTGTTTTGTGCTTCAATGTGAGTTGGTCTTAGCCTTATTTTTTAAGGATGTCAGATATTCTTTGCAGCTCTTGTTCCGATTTGAATCTGAAGGTGATGCTTCCTTTGCCTTTTGCCATGCTTTTTATCTGAACACGGGTGCTGTAAAGATTCTCCAGTTCATTCTGAATTTGACGCCATTCATCCTTAATTGCACTTTTTCCGGTTTTCTTTTTCCTGTTTTCTGTCGGATCAGTTTTGGATCCTTCGTTCAGATTTTTGATGATCTCCTCCACTTCGCGCACTGACAGTTCCTGAGCTATAATATCCTGGTAAAGTTCGATCTGTGTTAGCGTGTCATCAATACCCAGCAGCACTTTAGCATGTCCGGTGGTGATCAGTTCCTGGCGCAGTCCGACCTGAATCTCTCCGGGTAGCTTAAGCAATCTGAGGTGGTTGGCTATTGACGGCCGGCTTTTACCAAGCTTCTCGCTGAGCATGTCCTGAGTAAGTGAATGGTTGTCGATGAGCTGTTTGTACCCCAGGGCAATTTCGACCGGATTCAGGTTTTCCCTTTGTATGTTTTCAACGATTGCCATTTCAAGCATGGCTGTATCTTCAGCGGCTATAACATAGGCTGGAATTTTGGTTAGTCCGGCCATTCTGGATGCTTTGACGCGCCGTTCACCCGAGATGAGCTGCAGTTTATTGTCTTCTTGTTTCCGGAGTGTTACAGGTTGTATCACACCCTGTTCTTTGATGGATGCAGCGAGGTCATTCAATGCTTCTTCGTCAAAGTCTGATCGGGGCTGAAAGGGGTTAACTTCAATAATGTCAAGCGGAACCATACCGATAGTACCCACGGGTAGCAGGTCTTTTTCAATATCGTAAACGGGTTGCGGCTCTGCACCCGAACCATCAAGCAGTGCACCCAATCCTTTTCCTAATGCGCGTTTTTTGGCATTCATATATCTATAGGTTTATCTTTTTATCACTTTCCTGCATTTTGGTCAGTCCGTTTTTTTGGAGGATTTCCCTGGCAAGGTTCAGGTGGTTCAGTGAGCCACGGCTTTGTGCATCGTGCATAATAATGGTTTCACCAAAGCTGGGTGCTTCACCAAGTTTGATATTTCGATAAATGATGGTATCGAATACCAGATCCTGGAAATGCATTCTTACTTCTTCCACAACCTGGTTTGCCAGCCGCAGGCGCGAGTCATACATGGTGAGCAGGATGCCTTCAATTTCAAGTTTGGTATTTAATCTTGACTGTACAATTTTAATTGTATTCAGCAACTTTCCAAGGCCTTCCAGGGCAAAGTATTCACATTGCACGGGTATAAGCACCGAGTCGGCGGCTGTTAAGGCGTTTACGGTAACCAGACCCAGAGAGGGGGAACAGTCAATGATGATGAAATCGTAGTCATCCCTGATTCCGTCAATCACCTTGCGCATCATCATCTCTCTGTTGGGGAGGTTGATTATCTCGATTTCTGCACCTACCAGGTCAATGTGTGCCGGTAGCAAATGGAGATGCGGTGTTGATGTCTCAATAATGATGTTTCTGGCTTGTACATCATCGATGATACATTCGTAAATGCTTGTTTTTACGTGCTTGGGATCCACCCCGACGCCGGAGGTGGCATTTGCCTGGGGGTCTGCATCTATCAGCAGGGTTTTGTATTCCAAAACAGCAAGGCTCGCTGCCAGGTTTATTGCTGTTGTTGTTTTTCCTACTCCACCTTTTTGGTTCGCTATGGCGATAACTTTAGTCATATTTTGATTTATGATGTGTATAAATAACGATACAATTTTCGAATTCTTGTAGTGATTTTCAGATGATATGAACAAAGAGAAAATATACCTGAAGCTTTTTGGCTTCTGCAAATTTACAACTTCTTATTGCAATTGTTCCTGTGTCCAGTCAATCTCTGATCCCAGCAGGCTGTGTGGAATGAAATAGATGGCGAGCAGGATGATTGCTGCCACCAATACCCAGGTACGATGGTTGGGGTTGTTTCTGGTTTTAAAGAAAGCCACGATCCAGAATATCAGGGCAAATGCAGTTTTATTATCTGTCAGGTCCGTTCCCAATGGCCAACCTGTCCACCAGTCTCCAAAAGCATATTTCTGCACTATTGGTCCGAAGATCAGACCTCCACCCACGAAAGTGATGAGCGTCAGGAGGGTATACAAATATGTTTTTTCCTTTCCACCGGCTGCTATTGCAGCTCTGTTGCTGAACAACATTGCTGCAAACATCAGCAGGATGTGCGGAATCATAGCCCATGCGGGAACATTATTGCGGAACCTTATGGTTATGGGATACGCTGTGAGTTTCACTTTCTCTTGCTCAGTCTGCAATACGATCTGGTAGTTTACCTTGCCTGCTGCCGGTTGATTGGGTATGTATGCAATAAGTTGATCGCCAACTCTTACAAGGTTTAGAGTGTCCCAATCTTCATGACTGGGATATCGTTTGTATCTGAAATATCCATCAATGTTTTCATCCGGTACATCAATGGCCACGGGAGCATCTGTTGGTCTGTGGAAGGAGCGACGCAGTGAGAATTCAATCTCCTGCTCTGCTATTGTAATACTGTCTCTCACCGGTTTCGTAGGGCCGGTTTGTCTCTGAAATATGGAGCTTGTAACCGTTATGATGATAGCCAGTGCCCAGAAAAGTATCTTTTTCATTTTTATTTGGTTAGGGGATTATGGATGTAAAATGTTCCAGGATTCTTGAATAGTAGATGGCATCATAGATAGCCTGTTGTATGTTTGTTCGGATGTTTTTTTCAATGAGCTTTCTGTTGTTCATATCCGGATAGGTGCGGTTTGACAGAAAGACAAAAACGAGGTTTTCCATCGGGTCGGCCCAGGCCAGGGTTCCGGTAAAGCCGCTATGACCAAAACTTAACGGTGAAGCACTTTCGCAGGCCGGACCGGGCTCATCGCGATTCAGCGCGGGTTTGTCAAACCCCAGTCCGCGACGGTTTTCATTTTCAAGATATTGTACCCGTGTAAACTCCCTGATGGTTTTGTGATCAAAATAATGTGTGCCACCGTAGTTGCCTCCATTCAGGAAAAGCTGCATCAGTATGGCGACATCCACTGCATTTGAGAACAATCCTGCATGTCCGCTCACACCGCCCAGCATGGCAGCAGTCATATCGTGAACATGTCC
>SL_3KL_010_SEDDRAFT_10005350_pt1 | contig 11526 bp, 16 predicted proteins | sample SodLakKL_010_SED_2_FD_10381 | JGI IMG/M metagenome (IMG submission 10381)
CCCGCCTGAATAATTTCAAGAAGGAATTCCGGAACAGGATCGATCGGGTATCGCTTCCCGGCCGACTCGATGTATCCTTCATCCGTATGTACAATCAGTTCTGCGCCGTCTTCAATAGACCCGGCATCCTCACATACAAGAGGGAGAAGTCCGGTATTGATGGCGTTTCGATAAAATATCCTCGCAAACGACGCTGCGATGATCACCCGGACGCCGGCACCACGGATAGCAAGCGGTGCATGCTCGCGTGACGAGCCGCAGCCAAAATTCCGGCCACCGACGATGATATCCCCATCTCCTGCCTCCTTGGAGAAATCATTTCGGGTTCCCTCAAACGCATGTGATGCGAGCTCTTTTTCATCATAGATCGTCAGAAAACGACCCGGTATGATTGCATCCGTATCGATATCATTGCCAAATTTCCAGACACGCATCGCCATTACACCCCCCTCGGATCGGTTATCTCACCATAGAGAGCACTTGCCGCCGCCGTTGCCGGAGACGAGAGATAGACCTCTGCTTCCGTGCTTCCCTGCCGCCCGCGGAAGTTCCGGTTGGATGTTGAGAGGGATACTTCACCCGGTGCAAGGAGACCAAATGCCCCACCCATGCACGGACCGCAGCAGGGTGCCTCAACAAGGGCACCTGCCTCGACGAACCGTTCAATGAGCCCTGCACGGAGGGTCTTGAGATACTCGTCACGGGATGCCGGGATGATGATCACCCTCACCTTATCAGAGAAGGTCTCGTTACCAAGGACCTCGGCAGCCTCCTGCATATCCTCAAACCTGCCGTTTGTGCAGGAGCCGATGAAGACCTGATCGACCTTCCGCCCTGCTACCTCCTCAACAGAGACGACATTATCCACATTATGGGGAACGGCAACCTGTGGTGAGAGATCGGAGATGTCATATGAACGTTCATCGAGATACACGGCATCCGGATCAGGTGTGATATCGACTGGATCAAACGATCTCCTCCCCTTCAAATACTCCAGCGTCACCTCGTCAGGGGGAACAATGCCGGCCTTTCCCCCCATCTCAATTGCCATATTACAGCAGGTCATCCGACCCGGCATATCCATCGTTTTGAAGGCAGAGCCACCAAACTCAAGTGCACGATAGGTGGCACCATCTGCCCCGATATCACCGGCTAGCCGGAGGATAAGATCCTTTGGACCGACCCGGGATGCAAACCGGCCTTCTGCCCCAATCCTGATACTCTCAGGAATCCTGAAGTAGAGTGCTCCGTATTTCAGGGCAAACCCCATATCGGTCGAGCCGATACCGGTTGCAAATGCCCCAACCGCCCCGTACATACAGGTGTGTGAGTCACTCCCTACAACGATATCACCAGGGGCAATCCGCCCCTTCTCAAGGGCAACCTGATGACAGACACCCTCACGGAGATCATAGTTATAAATTCCCTGCTCCTCAGCAAATGCCCGCATCATAACATGATTTTTCGCGGCTGGAATGGAGTCGGCAGGGATCTGGTGATCGAAAAGAAGGATAATTTTCTCAGGATCAAAAACGCGTTCTCCTCCCATCTCCCAGAACTGGGTAATAGCAAGGGGTCCGGTGATATCATGGATCATCGCTGCGTCAATTGGCGCCATAACGACATCCCCAGCCTTCTTCTCCCTGTGACATCTTCGTGAGAATATCTTCTCAGCAATAGTCATTCCTCTGGCCATCGGTGTACTTATCCTACTTCAAGCTATACTATTCTTTGGATGATAAGAGAACAATCCGATAGATGCAGGGATCACTGACCAAATAGAGATATTTCGGATCGGATGGTGACAGGATATTGCTAAGGCGCAATAGCAGGCTGGAAATGGAGAGAGAGAGGGCGAAAGAGGAGATCCAATCGATCACATCCAGGTTCATGGAGGCGGAGACGCGATCCGAACTTGCGGGCATGATCGCAGAGGAGCTACACCATTATACATCCTATGACCTGATGCAGATTGCAGCTGCTTTGAAGCGAGAGATCAGGAGCCTGCCTCCGGAATATCGTGAAAGGCTCTCAAATCATACATCAGAACAGATATTTGGGACATACCATCGGATTCTTCTTATGGAGAGAGCGGGCAGGATCAAAGAACTTCAGGATCCGATACACAACAAGGAGTTATTTCATCTGTATTGCCATATGGTGAAAGAGGCATGCCTCTCATCTGAACACTTGGGGGATGCGCATATGACCCCGATGGGGAGACTCCTGTACCTCCTCCTCTCAGCCTTTCGAATCTTTGTCCTTCATGAGTCGGTCCACCCGGTAGGAACGCCATTTCCCGGAGGATTACAGGTGAAAGAGAAAGGAGGAGTGATCTATTGTCCTGTTCGGGAGCGGGCGGATGAGGTTATCTTTGCACTCTGCCGGTTCTGCCCGGCGGAACAGGGATAAGGACTTATACCCGGCAGAGATCCCTCATACCAAGCAGAACAACGAGCTTTTCGCCTTCACACACTTCTTCTGCAACAGTAAAGGCGATCATTCCCGCTTTGGTAAAGAGGGATGAAACTTCTGAAATGCCAGTAAGAGAAGAGACAAGGAGAAGAATCCTGCCCTGTAGGGTCAGGTGATCAAGAACAGCCTCAAGGAACCTTTGAATCGTCCTTCTTCCATCCTCTCCCCCGTCAAGTGCATATTCCAGCCAGTCATCTATACGCTCATCTTCACCCGTTGGGAGGTAAGGAGGGTTAAAGATTATGAGATCAAACGTGCCCGAGATGCCGGAGAAGAGATCGGTCCTGATGACCGGGACACCACGCGAAAAAGCCATCGCAGCAGCATGTGGATTGATATCTGTTGCTACAATCTTATCCGCCATGGGCTGAAGTCCTGCTGCGATCTCACCGCTTCCCGTCCCGATCTCAAGAACCCGATCTGAAGGGCGAAGAACCCGAAGTGCAGCTTCAAGGAGGAGATGAGTGTCCTCTGCAGGGGAATAGACCTCAGGATGAACAAGAGACATGGGTTATTCACTCACCATCTGCGAGTGCATTTGCCATCTCTGCGAACCTCTGGAGAGGCAGGTTTTCAGGTCTCAGAGAGAGAGTTTGATCATCAAGGCTTTTGATGAGATCTGTAATTCGTTCAGATCCAAAGATGCCGTGAGCAGACTTGAGGCAGTTTCTGACAGTCTTTCTACGGTGCGAGAAGAGTGAACGAACGAGATCTGCATAGACCGTATGATCCCGGATTGGAACCGGGGGATCGGCCGGGGTGAGCCGGACGACCATGGACCAGACCTCGGGAGGCGGAGTGAATGCTTCAGGGGGAAGTTCGAGGAGGGGTTTTACCTTTGCATAGGTCTGAACCATCACCGAGAGGCGGCTCGTATCCGGCATACCTGCAGGGGTGATCATACGCCTGGCAAACTCCCACTGGTACATCAGAACAGCAACCTCAAAACCGATCTCAAGGAGGCGGAAGGTGATCGGAGAAGAGGCCGAATAGGGAAGGTTTGCAACGACGATGTCAAATTCCGGGAGCTCGCACCGGGTTGCATCACCATGGACAAGGATGAGGTGGCCAACCTCAATCTCAGCCTTGAAGAGAGCCTCCAATTCAGATACAAGAGAGCCATCAATCTCAACGGCAATGACGGTAGCCCCCCTCTCAAGGAGGGCACGTGTCAGAATACCGCCACCGGGACCTATCTCAAGGACCCGGCGTCCACTCACCGGGACAGCCACCGCGATCCGCTCCACTGCAGAAGGGTCTGCAAGAAAGTGCTGATCCAATCGGGCTCTCATCGTGATGTGAAGAGATGGTATTTGACACTTGGGTCCATGATCTCTTCCAGAATCCTATCAGCAATCATCCTCTCAGGATGCTGCATCGCCTTAATCCGGGCACGTATATCATCAAAGCTTGTGAAGGGACCCTTCTGGCGCGCCTCAAGGACTTCAGAGAGAAGTTTCTTACCAATTCCGGGAAGGAGATGGAGCATATGCAGCTTCAGACTTATCGGGACGGATTTGTTGAAAAATTCAACAAAACGGGCTTCATTCTGAGAGACTATCTTCTGAATTGCAAAGGGAAGTTCCAGACGGGCTGTTGATGTCAGCTCTTCATATTTAAGTCGCCTTTTCACCCGTTCGACCTTGGGTCGTTCACCATCACCGATGTAGAGCATCTCATGAATATCTACATCAAGGGTCTTTGGGATAATCTCAAGGAGCTTAAACTGATCTACCCCAAGAGCAATCACTACAGGTTCACGCTTAATGATAGGACGTGGGTCATCTGCATACCCGTGTTGGAGCACATCAATCGCTAACGCTTGATTCTCTTTCTTCTCTGCCCTCATTCATATCACCTCACCGTTTTGATGAAACGAGATCGAGGATCGAATCAAGCTCTTCGGGGGTCAGCGTGAAGCGTTCCTTTGCATAAATAGCACGGAGCTCGTCTCTGTTTATTGGCATAAGATTTGTTATCCGGTATGCAATATCCGGCTTAATCTTATCAAGGCTAAGTAACTCAGAGACAAGTTCTTTTGAATCTTCCGACGAGATCTTTGCGAGGTGATTGACATGTTCGATGCTCTTCTTCAGCTCGTAGGACATCTCTTTACCGGACTCCAGGCGAAAAGCCTCTATCCTGAGAAGTTCTTCACGGATCTCCGGAAGGGTAACCCTCTCTTCGCTTATAAGTGCCTTGACTTTCATGACAATCACCAGTTATGTGTAATTAATATTTCTGTGCTTTTAGATGTTGTGGTCGTGCAATGACGGTCTTCGTTGCGTTTCCGTCTTTGATCTCAAGAACCCATGCATGACCACGCGGACCGATGATCGTTCCGGTCTTTCCATGGAACCTTCGGTGAGGCATCCCTTTGTGGATGCTTGGTTCAACAACAATGTGAACCTTCTGCCCCTCGTCAAACTGCTGGATGACAGAGGTCACAGGTGGGAGACCACGTGCTCTGAGTGCTTTCTTGAACTTATATCGTGTCTTCTTCCGTGGACCGTTGTGTTGTGCCATGATTATTCATCTCCGTTCTCAGGCATGCCCTCCACCGATATGACATCAAGTGTCACCACCAGTGCAGGTATACCGAGGATCTCTGAGAGGCTGGGAGTAGTTCTCCCGCCATCCCCTGATATGAGTTCCTTGATGTAAAGTCCGGCCTCCCCGACCACTTCGATCAGGTAACGACCGTCCTCCACACCCAGACACTCGATCTGAACGACCATACGCTCTCTGACAAGGTCTGCCCTCCGATGTGCAACACGGCGGGGGGTGCGTTGATGGATAACTGCCCCATTCAGGGTATCCAGGGCTTTTCTGACCTCTTCCAGAGAAGTATGGCCGTCAATATCGACCAGAATCCTGTATGTCTTATGCGCTTTGTGCGATTTAAGAGTTTCCACCTCTCTTCTGGCACTCCACCGCTCAATCGATACCTCGACCCTGCCATTCGCTCCATTATTGATGGCAGATTCAAGAACCTTCAGATCAACGTTGCGATGGATTGGGCAGAGCACCTCCATGATGAAGGGGCGGCCGGAACCGACCATCAGCGCATCGATATCTTCCCGGCCAGCGCCATGGAGGAGAGCGCCCTCTGCCCTGAAGAGCTCTATAGCAGGCCTTCCGATGAGCTCTTCAACCGAGTCAGGGTACTGCTTGCCCGATCCGCTGCAGACATCACAGCCGGCCCCGCGACATGCGCGACAGTCCCAGTGAGTCTGTGGGATACCACGCTCCAGTTTTCTGTATCTGCCATAGAAGAAGATGGGGGCGATCTGAACCTCAACAATCTCTTCAGGGATGTTTAAGATAAGGGTAACTTCAGGATTCTTCGTCTCCCCACGTCTGCTGGTTATCCGGGCAACCGCCTTGCCGACCTCCCGGTTCATCTCCGACTTGAGGGGTTCCGGATCGCTTAGGGAAAAGTCACTCCAGAGCATCTCCTCAGACTCGGCCATCATGGGAGGAACCCTGGTTCCGATGACGAAGGTCTCATGCTCGATACCATCCAGAGCAGCAGCAACACGCTCAGCCCATGTATCGATCTCAGTGAAGAGATCCATACAGACGCTACAGGTTCCCGGTTCATAGGGGGAGAAGCGATTGTTCTCTGCAAGCGCGTGGCTCAGCCTGAGGGCATGACCCCGCTCATCATTTGAGATCCCAAAGGATCGTTTTGCAAAGAGGCGGCCGAGGCAGTGATCACAGATCGATCCATACTCCAGAATCTTCCCGGTAAGAGAGAGGATATCCATTATAATCCCCTCCGGTCGGCCTCATTTAGGACGATGGTGATGGTATGATCGGCATGGAGCACTCTTGGCCCGACAGAGATGCGCGGGAGATCAGCAACCACTGCATCCTCTTCTTCAGTGAAGTTCTGATGATCTGAAAGGAGGAGATTTTCAGGGATAGTATCTGAAGATCTGATATCGGCACCCCCTTCATCAAGGATGGCAAATGAGTATTCAGAGAGGAGTTTCTCAAGGCCGCCACGCCTTATCGAGATACCAGGCGATGATTCAGTAAACTCTGTACCACAGGGCTTAGCAAGAGCCTTCTTTATGAGGGCCCCGCTGCTCCGTTCATCAGGATTAAGCGATCGGACCGTCTCCCCGGAGAAGCGGATCGTCGTCTCCTCTCCGCCTTTAAGAATAAGATAGCACTCGACATCCCGCCTCATGTCATGAGAGAGGAAGAAGGAGGCATTCACACAGCGGCAGAGGACATCCATCCTCCCTGCACTCCCGGGCATATCATTGAGTGAAAAACCCGAATCCGTGACGGCCCGATGGCCGATAATTGCAAAACGTCGCATAGATAACTCCATACTGGACTCCCGGAGGGTGTTGGTGCCACAAACCAGGAATGTATAGCTTAATTATAATGATGGACAAGCGCTTAATAATATGGAGATGAATGGATGCACACATCCATGGAGGAGATGGACAGAGATGAGGAGATGCAATGGGAACCTATAGGCCACGTGATGTCATCATAGCACCATTCCCCTTCAATGATGGCAGAGGCAACAAGAACAGACCGGCAGTCATCCTCTCGGTAGAGAATGACCAGCTCCTCCTTGCACCCTGCAGTAGTAAACCCGCAGACAATGTTCCATCAGTCAGGATCGATCTCAACGATTTTGAGGAGGGAGGCCTCGACCTCTTCGATGAGAGTTATATCCTCATTATACACCATGCCCGGGTACCAACGAAAAAGATCCTCTCAAAGAAGGGGAGGCTCACAACTGAAGCCTTTATGGATATAAAAAGGATGCTGAGATACTGAAGCTATCCGAGCCTCTCACCACCAAACTGCTTCATCATCCGGTTCATGGAAAAGCGCCCTCCTCCCTTGAATCCTTTCAAAGCCTTCTGCATCATCTTATAATATTTTATCAGCTCACGGACCTGGTCAACCGAAGATCCGGATCCATATGCGATCCTGTGAATGCGGGATGTACCAAGAACTGAAGGATCATCAAGCTCTGCATCTGTCATCGAATCCATGATCACCCGGTACCGCTGCATCTTCACCGATGTGACATCATAGACCTCACCAGGGAGATTCATATTACCGAGGGGCAGCATCGAGAGGACCTGTTTTAAAGGCCCCATCTTATTGAGAGCTTCAAGCTGTTTGTACATATCACGAAGGGTAAACTTCCCCTTCATCATCGCATTTACATCGAGGTCATCACCATCAATCACCTCTTCAGCACGCTCGACGAGGGCCCGGAGATCCCCCATACCAAGCAGCCTTGAGATGAACCCATCAGGATCGAACCGCTCGAGATCTTCGATAGTCTCACCTGAGCCGATGAAGACGATCCCCGATCCCGTCTCCGCAACAGCCGAAAGGGCACCACCACCCTTGGCGGTTCCATCCATTTTTGTGATGATGACACCATCAACCCCAATTGCCTCATGGAACCGCTTTGCCTGATCACGCGCCCCCTGGCCAAGGGCGGCATCAATGACAAGCCACCGGTGCGTCGGTTTGACTGTATCGTTGATCTGCATGATCTCATCGATGAGATCATCTTCAAGGGCATGACGGCCAGCAGTATCGATGATGATAACCTCGACATCACGAAGTGTGGAGAGACCATTCCTCACAATCGTGAGGGCATCCTTCTCTGATGGATCGCCATAGATAGGGACATTGATCTTCTTACAGAGGGTCTGAAGCTGGACAAAGGCACCTGGCCTGAAGTTGTCGCAGCAGATTGCTCCAACCTTCATTCCTTTTCGCTGCAGATACCGGCAGAGTTTTGCGGTCGTCGTCGTCTTCCCGGACCCTTGCAGACCTGCCATCAGGATCTTCTGGGGCTTGAGTTCCAGTTCGGTCTCAGGACCCATCAGGGAGACGAGTTCCTGGTAGACGATCCGAAGGACATGATCCTTCACCCCCATCCCTTTTGGAAGCTCCTCTTCAAGGGCACGCTTCTTGATCGACTGGGAGAGCTGCATCACAAGTTTGACATTTACATCAGACTGGATGAGCGCCCGCTGGAGATCACGTATCAGCTCTTCGACGGCTGCCCTGTCGACAACAGCCTTACCTGCAAGCTTTCTAACGGCATCTTTGAGAGATGTGGATAAGGAATCAAGCATCGGTTAATCAGTCCCCCAGGATCGCATTGAGGATGAGATCAGGTGTAAATGGTACAATATCAGAATATTCCTGGCCAACTCCAAGGAAGACCAGCGGTTTTCCGATTGTATAGGCAATTGAGATGGCAGCTCCACCCTTTGGATCCATATCGGCCTTGGTTAGTATCACACCATCGGCTCCGACTGTCCGGTCAAACTCAGCTGCCCTCACAACAGCATCGTTGCCAGCCGTCGCCTCATCGACATACAGGATGAGATCCGGCTTCATGACCCGCCTGATCTTCTCAAGCTGGCTCATGAGGTTTGCGCGGTTATGGAATCTGCCCGCGGTGTCGGCAAGGACGACATCGATCTTATGCGCCCGTGCATATTCAACCGTATCAAAGAGGACAGCGGATGGATCGGCACCTTCCTGGTGGTGGATAAGCCGAACTCCAATTCTATCGGCATGAACCTGAATCTGTTCAATTGCACCGGCGCGATAGGTGTCTCCGGCTCCGATGACGACTGAGAAACCCTCTCTTATGAGGAGATCGGCCACCTTTGCAATTGAAGTCGTCTTTCCAGTCCCATTGACACCGGTGAAGAGGATCTTTACTGGCCGCTCATGTGACCGAATATATGCAGAGATGTCAAGGCCTTCACCGAGAACCTCACGGAGAGCTTGTCTAAGTGCATCACTGACAATCTCTCCGGGATCCTGGCGGATTTTACGGTGTGTACCCACAAGAGAGGTCTTCATGTGGGCAATGATCGCATCAGTCACCGGAAGAGCGACATCAGATTCAAGCAGGATCATCTCGAGATCAAAGAGAGGATCCTGTACATCCTTTTCAGTTAGAATGAACTCACGTTCAGTAACAAGAGTTTTAACCCTCTGAAAAAAGCCGGTCTTCCGGATGGGCTGATCAGTATCTTCTGACCATCTCTTCTTCACAGATAACCGGGATGGATCAACCTCTTGTGGATCCGGTGCAGGAGCGAAATCTGCTGATATGACTTCTACCATAGGGGTTTGAGCAGGTATGGGGTCAGCCACGGGCACCTCTGCCGGTGCGGAAGCGGCTTCGTCATCCGCCGCAGCTATAGAAGGGGACTCTTCAACAGGCTGGGCATGCTCCTCGATGGAAGCGCCAAGCCTGTTTCGAACATCCCGCAGCTTATTTCTGAGACCTTCAAACATACTCCCCAATCAGCTCCGGCCATGGGACTGGCCCGGACCTGCCTGGTACAGCTGGTCAAGGCGTCTTCCAACCTCCGCTGCCTGAGTCTGGAGTTTTCCTATCGTCTCAGCAAGACGTCGGCCCTGTGCCTCCATTTCGCTGATCCGATCAGAGATATACGTGACCGCTTCATCATTAGACTTCTTCACTGATACCCCTGAGCCGATGCTGACGATAACAGCGTCAGCATCGATGACACGGGCATGGATGGCTGCACCGGAGCCGATCGGCAGGAGGGTGATCGCATCAGTCGTCTCTTTCAGCCCCTTCAGACTCTCGATGGCGGCGAGTGACTCCATCCGTGCCTGCTCAACCATCTGAAACTGCTGTGAGAAGAGCTCGATCTGCTGGTTGAACTCGCTGAGATACATCTGAAGCGTCTGGAACTCCTGTTCGGGTGTCGGAGTACGGGTATTACTCTGCATTGACACTCTTTATGCTTTCAATTTTGATTAATCTTCGCTCGAGGCGGTGTTTGCTACCGATCAGCGTAAACGTGCGCTCTCTCGCCTGTACCTCGTTTGGTGCAGCGATGACCTTGGTATATGATTTCCAGGTATCACCGATCTTAACAGCACCACTCACTTCAAACTCTGTTAACTCCATTCATCTCACCGTAGTAATCCTAAGACGTCTTCCATCCTTCCAAGCTCAAAGCCCGTCGTTGCACCACCAGCGATGAAACCTTTTGAGTTTGCAATCACTCCGGTGCCTACGAGAGTTGAACCCATGTTGACAGAGCCGCATCCGACCGGAAGCGAGGTGAGTGCCTCGACCCGGTCAATCTCATGCTGTGTCGCTCGTGGAGAGAGGAGAACACCTTTGTTCGTTACAACCGATGCCATCCCAACAGTTGGTATCCCGGCGATCTGCATTCGCTCGATGGGAACCTTGAGGAATTCGCTGATCCGATCCATCAGCTTTACCGGCATCTCAGGGTGAACGATGGCGAATTCATCATTGACAAGGATGACATTCCCCGCGGCATTCATCGTCTCATCCAGAAGCATAACCTCCCCGTACTCCTCGAGCCGGCTGCGCTCCTCCGGGCTGATCATCCCGGAAACCACCATTCCATGGCTGTTTCCAGTAATGAGAGATCCGATGATGGATGTACCTTGCAGGAACATCCGGACAACCTCAACATCAAGGGCTTCTGCTACTGCTTCAGCAAAGCTGTCGGGGATGGTCTCAGGGAGGATTACAAACTCTTCAAATGCGCGGGCATACACCCCGATATTTGGATCGCCATCGAGGGACAGGGTATATTTCATGTTACTCTCCAGCAAGTTCTGCCTGTACCTGGCCGTCAGAGAACTTCATTGCACGAACACGGATCATTCGTGGGGGTTTCTGGCTTCCGCGCTCCCAGACCTTCTCGTTGATATTGCGATCCAGTTTGACGTCCTCTGCCTTCATATGCTTCTCAAGGAATGTTCTGATATCCTTGATGGCAACTTTTGCCCGCTTCCACTTAGGGGCACGCTTTGCATCCCTGAGCGGAATGTTATAGATCTGTTCCTTTACTGCCTCAACCATTGCCTACACCTTCAGAGTACTGCGTCTCCAGTTGCGTCGTTTTGGATGTGATACAACCGCACGCTTCGTCTTGATCATGACCCATGACGGAACTCTCCGGTTCTGCTGGGCGGCTTTCGCCATTCGAATCTTTCGGCCTTTTGTCAGCTTACTCA
>SL_3KL_010_SEDDRAFT_10005351_pt1 | contig 11524 bp, 13 predicted proteins | sample SodLakKL_010_SED_2_FD_10381 | JGI IMG/M metagenome (IMG submission 10381)
CTTCGAAAATATATTTTTATTAGCCTGGCTTTAGGACTTTCGTTTATTGCGTTCCAGGTTTTAGAAATTTTTTCCTTAGAGATCACGTATCAACAATAATCAATTAAAATAAGAATGGCGGATGTATCATCCGCTTATTTTGTCCCCTTTAGGCATGATCCTGATTTTTTCAGCAGAAAGAAAATACAAGATCTTGCGACTTCATATCAATCAAAAAAATTTAATGGAAATTTACCCGGTTTAAGTTTTTGAATTATCACTTAGGCCGGTATTTGACTCATTCATATCCAACAGATTTTTGAATGTCCGGTGTATGTTCTTCCGCTGTTTTTCCTGAAACTTTTCAAACCCCTGAACACAAACAAATTTCACATCACCATCGGCAATTTTTTTTAATTTACGGTTAATCAGCATCGAAAAATCAGTTTCGCCGTTAATCATCATAAAATCATCAGGGGGGTTAAGTTCGGCTTGATTTTTTTTGATCTCCAGGTGATTTGCCAGATAGACCGACGAAAACTGGTCTGTATTCCGAAAACGGTATTTTATATTGCCCTCAAATTGTTTAGGATGTTCATCATAATAATTCCTAAGTGTTTCGGCACGAATGGGATGAGGTACATGAGGAGCCCTGAAATATTTATCACTGAATCCGGCTAATTTCGCCGAACGTATTTGCAGCAGAAGGTGCATGGAGCGGGTGATACCCAAAAAACGCTTTACAGCATAACTGAACCATTTATTCCATTTCAGCCGAAGCGGTCCGTATTCTCTTATCGGCCTCCACTTCCCTCTCAGCACCACCCTGCCGTTTCTAAAAAATTCATCTGGTTCCACGTATTTCGTTAACAGGAAATCATCGTTGAAATAGATAAAGTTGGGTGCCAGTCCCGGAATTCGCCAGAGTGCGGTTTCAATGGTTCTGCTGTTAAATGTGGGTAGTGCCCATTCGTATGTTTCAAATATGTCCCGATGGTCTACAATATTCACATTCAACTTCTCTTGCATCTCATCAGTCAGAAATTCAGGCACCTGGTTATCAGTCACCAGATGAATTTTTCGAATCCACGGGGCAAACTTTTTGATGGAAGATATACAGTATTTTAACTCGCCGTTATCGATAAACCTGGTTTTATCTCTGCCGGTGGTCAATTCATTTTCTCTCTTTATGGCCTCTTTTTGAAGTGTTTTCAGCCTCTTTTCACGATGTTTTTCGTCGTTACCGTCAAGCCAGGTAATTACTGCATCAATTTGTTGTGAGGTATCAGCCATTAAATATTTGTTTTTGGCAAACGAAGATTACAAATCAAAAATGTTGCTTCCAGACAATTATATGATAAAGTAGCGTCTAAATGAATTGAAAATTACATATATCAGTAAATAATTGCTTGATTTACACTTTACCGAAAATCAATATCATCGCACAAATATACACACAAAAACCTTCTTTACTGCACAATTTTTCAACCATTTTGGGGGAATCCAGAATTCGCCGACTGGTTTAAAAGCCTAAATTACAAAGACTTCTGAAGTGCTATAAATAATAAGGTATTCTCTCAATTTTTTAAGTTAATGATTGAAAAATATCTTTACGGAACCACACATCGCAAAATTAGTTTTATATTAATAAGCTATTCAATTTCAATCTCATTCGAATTTACTATCAATCAAACGAACAACGTTTTACCAAAATAATCGTTAACAGCAGGCTAAACATTATTACAAACAGATTTAACCGTATATATCATTTTTATGAAGAATTACCCCTCGTATGCGAAGAGAACCAAAAGCGTTTTGAAATCTTTCTTACTGCTCTCAATAACACTGATTTTAACCACTTCCGGGTACGCTCAGATTTCCAATCCGACCGGAGAACTCAACAAGGCAGATGATGATGACATTTGGCCACAAACACTGGAAGGGAGCTATTTTAATGAATTCTGGAATTATCAGTTTTATCTGAATGATGGACTAATCGTTCACATCATGTTTTCGGCCGCTGATTTTGGCAGTTTAAAAAATGCAGTGACCGGAGTTCAGCTTTCCGTTTACGGTCTTGATGATGAGGTGTATCAACTTTCCAGGGAATATAACATCAACCGGCTGGTTCTGGACAAGGAAAAATATATGTTCAGAAACCGGCTTGAACGAGAGCTTTATTTTGAAGGTAAACTGCCGGAAAAACATCGTGTGAGGATTAAAACCGAAAAAGACGGCGTATCATACGATATCGATCTGAACCTTCACAATATTCATAAAGGTGTAAAACTGGGGGATGGCAAATACACCATCGATGATGAGCAGGTGGGAATTACAACGCATATCCCGTACGGCGAGGTGCGCGGGCACGTTGAAGTTAATCACAACAGAAAGCGGGTGAATGGGACTGCATTCATGGATCACACTTTCCAAAACCAGACTACAACCCGCCTTTTAGACAGCGGGTACCGGTTTGTTTTTCATGAAGATGCTGACAATTATGATATGCTATTTCTGATGCTGCCCGAAGATACGAATGAAAAAGACACCATCGGATATAGACTGGTAAACCGAAACGGAGAGCTTGAAATGATGGGTATTGAATCGATTGAGTATCTATCTAAAAGGAATACATTCGGTGAGAATTTGGCCAGAGTACTTGAACTGAAACTGAGTAATGGTGAAACATTGCAAGTCACCAGAACTGATGACCATGAAAAATTTTCCGTATTGGGAGAACTCGGAAGAGTTGCCCGTTCGGTTGCACGTCGGTTTCTTGGAGGTGAAGTGATCCATTTCCGTGGAGAAGCTACCTTGCTGGAATCCGGCGAACGCCCTAAAAGAGGGTATTATAATTACTTCATTGTCAATTGAGAAGCCATAATTTCCTTCTTTCAAAGATTGTCAATTCATTGGATCAATCATTACATTCATTGAAATTTTGAACGAATGTTTTGATTAAAATGAAAAAATTTTTGCTGGTTTTAATCATTTCGGGCGTCAGTGCAAACCTTTTTGCCCAAATGCCCGATGCCCCTTCAAGAGCTGAAGGTGATGGCCCTTATGATCGGTTCATCATCCGCGGCGGAACGATGATTGATGGAACCGGCTCCCCTGCCGCCGGCCCTGTGGATATTGTGATTGAAGGCAATACCATCACGCAGATCCAAAATGTGGGGTATCCCGGAGTACCCATCAACGAAACCCGCAGGCCACAAGCCGAAGATGGTGATAAAGAGCTGGACGCCGAAGGAATGTACATTTTACCCGGTTTTTTTGATATGCACACACACATCGGCGGTTCGGCACAAGGCACAACTCCAGAGTATGTGTTTAAACTCTGGCTTGCCCATGGAATCACATCCATTCGTGAGGCAGGTTCTTTTAACGGGATGGACTGGACGATAAATCACACCAGAAAAAGCAGTGAAAATTCCATAACTGCTCCCCGAATTTTCCCATATTTTGGTTTTGGAATGGGGCATAATGGCCCAATCACCACAACCGGCCAAGCCCGTGAGTGGGTCAGGATGATTGATGAGAGAGAAGCAGACGGCATCAAATTTTTTGGTGCACGTCCCGAAATCTGGGAAGCTGCACTGGATGAAGCCAATAAGCTGGGTTTGGGTTCCATGGCCCATCATGCACAGCCAATGGTTGTGTACGCCAATGTTTCGCACACATCAGAATTGGGGCTGCGGGGCATGACCCACTGGTATGGCCTGCCTGAGGCACTCTTCGATGACCGTGTGATTCAGGATTATCCCCTCGATTACAACTACAGCAACGAACAGCATCGGTTTGAGCAAGCCGGAAAACTGTGGAAACAGGCAGCCGAGCCTGGAAGTGAAAAATGGAACAAGGTGATGAACCGCCTTTTGGAACTCGATTTTGAGATCAACCCCACTTTCACCATCTACGAAGCCAGCCGCGACCTGATGCGCGAGCGCCGGGCCGAATGGCACGAACGCTACACCCTCCCCTCTCTCTGGCAGTTTTTTGAACCCGACCGCCGGGCTCACGGCTCCTACTGGTTCGACTGGGGCACTGAACAGGAGATTGCCTGGAAAGAGAACTACCGTATCTGGATGCAGTTTGTGAACGAATACAAAAACCGGGGTGGAACGGTAACGCTTGGCTCCGATGCCGGGTATATCTACAAATTGTACGGTTTTGCCTACATCCGCGAAATGGAACTGTTAAGGGAAGCCGGATTCCATCCGCTCGAAATTTTTCAGTCGGCATCATTAAAAGCGGCCGAGGTGTTGGGAGTGGATGACCAACTCGGCACCATCGAAGTGGGCAAACTGGCCGACCTTGTTATAATTGATGAAAACCCACAACAAAACCTGAAAGTTCTGTACGGAACAGGTGCCATCAGAGTGAATCAAGATAATGAAGCTGTGCGTGTGGGTGGAATGAAATACACCATCAAAGATGGAATAGTGTTTGATGCAAAACAGCTCCTGAAGGATGTTGAAGAGATGGTTCGGGAGTCAAAAGAAGAGCACGATTTCAGAATCACCCAGCCGGGGCTGGATTATTGATGGTTTGGTGGATAAACGGCGAGGTGATTAACTTTCCAATGCCCCGAGCCGCATAATCATCCGCTTGAACCGTTTTATCCCTGTTTCACTCTATGAGTTCCACTCTGAGCTTTTTACCAAATGCCTGGGCATACTTATCCAAAGTTGAAAGCCTAATATCCTTGGCGTGATTCTCGATTCGTGAGATGGCTGTTTTTTTCGTGTTTAATTGTTTGGCAAGTTGATCCTGTGTCATGCCTGCTTTTTCACGGGCTTGCTTATCGAGAATACCGATTTTAAAGCTACGGAATCCTTCATCATACCTCTTTGAAATTCGGAGTCTCGTTTTTTTCTGTCGCTGATATATGCTTGAAGATCACTCATTGTTTACATCCTTTACGAGACAGATAATCAGCTTTTCGCTGCTCTGCCAATTTAATTTCTTTTTTGGGAGTTTTCTGTGATTTTTTGGCAAATCCATTTCAGAGTATGACAAACTCATCATGGTCATCTATGAAACCCAACAACCGGAAACTGTTGGATCCAACCCTGACACGCACTTCCCTGATGTCATCCGTGCTTTTGAGTTTCTTGAAATATTGTACAGGAATCTGATACAGCCTTTCAACCAATTCCAACACCAGGCAACTGTTTGCATATGTTGGAGCTCAAAGAATCTAAAAACTTTTTGATCGGAACTTTGCCTGATTGGTTTTATGTAACTTGATTTCTTTCACAGAACAAATGTTAACAATAATGTTAATTTGGTTAAGTGTTATTTAATTGCATTTGGGCGTTTGCAAGTCCAGCTTTTAGAGTCTCTTGCGGGGCTGTCTGAACTCCTTGAGATACTTCTTCGATTTAAGCTGGTCGCTGGGATATTTAAAAAATGCCATAAACCAACATTACCAACTGAAACTGAAAAAATGGTGTGTCCAAACTTTTATAAAAAGATTGTTGAAAATCAAAAAAGTATAAAAAGATTATGGTGGAGTGGTGATGTTATGAGTCAATGATATCCAACGGTTTAGCAGATCGTTCAGGAAACGAGCGGAGGATCTGCTTGTCCATGGTTATCAGTTTGATGTCCAGGTCTTCTGCAAGACTGATGAATTCACAGTCGTAGGAAGAACAATCAGATTTATCTGCCAGATTATAAACTTGCATTGAGTTTACATGAAATTCTCGTTCTTTCATCTGATTTTCTGCTTTTTCAGATATTTGAATTGCTTCCGGCAGATCAATGAGTTTTTTTCTCATGTAAAGAATAACAACATTTCTGAACTCACTTTTCCACAAAACAGGAGCAACCCATTCCGGATCCCATTGAAACAGCCGTTCACAAAGTTCGGTGTGATCTGATGGCAACCAAAAGTGGGCAAGGATGTTTGTATCAACAACGATCATGGCCTGCCTTGATCAATGGCATCCTGAATCTCTTCAGCAGATAAGCTTCCTCTGACTTTTTTTCTCATCATTCGGGCTTGCCGAAGAATTTCATCAGGAGAAACCCGCTTTGGATTGACGGTCCGCTCCAAACAGGCAATAATTTCACTGTTCATACTGCGATGTTGAGCCTGAGCCTGTTGCTTTAGTTTGTTGTAAATAGAATCTGGTATATTTTTGACTGTAATGCTTGGCATTGTTTTAAGTTTCGTTATGATGTAAATATGAAACTATAAAGGCAGAGCGATTATTGCAAGAAATATGAAAGTACCTAACAATATTAGGTACACATTTTGAGTAGTTATACACTTGAAATTTTCAATATATATTTACCAGTTTGAAACAAAGGTTTAACAATCTTCAAGCTGAAAATGGTTTACCTTCGCCTCCATATTCTCAGTAAAGGTGTTGATTGAAAATTCGAATATTCCGGCAGATGACAAGCTTACATTGTTCCTTATATTGTTGTTTTTATGATTTTCATCTTTGATCAGGACCAGATGAGTCGCCAATGTGACGTAGAACTTTGCACCCGTGTTTTCAATACACACGTAAATATTTGATCCCTGGAATTCATCAAAACATTTTTGGAAAAGTTGCTCGAAATTAATGAAGCGTGTAATATCTCTTTCAGAACTCTCCAATTCGATTTCTCGGTTCATAGATATGACAATACGAACACTAAGAGAAAAAACACTGGATATCGGCGATTTTGTTTCTCGCTCATTCATCACAGTTATGTAAATTTAACCCCATAAGCAGAACCCAACTTTCATCCATGTCCCAAATCCCAAATTTCAAGGATATTAATGAAGCCGCGGAACGCATCAACCCGTACGCGCACCGGACTCCCGTTCTGCAATCCTCATGGTTCAATGACCAAACCGGCGCGGAACTCTTATTCAAGTGTGAAAATTTCCAGAAAGTAGGGGCTTTCAAATTCCGGGGGGCTTGCAATGCTATCATGAAACTGCCGGAGCGTGCCGGAAAAAAAGGAATCATCACACATTCGTCCGGAAACCATGCACAAGCCGTGGCACTTGCAGCCCGGATGAACGGCTACAAAGCAACCATTGTGATGCCAAAAAATTCCCCATCTGTAAAAGTGAATGCGGTACGGGAATACGGTGCCGAGATTGTGTTCTGTGAAAATACCATTGAATCGCGCGAAGAAACGGCTCAAAACATCATTCAAAAAACCGGGGCTGCTTTCATTCACCCTTACAACCACCCGGATGTGATTGCTGGACAAGGGACCTCAGCCAAAGAGCTTCTCGAAGAGATTCCCGACCTGGATATGATCATAGCACCGGTTGGCGGCGGTGGTTTGATGAGCGGAACACTCCTGTCAGCAAAAGCCATCAATCCGGAAATAAAGGTTTACGGTGCTGAACCTGAACTGGCCGATGATGCCTGGCGATCCCTCAAATCAGGAAAAATCGAACCCGTTTTACGAACAGATACAATCGCCGACGGCCTGCGTACTTCACTCGGCAGCCTTACGTTTCAGATCATTCAAACACATATTGACGATATCGTTACCGTTTCCGAGGCGTCCATCATCCGCGATATGCGAAACGTTTGGGAACGGATGAAAATCATTATTGAACCATCCTGTGCTGTTCCGGTATCGGCTTTGATGGATGCCAAAATCAGCGTTCAGGGTAAAAAAGTCGGCATTATTCTGACGGGCGGTAATGTGGACCTGAATCAATTACCCTGGAGTTGACCCATTTTAGTGCCACTATCATCAAAAAAAGTGAATTCTTGTGGTTTTTAATTATCTATTAAAGTTGTATATTTTGTGTCTGTAAAAATTTTGAATTAAACGGAAATAAGGATCATGTACGCTATCGTAAAAATTGGCGGGCATCAATACAAAGTTGCTGAAGATCAAACCATTTTTGTCAACAGGCTTTCTACTGACGAGGAGAATGTCAGTTTCGACGATGTTTTGCTGGTAAAAGATGAAAAAGGAAAAGTAAAAATCGGCAAACCAACTGTAAAAGGAGCAAAAGTTGAAGCCAAAATTGTGGATCATCCCAAAGCAGACAAGGTTATTGTCTTTAAAAAGAAACGAAGAAAAGGTTACAGAGTGAAGCGCGGACATAGACAGTCTATCACTCAGCTTCAAATCGAAAAAATTTCTTAACAGCGAGGTAAATTATGGCACATAAGAAAGGTCAAGGTTCAACCAAGAACGGAAGAGATTCAGAATCGAAACGCCTGGGCGTGAAGAAATATGGCGGTGAAGTAGTTCGAGCCGGTAACATTATAGTTCGCCAGCGCGGAACCAAATTTCATCCCGGAGAAAACGTTGGCAGAGGCGGAGATGATACGCTGTTTGCAATGGCCGACGGAGTGGTGAATTTCCGTACCAGAGGCGGCGGAAGAAAATATGTTTCCATAGAGCAAGTATAAAATTTACAATTTTTTTTAAGCCCCGGTAGCAGATGTTGCCGGGGCTTTTTTTATTTTTGGGATATGAAGAACTTTTCCATTCCCGAATACCCCCAATTACAGCTCGGCAGCATCTACTGTATCGGGAGAAATTACGCCAAACATGTTGAAGAGATGAAAAGTGAAATACTGGACGATCCTGTCGTATTTCTCAAGCCCCGCTCTTCTGTAATTTTTAATGGCGGACGTGTGATTTTACCTGAATCATCAAACAACATTCACCACGAGGTTGAACTGGTACTGATGATTGGAGAGCTTACGCACAAAGCCACTGTAGCAGAAGCTCAAAAATCCATAAAAGCAGTTGCCGTGGGACTTGATATAACAGCACGCGACCTGCAAGCCAATGCAAAACAAAAAGGACTTCCATGGGCACTTTCAAAAGGATTTCATACCTTTGCCCCTGTCGGAAATTTTGCAGAACTCAATGAAGAAACGGATCTGCAAAATCTCGATCTCTGGGTAAACGTAAACGGAGAAACAAGACAGCACGGCAACACGGAAATGATGCTATTTTCATCAGCAGACATTGTCTCCTATCTCTCCCGGCACTTTATCCTTAATCCCGGAGATCTTATTTTTACGGGCACGCCCGAAGGTGTCAGTCAAATTACAGACGGAGACACAGTTGAAGCTGGTTTGGGAGATCACATTTCATCATTGAAGGTTTATGTTCAAGCGTAGAATTCTATCCTGTGCATTTCTGGTTTTATTGATCATTCAGCCCGTTGAGAAAAGCAATGCGCAGTCACTCTCATTTTTAGCTGATTCTGTTTCCTATTTATGGCCTACAAACGCCACCCGCCAGCTATCTTCCACTTTTGCTGAAACCAGATCGGCTCACCTGCATGCGGGTCTTGACATCCGAACCTGGGGGCAGGAAGGCTATCCGGTTTATGCCACAAGAGACGGCTATATTTACCGAATTGGGATGAGCCCGTATGGTTACGGAAATGTGATCTATATGAAACATTTCGATGCTTCTTATTCGGTATATGCACATCTGAACCGGTTTGAACCCGAATTGCAGGCTTTTGCAGATTCTATTCGTTTCATCACGTACCAAGCAGACCTCGACCAAATTGTTGAAGATGAAAAAATCTACTACCGCCAGGGAGAACTGATTGGCTATACTGGTTCTACAGGTGTTGGCCCCCCTCATCTTCATTTTGAACTCAGAACTCCCGAGTTCAAACCTTTCAATCCGCTTTTAACCAACCTATCAGTGAGGGACAATATCCCTCCCGTTTTTCGTCAGCTCGGCATTGAGTTTTTTCATCCGGAAACATTCCGGCCGGCCGGTCATGAAATTGTCAATGCAAGCCGAAGTGGTTCCGGTTACTCATTTGGTGAAGTAAACGTCTCCGGCCCGGTGGGACTGTCCGTAAATGTGCACGATCGCGCAAACGACACACCAAATGTTTATGCCGTCTATTCTCTGACCATGACACAGACCGCTGACACCCTGTTTCATGCCACGGCTGATTATTTTTCTTATTCTCATGCAGGCCATATGTTTCTGGACAGATCGGCTCCCATACTTGCTCAAACCCGAAGAGGTTTTCAGCGGCTGTTCCGGGTAAAAGGAAATGAACTTCCATTTTATCATATCATTGAAAACCACGGAATTTTACAACTTGATGATGGTCGGCATCCAATCACCATTACAGCAGCAGATATTTTTGGTAATAAAACCATAGCTACAGTTACACTAAATGTTCAGAATACGGAAAATTTTGAACCACGTGAGATCGATTATGTCTCACCTTATCCTGATTTGAAGCCGGATCATTTTGCTTCCAACTATATCAGGTGGAATCATCCTCAGCTTATGCCGTCTGGCTTGCTATTCGCTTCTACCCAGGACGAGCATATTGTTCCATTCAGAAGAATAGAATCTGCTTACAGAGTCTGTTCCCGCAGGGCGATGAAGAAACGGCTTATTCCCGGAAAACGGAGTATCTTCAGCACACCAGATTACAGATTTTGGCTTGAATTTCCTACAAGGGCACTTTACGATACATTAGATTTACAACTGCAGATTTCCAAAGCCGGAGACGAAATTCACTTCGATTTCAGCCCCGACAGAATTCCGGTTGATGGCACGATATATTTTAATTACAGATTACCCGAGGAGTTTCAACACAAAGACAAGCTGGCTCTCTATTCCGTTGACCGATACCGGGACCGGACATTTTATCGTCCCTCGACCCGGGCTAATGGATTTATCCGGGCACCTCTGAGAGAAATCAGCAGCCTGGTGTTACGCGAAGACCGCACAAACCCGTGGGTTGGCAGGGCACGGATATCTCAAAATCTTGCCGGAAATCACATTGTTATCGTTCCAACGTTGGATCGGGAAACAGGCATCGATTACAGGCGTTCCTCCATCACAGTAAATGGTGAAAGAGGGATTATCGAATATGACCCCGAAAAAAACTTTCTTGTATTTTACAACCCTTCCTTCAGACCTGCATCTACCAATACCATATATATTAAAATATTTGATGGTGTGGGAAACAAAACCGTCAGCAATCAAACACTTTCTTACTGATACTCAGACAGCGGCAATGCAGCTGATTTCAACCAACACATTTTTCGGAAGTGTTTTAACAGCCACAGCTTCTCTTGCGGGCGGGTCTGTCTCAAAATAACGACCATAAACCTCGTTTACAGCCGTAAAATCATTCATATCAGCCAAAAAAATAGTGCATTTTAACACCTTCTCCATACTGCTTCCGGCTGCTTCCACAACGGCTTTCATATTTTCCATAACCTGCTCGGCCTGAATGTTAACACCGCCATCAATAATCTTCATTTCACCAGGAATGAGAGCAATTTGTCCGGAGCTATATAAAATTCCGTTATAAACCACCCCCTGGCTGTAAGGGCCAATAGCGTCGGGTGCAGAAGATGTCTTTACAATTTTTTTCATCGCGAAAAACAATTTAAAATTTAAGTTTTAATTATTACCAGTAAGAATATACAGTTGTATAGAATTATCTGTAAATTTCATACTTCAGATGCCGCTTCTTATTGCGGAATCTTCTATATATGGTTACTTTCTAATACTATAGGAAATAAAATAATCAACGATATCACGATTAAAATGA
>SL_3KL_010_SEDDRAFT_10005352_pt1 | contig 11521 bp, 7 predicted proteins | sample SodLakKL_010_SED_2_FD_10381 | JGI IMG/M metagenome (IMG submission 10381)
GATTCGGGGATTGAGTGGATGGGGGGCGTTCCGACTCATTGGGAGGTTAAGAGATTGAAATATGTAGCGAAATTGAGAAGTGGTGATAATATAGTGTCTGAACAAATCAAAGAGTTGGGAGAATACCCTGTTTATGGAGGTAATGGTTTAAGAGGATATTTTTCTGATTTTACTCATGATGGACAATTTGTTTTAATTGGAAGGCAAGGGGCATATTGTGGAAATATAAAATATGGCATAGGTAAATTCTGGGCATCAGAACATGCAGTTGTAGTCTCTCCATCAGTTAAATACGAAATGTTGTATTTAGGTGAATTGCTTAGAACAATGAATCTTGGTCAATATTCTGTTTCAGCTGCCCAACCCGGTTTAGCTGTTGATAAGATTAAGAATTTAGCAATACCTTTTCCTCCAATCCAAGAACAACAAACCATCCTCCACCACATCGAAACCGAATGCGGGCGCATTGACACACAAGTTGAGCGCACAAAAAAGCTGATTGAATTGTTAAAGGAATACCGCGAAGCCCTGATTAGTGAGGTGGTGACGGGGAAGGTGAAAGTGATTGATTGAAATATGGAAACACAGGTAATAGAATATAAAAGCGTCAGAAAAATTAAATCCGGTGATAGAGGGTTTAAAGAATTAGCCAAAACCTGTGTTTGCCTGGCGAATGCGCAAGGTGGTAAAATTGTGATAGGCTTTGAAGATAAAACGAAAGAGCCTCCTGCCGGTCAGACAATCAAACAAGACATTGTAAACGATACGTTGGAACGTCTTCGGGGCTTAACGTTTTCGGTAGGCCTGGTGCCATCTGACATATTAACGTATTCCAATGGTGGACAATATTTTGAAATAACAGTGTATCCCTCACATAAAGTGGTGGCCACTACATCAGAAGGCAAAATATACATCCGCATTGCAGACCGCTGCGAACCAGCACGGGGTGAAGATCTGCAACGTATTGTAGCCGAAAAAGACGCCTTCCAATGGGATTTGGTACAACGTAATGTTTCTTTGGATCAAATTCCGCAACATAACATTGATTCCCTGGTTCAATCGCTTCGGTCATCCGACAGAGTGAAGGAGAGCGTTAAAGAAAAAGACACAAAAGAAATTCTTGAGCATTACCACCTTGTTGAAGGCAACAAGCTTACCAATCTGGGAGTGCTGTGGTTAGGCAATATGAATCAACGCGCAAAACTCTCCTATCCTATTACGGTTCAGTATATCGTGTATGATGCAATTGAAAATAAAACCCGTAAAGTCACCTGGGACGATTTCGAAATGAATCCACAGGAAATGTTATATGCCATTGAAAAAGAGGCCGTAGAGCTGAATTACAGCTATGAATTTCCGGATGGTTTATTCCGAACGCAGGTCAGGCATTATCCGAAAGAGGTTATTCGGGAACTCCTGGTTAATGCCTTTGCGCATAAATCTTACTTAATTTCTTCTGATATAACCATAGAAGTCTATCCTGATAAAATGAGGATAATCAGCCCCGGCAGTTTGCCACTGGGCATAACCAGCCAAAATATATTGCATGAAAAGCACCGCAGAAACCCGCACCTCATCAAACTCATGCATGATTTGAAACTTATGGAAGGTGAGGGTTCCGGCTATGATTTGATCTACGAAAAATTGAGTACGGATGCCAAGCCTTTTCCCATTATTGAATCAGACTATAACAAAGTGTCAGTAACCATAGAATCACGCATTGTGGATATCCATGCTCTTCGGTTAACCGATTACATATCAAGGCACTACCAACTTACACAACGAGAGCGAATACTTATCGGAATTGTAGCAAGGCATCAAAAAATACTATCTACAGAACTGACGAAAATTCTGCAATTGTCTGAAGAAGATCGTTTGCGCAATTGGTACACACGTCTTGTAAAAGAAAACATCCTTTTAACACAAGGCCGGGGAAAAGGAAATGCGTTTTTGATTAATCCTAAACTTCTGTCCGACTCCAAATTAAACCTGACACCCTCGCTTAAAACGGTTGAACCCTATGTTTTAGAACAGTTGATTTTAACTGATTTGAAGAATTACCCAAATTCCAGAGTGAGTGAAATTGATCAGCGAATAAATGACGTGAATAAGAAAGATATTCAAAAAGCTATGTATAAATTGACGGAAGAAGGCAGGTTGGAAGCACATGGGTCGAAAACCTATCGCAAATACCGTTTGGCAGAAAAAAAAAGAAAGGAAAAAGAAAGTTGAAAAAGAAACCTTATTTGTGATTGACTATCAATGATTTATTTCTTTTTAAGCTGCAAAGAAAAAAGAAAAGAAAATGAGCATCACAACCGAAAATACATTTGAAACCGCCCTTGTTCAATCACTTGTTGAACAAGGTGGCTATACCGAAGGTAATGCCCCCGATTACAGTCCTGCTTTAGGCATGTTTAAATATGAAGTTATTCGATTTTTACAGGAATCGCAGCCCAAACGCTGGGAGAAGATTGCTTCCATTCATGGAGCAGATGTAGATAATCGGGTCATTCAGCGGCTTTATAAGGAAATGGATTTACGGGGCAGTTTGGATGTGTTACGTAACGGCTTTGTGGATTATGGGGTGCGTTTCCAAATGGCCTATTTTCAGCCTGCTTCAGGCCTCAATCCGGATGCGGTGGGCCTGTATAATAAAAACAGTTTAAAAGTCTATCGGCAAATCTATTACAGCACCAAAAACAAAAACTCCGTGGATATTGTACTGGCATTAAACGGTATCCCTCTTGCCACCATGGAATTGAAAAATCAATTCACCGGACAAAATACAGGCAACGCCCTTAAACAATACAGCACCACGAGGGATAACCGGGAAACACTGTTTGCCTTCAAAAAAAGATGTTTAGTACATTTTGCCGTTGATCAGGATGAAGTATTCATGTGCACAAAACTTGAAGGGAGTAAAACCTATTGGCTCCCTTTTAATAAAGGCTCAAATAATGGCAAAGGAAATCCGCAAAACCCTGACGGGTATCGTACGTCCTACTTGTGGGAAAACGTTCTTCAAAAAGACAGCTTGATGGAAATCATTCAGCGGTTTGTGCATCTGCAAACGGAAGAATTTGAGGTTGAGGACAAGGTTTTCAAAAAAGAGAAATTAATATTCCCACGCTATCATCAGTTAGATGCTGTTCGCGAAATTGCCAATCAGGTTTTGGAAGTAGGTGTTGGCAAAAACTATCTCGTACAACATTCGGCAGGTTCAGGGAAAAGTAATTCCATAGCCTGGTTAGCTTATCGCTTATCCAGCTTGCATAATACGCAGGATGAAAGGATTTTTGATTCGGTCATTGTTGTAACAGATCGAAAAGTGCTTGACCAGCAGTTACAAAATACCATTTATCAATTTGAGCATAAATCGGGTGTTGTGCAGAAGATTGATAAAGACAGTAACCAGTTGGCTTCTGCTCTAGGTTATGGGACAAATATCATTATCACCACATTACAAAAATTTCCGTTTGTGGTGGATAAGGTTGGTGAACTACCGGATAGAAAGTATGCCGTTATCATCGATGAAGCCCACAGTTCCCAAGGAGGTGAAGCAAGTAAAAAAATGAAGGAGGTATTGGCTTCAAGATCTTTAGAAGATGCAGAAAAAGATGATTTGGAAGAAGAATATACTGGAGACGATTTTGTTCGGGAACAAATTGAGCGGTCAGCAGCCGCTAGAGGTCAACAAGATAATATTTCATTTTTTGCTTTCACGGCAACACCCAAGTATAAAACGCTACAGGTATTTGGTGACCAAGATTCAGAGGGTAAACCAAAGCCATTTCATTTGTACTCAATGCGTCAAGCAATAGAAGAAGGATTTATTTTTGATGTATTGCAAAACTATATCACCTACGAACTTTTTTTTAAACTGACCAAAGCCATTCAGGAGGACCCACAGCTAAACAAGAAAAAAGCTGCAAAAGCCATTGGTAAATTTGTTTCATTGCACCCCCACAATCTTGCGCAAAAAACAGAAATTATCATTGAACATTTCAGAGATGTAGTTTCCAAAAAAATTGGAGGTAAAGCCAAAGCCATGCTGGTTTGTGGGTCAAGACTTCATGCGAAAAGGTATTTCGAGGAATTTGAAAGCTATATAAATGAGAAGGGTTATGATAAAGAAATAAAAGTCTTAGTCGCGTTTTCAGGAAAAGTAATTGACGATGATGTACCGGAAGGCGTTTCAGAACCCGAAATAACTGGTTACAGTGAAAAAGAGTTGCCAGGTGCTTTTGAAAAAGATGAATACAAGATCCTGATCGTAGCGGATAAGTACCAAACCGGATTTGACCAACCGTTACTGCATACAATGTATGTGGATAAAAAGCTTTCAGGGGTTAAAGCAGTACAGACGCTTTCACGACTAAACAGAACTTGCCCCGGTAAAGAAGACACCTTTGTATTAGATTTTGCCAATGAGAGACAAACAATTCTGGATTCCTTCCAACCCTACTATGAAGTTACTTCCGTAACTGAGGAAACAGATATCAACCATTTGTACGACTTAAAGGCAAGACTGGATCAATTTCAAGTGTATTGGGAACAGGAAATTGAAGCATTTGCCAATGTGTATTTTGACCCCAAAACCAAATTAAACAATCCAAAACAACAAAAGCATCTTTATGCTTTCACAGACCCTGCTGTTGACAGGTATCGAGCCATAACTGAAGAAGAAAAGCAAGACGAGTTTAAAAAAGGTTTACGCTCCTGGACAAATCTCTATGCTTTCCTTTCTCAAATCATGCCTTTTATTGATGCAGAATTTGAAAAATTCTATGCATATGCCAAGCTATTACAAACCAGACTTCCAAAACGGGAACTTTCTGAATCATTGCATTTGGATGATGAAGTAGCTTTGGAATATTACCGCTTACAGAAGATAAAAGAAGGCTCCATAGAATTACAAAAGGGAGAAGAAGGTGAACTAAGTGGAACATCAGAAGCAGGACTGAAAAGAGCAAAAGACGAAGAAGCTTTGCTTTCTGAAATCATCAACGTACTCAATGAACGTTTCGGGACAGAATTTGAAGAAGCGGACAAATTATTCTTCGACCAAATTGAAGCGGAATTGATGGAGGATAAGACCTTGCAGACACAAGCAAGAGTAAATAAAATCGACACGTTCAAATTTGCTTTCAACGACAAGTTCATAGACAAGCTCATTGGACGAATGGATCAGAATCAAGAAATTTTTGAAAAAATACTGGAAGACAAGGTTTTTGGTGATTTGGTAAAAGAGTTGATGATGAAGAAAATTTATAAAAAGCTGAACGAATAATGCCAATGCTCAACAGTCGCACGCATTGCCAAGTCGCACAAGCCAACGCTTTAACCAAAGCTTGGCAAAACAAAATCCACAAAAGTCATATGTTAGAATGAAAAGTTTCTGAACACTGATTCATTTTTTTGGTTATTTTTGTTAGAAATAATGTAAGAACATCATTCATTAATAATTTTAGAAGTGAGAACATCCCGATTGATTTTATTACTGGCCTTAGCTCTGCTGGTTTCTTCATGCAGCACTGTACCTTTTTCAGGCCGGCGACAGGTTACGATGCTACCCGAAGGCTTGCTCAGCGAGATGGCTGCGGCAAATTATCAGGGTTTTATGCAGGAGCATCAGGTTGTTTCTTCAAATGACCCCCGCGCACAAATGGTTCAGCGATCAGGCGACAGGATATCCGGTGCCGTTGTTCAATATTTACGGGATACCGGTCAGGGGCGTCGTGTGCGCGATTTTGACTGGCAGTTTAACCTGGTGCAGAGCGATCAGGTCAATGCCTGGGCAATGCCCGGGGGTAAGATAGCGATTTATACCGGCATCCTTGACCTTACGCAGGACGAAAACGGCCTGGCTGTGGTTATGTCGCACGAAATTGCTCATGTTATTGCCCGGCATGGTAACGAACGCATGAGCCAGCAACTCCTCCTTACCATGGGAGCTATCAGTCTGGACGTAGCTCTCCGCGAAAGACCCCAGGAAACAAGGGATATTTTTATGATGGCATTTGGGGTGGGAGGGACCCTCGGAACCCTTGCCTACAGCCGTCAGCACGAATATGAAGCCGATGCATTGGGAATGATCTTCATGGCAATGGCAGGTTATGACCCAAATCATACCATCACTTTCTGGGAGCGGATGCTTGCCTACTCAAGCGGGCCCGGTATACCCCAGTTTTTGAGTACGCATCCATCCAACCAGGCAAGAATAAATGCTGCCAGGGAGTTTTTACCAACAGCAATGAATTATTACAATCCATAATGTGCCGGCAGGCAACGAGGATCATCAGTAAATGCCTGCAGAATGCAGTAAAAGAACCAAAAAAGCAAACAAATGGTGTGGTTGATTGTTTTGAGTTTAATAGTGGTGGGAATAATTTTCCTGCTGCTTGAGATATTGGTGGTGCCGGGTGCAACTGTTGTTGGCCTTTTTGGTGTTGGGCTGGTAATAGCCGGTATTGTGGTTTCATTTAACCATTACGGCACAGAAACCGGTATCATGACCCTGATCGGAACTTTGGTGGTCAGTGTACTGGCCCTGACTTTTGCCTTGCGTTCCAATACATGGAAAAAGGCCATGCATAGTTCAGCCATTGACAGCAGGGTGAATGTTGTTGAAGCCGATAAAGTGATCAAAGGCGACGAAGGTGTTGCCATTACCCGTTTAAACCCCATGGGGAAAGCACTCATAAAGGATGAGTATTATGAGGTGAGGTCAAAAGATAACCTTATCCCTGAAAATACACCTATTGTGGTTATCAAAGTAGAAGGAAATAAAATTATTGTCAAATCTAAAGAAGCATAAACATGGAGCAAAACATTGGAGTGATTATTGCCATAGCCCTCGTGAGTATTGTGGCATTGTGGGTTATTTTTTACTTTATCCCTGTAGGTCTCTGGTTCTCTGCACTGGTTTCGGGTGTGCGGATCAGTCTCCTTCAGTTGGTTTTAATGCGGTGGCGTAAAATTCCGCCGGCGGTCATTGTAAACAACCTCATCTCGGCAACAAAAGCAGGTCTTACCCTGAACCGGAACGACCTGGAAGCACACTACCTGGCAGGAGGACGGGTAAAAGCGGTTGTCAATGCCCTTATCAGTGCCGATAAAGCGAATATCCCACTTGATTTTAAAACAGCCACGGCTATCGACCTTGCCGGCCGCGACGTTCTGGAAGCTGTCCAGATGTCGGTAAAGCCGAAAGTGATCAATACGCCTCCTGTTGCTGCCGTTGCTAAGGACGGTATTCAGCTGATTGCCAAAGCAAGGGTTACACTGCGCGCCAATATCAAGCAGTTGGTTGGCGGTGCCGGTGAAGAAACAATCCTGGCAAGGGTGGGTGAAGGTATTGTTACCTCCATCGGTTCTGCGCAACACCATAAGCAGGTACTTGAAAACCCCGACAGCATTTCAAAGGTGGTTCTTTCCAAAGGACTTGATTCCGGTACGGCTTACGAAATTCTCTCCATCGACATCGCCGATATCGATGTGGGTAAAAACATCGGTGCCATGCTGCAGATCGACCAGGCCAATGCCGATAAGAACATCGCTCAGGCTAAGGCCGAAGAGCGCCGCGCTATGGCCGTTGCTGCAGAGCAGGAAATGAAAGCCAAAGCCCAGGAAGCAAGAGCCAACGTGATCCAGGCCGAGGCAGAAATTCCAAAGGCGATATCCGAATCCTTCAGAAGTGGAAATCTCGGTATTATGGATTACTACCGCATGGAAAATATCAAAGCCGATACCTCTATGAGAGACCAGATCGGACGTCCCGGCGGCCAATCCACCAGCAAGGGCAAATCCCCGGACAGCCCATCCAAATAATAGCTGACTATATATGAAAACCAACCATCTGCCCGTTATTACAGGCAGATGGTTTTTTTTGTGTGAGTGGATTGCTTTGCAGCATTCTAAATGATACTGTCTTTCGGATGCAGCATTTGCGCCCGGTGTGAATAAAACCCGGCTTGCACACTGCCCAATAAGCAGTATCTTTGCACATGTTTGCAAATGCTTGCAAGTGTTGATCATTTTTGATATTGATTTTATTATGAATATGAATATTCTTTTTGACTACCCCTCCTGGATGATCATTCTCTGTATTTTGTGCGGACTTCTGTATAGCGGCCTGCTATATTACCGGAGCAAAACAGAATTTCATCCGCTACTGAGGCGCGTTTTGGCGGTTTTTCGCTTTATTGTGGTCACCGTTCTGGCTTTTCTGTTGCTCGCACCGCTGGTTGAAAGACGCACACAGCATGTGGAACAACCCCTCTTGATTTTTGTACAGGACAATTCATCCTCCCTCTTACTGGCAGAAGATTCCGCCTTTTATCACGATCAATATCTTCCTGCAATGAACGATTTCATGAATGAAATGTCGGAGAGGTTTCAAACCCGGCTATACACCTTTGGTGAGTCCGTTGTGCAGGATGGTCCGGTCGACTTTACTGACCGTGTTACCAACATGTCGGAAGTTTTTGGAGAGATGGAGGTACGCTATAGTAACCGCAATATCGGTGCAGTGGTCATGGCCGGTGACGGTATCTTTAACCGTGGTGTAAATCCCTTGTATGCAGCGGCCAACGTTAATTACCCACTTTATACCTTAGCCCTGGGCGACACTCTCCCACGCAGAGACCTGATACTGAAGGGAGTTAATCACAACCAAATCACATATCTTGGCAACCGTTTTCCTCTTGAGATCGAGATAGAAGCCATGGAAAGCCGAGGTATGACAAGCCGGCTGACAGTCAGCCGCAATGGTGAAGAGCTTTTCGGTGAGAATATCACCTTCGGATCAGACCACCACATTGAGATTGTTTCCCTGCACCTGGAAGCAGATGAACCCGGCATGCAGCAGTATCGTGCTGAACTTTCCCCACTGGCAGATGAGGTAAGCTTAGAGAATAACTATCGTGATTTCTTTATTGATGTGATTGACGGCAGGCAGAAGGTGCTTATCCTTGCCAACAGCCCCCATCCGGATGTTGGTGCCCTGAAGGCAGCCATCACCAACAACGATCATTTTGAGGCTGAGGTATCACTCATGGCTGATTTCTCCGGAAGCATAGAAGCCTATGACCTGGTGATCATGCATCAGCTGCCGTCCGATCAGCACCCACGGCCTGCAGTGCTTGAGCAGGCTGACCAAACATCCACCGCTTTTCTATTTGTTATCGGCAAGCAGACCAATCTTCCGGCGTTTAACCGCATTGCAACAGGACTGGAAATCGAACCGCGCACCGGTGAGCTGACAGAAACATTGCCTCTTTTTAACCAGGCCTTCGTACTGTTTTCACTGCCTGAAATGTCCACAACCCTTCTGGATCTTTTGCCGCCCCTGTATTCCCCGTTTGGCAACTATAATGTTTCGGGAGCCGGTCACATATTGTTGTATCAGAAAATTGGTGCTGTACCTACCGATCAGCCTCTGATTATGTTTGCCGACATTGGCGGTCGCAGAAGCGGGGTCATCACAGGGGAAGGCCTGTGGCGATGGAGACTGCACAGCTTCATGCGCAGGAGCGATCATCGTCCTGTGGATGAATTGATATCTCGGATAATACAATACCTGGCCATCCAGGAAGACCGGAGGTTGTTTCGTGTAAACACGGAACACATCGTATATGAAAATGAAGCTGTTATTTTCGAGGCCGAATTGTATAACCGTGGTTTTGAATTGATCAATGATCCGGAAGTTCAACTCTTTGTCCGTGATATGGATGGTGTGGAATATCCATATATCATGGGGCGGACGGCTAACGCCTACCGTCTGAATGCAGGTAACTTCCGGCCGGGTGAATATACCTGGCAGGCTCGTGTCAGTGTTGGCGAGGAAATATTTACCGATGAAGGTGTTTTTAACGTTGCCGAACTGGACCTGGAGGGACTGCGCACTATTGCCGACCATAGCCTGCTGTTTCAGATGGCTGCCGGAACCAATGCAGCCATGTTTTATCCCGGTCAATGGGAAGCATTGGCCGCCCATATTAACGAAAGGACTGATATCCGCCCAAGACTCTACGACCAGAAAGAGTTTTCAGAGATCATCAATTTGAAAGCCCTTTTCTTTATCGTGCTTTTGTTTCTGAGCGTCGAATGGTTTGTACGGAAAAGAAGCGGGTCCTATTAATCAATAGCCAATTGAAAAGATGGAACAAACAATATTGTATATCATCCTCGTCATCATCGTGTTGGATTTTGCATTCGACCGGGTGATGGATTACCTGAATGCGAGCCGTTGGAGCAAAACCCTTCCGCCTGAGCTCAAAGGCATTTATGAAGAGGAAAAGTACCGCAAATCGCAGGAGTATTCGCGGGTAAACATGAAATTCGGAATATTAACCAGCAGCCTTTCTTTTGTTTTTATCATATTGATGCTTGTTTTTGGCGGGTTTGGATATATTGACGGCCTGGTCAGGGACTTTACCGTGCATCCGGTTTGGATGGCCCTGCTGTTTTTTGGTATCATTGGACTGGCTTCCGATATTTTGTCTACGCCATTTGATATTTATGGCACATTTGTGATCGAAGAGCGCTTTGGGTTTAACCGTACAAGCCCTAAAACCTATGTGCTGGACAAAATCAAAGGATGGCTTCTGGCGTTGATCATCGGGGGCGGCTTGTTGGCTCTTTTCGTATGGTTCTATGCTGTTGCAGGAAATCTTTTCTGGTTGTATGCATGGATTGTCTTTACGGCTTTCAGCCTCTTTATGATGATGTTTTACAGCACACTGATTGTTCCCCTCTTCAATAAGCAAAAACCATTAGAGGACGGGCCGTTGCGTGAAGAAATAGAAAAGTTTGCACGGGAGGCGGGCTTTAAATTGGACAATATTTTTGTGATTGACGGATCTAAACGGAGTTCAAAGGCGAATGCCTATTTCAGCGGTATCGGACCGAAGAAGCGGATTGTTTTGTTTGACACCCTCATAAAGGAACACACAACAGAGGAGCTGGTGGCCGTTTTGGCTCATGAGATTGGCCATTATAAGAAAAAGCACACCGCAAAAGGGATGGTGATATCCATATTACATACGGGTATCATGTTGTTTTTGCTGGGCTTGTTTATCAATCGACCGGAGCTGTCAATGGCTTTGGGAGCAGAGGAGGCCAGTTTCCATATGGGTATCCTCGCTTTTGGTCTGTTGTACTCTCCGGTTTCTCTTATTCTTGGAATACTTGGAAACCGGATGAGCCGTCGCCATGAATATGAGGCAGATGCGTTTGCAGCGGTCAAATACGCTGCAAAACCATTGCAGGATGCCCTGAAAAAGCTGTCNGTGAACCACCTCAGCAANCTGAGNCCTCATCCNGCNTATGTATTTGTGCATTATTCNCACCCNCCTNTNNTAAAACGNCTGGAACACCTTGACAGGTTCAGGTCTGATGAATGATCCGAATATACACACTATAAATATCCATTCAGGCAAACAATGATGCAGCAAGCGTCCATACCACTGGCTGAGAAGCTCAGGCCCTCCAATCTGGATGGTTACCTGGGGCAGGA
>SL_3KL_010_SEDDRAFT_10005354_pt1 | contig 11519 bp, 9 predicted proteins | sample SodLakKL_010_SED_2_FD_10381 | JGI IMG/M metagenome (IMG submission 10381)
CGTGACATTCGGAGGGAATAGGTTTGTAAATAGTTAAATTACTAAAGTGGCGGGTATTTCTGTATTTGCCTGTTGTTGAAAATTGATTTGGTTATCAGTGATAATGATTGGTTTCATCTTTCGAAGTTACAAAATCGGTTTATAAGATGAGAGTGAGCGGGTAAAAGCGAAGATCTGATTTTCAAAAAAGTAAACACAGGAGTTGCCCAATTTTTTAAAACATTTCACTATCGAGTTTGTTTGTTAATTTGTTCCCACGCTACCAAATTTTACAGCATCTGACAGGGAGTTTTTGGCAAAATCACTGAAAATGCGGGCTGAAGTTTCTATATTGTTCTGGCTCAATGTGCTGGAAGTGAATGGACTTCGCAGAAATACAGAATTAAAACTGTAAATAGCCGAGGAACCCGGATTTTGGATGGTTTTGATAAAAAAAAGTTAAAAAAATGAAGTTTCAATTAATATTTTTATTCCTTCTGTTATTATTTGTCTCATGCCAAAATAATGAATTGGCTGACAATCAAGATCCGGTAAAAATAATACTGGATACCGACATGGGTTCCGATTCTGACGATGCCGGTGCATTAGCCTTGCTGCATGTTTATGCCGATATGGGAAAAGCTGATATTCTGGGTGTGATTTACAGTTCAGGGAAAGTGCCATACGGAGCAGCCATAAGTGAGGCGATCAACATCTATTACGGACGCCCTGATATACCTGTGGGTGCAGACCATGAAGGTGAATTTGGCGATCCAATAGATAAAATGAATGCTGGTAAACTGGCAAGAGATACAACAGCATTTCGTAACACCATCGTACACAACCGCGATGCCGCAGAGCAGACAGAGCTGAACCGCAAACTTTTAGCCGATAGTGAAGATAAGAGTGTGACGTATGTAACCATCGGGCATACACGAGGACTCTATAAACTTCTGACCTCTGAACCCGACAACATTTCTCCCCTCAGCGGCATGGAGCTGGTTCAGCAAAAAGTATACCGGTGGATTGCCCTTGGAGCACTTGGTGCGTATAACGAAGGCGATAATTTTGTTCGTGATTGGAATTTCTTTTTTAATGACACTCAGCCGTATACAAAGTACCTGGTTGAAAATTTTCCGTCAGATGCGGTGTTTGTGGATGCTGGACACGAAATCTTAACCGGAAAATCACTCAGGGATACACCCAGGGGCAATATTGTGCGAACGGCATATCGCGACTGGCTCTGGCGGAATAGCGAATATACCTTTGAAGATCAGCGGCCAAGCTGGGATTTGGTAGCCGTCCATTACGCAGTAAACGGTTTGGGTGAGTGGGTGAAATATGCACCTCAGGGCTGGCTGGACTATGAACTTGAAGAGGGCAGCCGCTGGAATGTAGGGGATTCTGAACGTCCTCACCGCTATGTGATGGAGAAAGAAGGAATCAGGCAGGAGTTTGCCGATTATCTGAATGAAATGATCGGTCGAACACCGAAAAAGTACGATGCTATGTTATGGAAGTAAAATAGCCTGTATTCGTGATAAAAATGAATTTCTTTCTTTCGTTATCTCCTCGAAAAATTAACTTGCTTTCATCTTCTGCGATCAATTATCGGGCAAAAGATTCGCTGCAATGAGGAATAGCTGCAAGGTAAAACCAATAGTAAAATTAAGGTTGCGGCATTGTAATGTGTAATCAAAGAGTTTTCCACTGTAAAACTATACAGCACGGCGAATTTCTGTGTAAGATGTGGCGGAGTCCCCTGACACATATGTTTTCAGGAATTTTAATGCTTCCGATACATGATTGTACACACTCTGGCGTTTAATGTCGAGTAACCGTGCTATTTCTGAATTTGATAATCCCTCGGTGTATTTAAGCCTGATGATTTCCTTTTGGCGGTTACTGAGATCTTGCATCGCTTTGTTTAAATGCCTCCTGCATTCGACATCCAATTCATTTCGGATAATCACAGATTCAATGTTATGTGTTACTTCTGTAAATTCTTTAACATATGTTGTATTTCGTTTTCTGATGTTTTTGAATTTCCTGAGATTGTAAAATATCATTCGCCTCATAGATACATGCAGATATGACGATACGGATTGAACGCTGCTTACGGTTTCACGCTGCTCCCAAATATTGAGAAATAGCTCCTGGATACAGTCTTTTACAAACTCCTCTCTGGCTACAATTTTAAACCCATAGTTGAATAGCCTTGTATAATACCGGTTGAATAAAGTTGCAAGGCAGTCTCTGTTCCCCTTCCTGATACTGTCCCAGAGTTGTCCGTCATGTAACTTTGTGAGGGTTTGATTATGGAACATGCTTTATTAAGGAAGTTTTGGTAGACTTTCTAATTAGTGTAAAGAAAAAAGGCTTTTATTTTTGAACAAATGTTCAATAGTGATCATTATTTCTCGTTTTTGTCTAATCTATAAGATCTTCGGTGAATGTCAAAAAAAAAAAGAGTAGATTTTAAAACAGTTATTCTCTTATATATAAAAATACCAAATCCTGATGGCTGTTAATGTCGAATGAAATTCAAGTTTCTGAATGGAAAAAATCGCATTTAAGATGAAACTGAAACCAGGTTTCGAAAAGGAGTATAAAAAAAGGCACGATGAAATCTGGCCTGAATTGGAGAAAGCTTTAAAAGAGGCAGGTATTTCTGATTACTCCATTTACCTCGATCGTGATACTCACACACTTTTTGGGGTTCAAAGAAGAGAATCATCAGAAAAAACCGATCGCCTGCCTGAACTGCCAATAATGAAAAAATGGTGGGATTATATGAAAGATCTGATGGAAGTGAATCCCGATAACTCTCCGGTTGTAACACCGCTCGAAAAGGTGTTTCATATGGATTAATTCAACACCAATATTTGCATCTGAATGTCAACCATTAAAAATATTCCTGAAAAATGAACCGGACAAAAACAGTGAGCAGTTTTCTCATTCTTTCGCTGTTATTGTTCTTTCAAACATTCGTAAATGCATGCGCAAAGGATGTAAACGATAATGTAAAACTGATCTCAAAAATTGATCTGAAAGAGCTGACCGGATCGGAATGGTGGAATGAAGTACGCCTTGGAGACCTCACCGGTGACAATAATCTCGATTTGGTAGTTGCCGCCCAGCGTCCCGGCAATCGCCAGCACGTGGGCACATTGATTGCCATGGATTTAGACGGAAATATTCTTTGGAAGGTGGGTGAGCCGAATGAGGAACATGAAGCTATTTACCACGATTTACCATTTCAGGTTTATGATTTAAACCGTAACGGAATTCCGGAAGTGATCTATATTGATGGGGATCAGATTCACATCCGAAACGGTCGCACGGGTGAACTGATCCGCCAGGGACCTATACCACACCCCGAAGCACGGGATGCGATCTCATTTGCCGACTTTACCGGTGACGGACACCGGGATAACATCATCGTGAAAACCCGATACACACAGGTTTGGGCGCTCGACAGCAGCGATTTCATCGTGCTATGGACGTACGAAGGCACAGTGGGCCACTTTCCCTGGCCGCACGATGTAACCCAAAACGGACTCGATGAATTGGTAATCGGTCATGCGCTGATAGCTGCCGACGGAGAAGTACTCTGGGAAGTGGACCTGCCCGATCACTCCGATGGGGTTGCCATTGCCGATTTAAATGGAAATGGTGAACTCGAAATAGCCGTAGCCACCTGCAACGGGGCCACTTTCAACGTAATTGATATCCGGGGCAACATTCTCTGGACCCGTCCGACAGATCACGCCCAGCATATTGTGGCAGGGAATTTTCGACCTGATCTTCCAACCATCGAAGTGGCCGGACTGAACAGGGGTACAGACCGCAGCCTGCAGGGTCAGGATCAGATTAAAGTGTTTTCATATGATGGCGAGGAACTCTGGCGCGAAGAGCGAACCGATGAAGGGCCGGAACGATGGCTTTCTATCATCTCACGAATGAGTAACTGGGACCAGGAAGACCGGGACCTTATTTTGGCATACCGTCGGGGAGCCGACAGAAAACCAGAACTGCGCGATGGCTACGGTAACACAGTAGCTCAATTTCCATTCCCTGATCTTTCTTTGCCAAACCGTGCCCAGCGCGCCCAACACGTCGATATAACCGGTGATCCCCGCTCGGAAGTACTGATCTGGAATGCCCGCTGGATTTATATTTACGGTAATGCGGAAGAGTACGTGGGAGAGTATGAAGAACCGGATCGCAGTATACCCAATCCGCGACTCTACAATTATACACACTATATAGGGATGCCGTGATGAAACAGGTAATGCCCATATCATCTGCTATCAAGTATTTATGTCAAAATTGAAATCCGGTTTACTTTTAAATACACAATGATCTTAACTCCTGACCGGTGGCACAGATGACAGGTCAAGAATAACTGAAATAACTAACTATCTATACTGATGATTAATTCTTTATTAGATAATCTTGACCATCGGCTAAAATCGATAGATGAGTACGAACGAGAGCCGGTTCCAAAAGAAAAACAGAAGGGATGGCGTGGCTTTTTAGGGATGTATGCAGGGGAACACACCGCGGGCACGGAATTTGTGATCGGGGCGCTCTTTGTGGCTCATGGTGTTTCTGCGGTTGATTTGGTTTTGGGATTGATTATTGGAAACCTGCTCGCTGTATTCAGCTGGGCATTTTTATGCGCCCCCGTGGCAGTGAAAAGCCGCTTAACGCTGTATTGGCAGCTCCGCAAAATTTGCGGCCAAAACCTGGCATTGATTTATAATATTGTGAATGCAGTGATGTTCTGCTTCCTGGCAGGAGCGATGATTACCGTTGCTGCTACCGCAGTTGGCCTTCCATTCAACATTCCTATGCCGGGACTGGACGACTGGCTGCCTACAAGTGTTGGCTGGATTATTACCGTGTTCCTTGTTGGCAGCGTGATCACAGTCGTTGCAATTGCCGGTTACGAGTATGTTGCCCGGTTTGCCAATATCAGTTTTCCCTGGATGTTCCTGGTTTTCATTGCTGCAGCAATTGCTGTACTTCCCTCACTGGGGGTTACGTCAGTTTCTGAATTCTGGCCTGCAGCTAAAGAGCGAATCTGGACAGGGGAACCCGTGGCAGGGCTCACACAGTTCACCTTCTGGCATGTGATGTTCTTTGCCTGGTTTGCCAATATGGCGATGCACATTGGTATGTCGGATATGTCAATTTTAAGATACGCTGAAGATTGGAAGATGGGCTTTTCATCGGCAGCGGGTATGTTCTTTGGTCACTTTTTGGCATGGATGGCTTCCGGCATTCTGATGGCCGCTGCAGCCGGTGCCGTTGCTCCCGGTTACATTGCCTACAACAGCGCTGGTATTGCCGGCGCTCTGTGTGTGGTTATTGCCGGATGGACAACTGCAAATCCTACAATCTATCGGGCCGGACTGGCATTTCAGGCGGTGACTCCTAACTGGAAACGCTGGAAAGTGACGCTTTTCACGGGCCTGCTCACCACCATAATCGCCTGTTTTCCGGCACTTGTAATGAACCTGCTTGATTTTGTAGCATTATACGGACTTGTTCTCATGCCGATGGGAGCTGTGGTGTTTTTAGATGTGATGTTCTTCAAAAAATTAAACCTGAAGAGCAACTTTGCTGAAGAAACCGGATCGAAATTCAACTGGGCAGCAGGCCTTACCTGGTTCCTTACACTAACATTGTGTCTGGCAATCAATATTTATGGAGGGGTTGAAATATTCTTCCTCGGGCTGCCTGGCTGGTTCATCGCTGTAATTTTATATATAGGGTTCAGTACATTTATTCAGAGAAAAATCAAAAAAGATAACACCGAATAAACTTAACTATGCAAGACACAAAAGAACGTAATTTTTTAGAAGTAATTCATTCGGAAACAGAATCCCAAAGCACAACAGAAGATTATTTCAGGCTTGTAGGGAACAAATGGGATGATACAGTAGCGGATAAACTCGATCCGGTTGATCGCCTGGTTTATCGATCAAATTTACTGGGGAGTGATTCCTACATCAATAATACTGGTGGAGGGAATACATCCAGTAAACTGACAGAAAAAGACCCGATTACCGGAGAAAAAGTAAAAGTGATGTGGGTGAAGGGATCGGGCGGTGATCTTCGTACGGCCAAACGATCAAACTTTGCTTCCCTCTACCAGGATAAACTGATGTCTCTTCAGGAAATTTACACCTCATTCGAAAATAAAGGACTAAAAACCCCCGCTGAAGATTCGATGGTTCAGATGTATCCGCACTGTACATACAATCTCAACCCTCGAGCGCCATCCATCGATACACCTCTGCACAGCTTTATCCCTTACGATTTTGTGGATCATACCCATCCTGTGCCGGTCATTGCAATTGCCACAGCCGAAAACGGAATTGAACTGACGAAAGAGATTTATGACGATGAAGTGGCCTGGGTAGACTGGATGCGTCCCGGATTCGAGCTCGGGCTGAAGCTGCAGGAAACCATCAAACAAAACCCGGGAATCAAGGGGATTATCCTGGGTGGGCACGGCCTCATCAACTGGGCAAATGATGATAAAGAGTGTTACGAAATCAGTCTCGACCTCATCAATCGCGCAGCAGAATACCTGGCTGACAATGAGAAAGGCGAGGAATCGTTTGGCGGCGGAAAATATCAATCGCTGCCGTCAAAAAAACGAAGAGATTTACTCACAGAAGTACTGCCGTTTATCCGGGGTAAAGTGAGTGAACAAAACCGTTTTATCGGAACGGTTCAAGATGATGAGATTACCCTGCAGTTCATCAATTCGAAAGATGCATCGCGCCTGGCCGAACTGGGAACGTCATGTCCCGATCATTTTATAAGGACCAAAATCAAACCGCTTTATATAGATTGGAATCCTCAGTCCGATTCTCTGGATGATTTGAAAGAAGAAATTTTGGCAGGATTGGCAGAGTATCGAAAAGATTATGAGCAATATTACATAAATCATAGTCATAAAGATTCCCCCGATATGCGTGATCCCAATCCCACGGTTGTGCTGATACCCGGCCTTGGCATGATCACCTGGGGCAAAAATAAGAGCGAGTCGCGGGTAACGGCCGAATTCTACAACGCAGCGGTTGGCGTGATGCGCGGAGCCGAATCGGTGAGTAATTATACAGCTATTGCCAAACAGGAAGCGTACGATATTGAGTACTGGGCGCTTGAAGAAGCAAAGCTAAAGCGGATGCCCCCGGAAAGTGAAATGTCTCGCAAAATAGTAGCCGTTATAGGAGCCGGCAGCGGTATCGGCAAAGCGCTCGTAAAACGTCTGATTTCTGACGGGGCCACTGTTGCTGCCCTCGATTTGAATCAAGATTCAGCAAAAGAGACCGCCGCCGAAATTTTGGATTCGATCGGAATGGGTATCGGGGTTGCCGGTTCGGGCATCAGCGGATCGGGTGATGTGATCGGGCTGGAGTGCGATATCACCAGCCGTGAATCGGTTCGAAGCGCCATTAAAGAGATACTATTTGCCTACGGTGGAATTGATCACGTAGCCGTAACCGCAGGCCTTTTCCCCACACCCGATGAAAAAGGGCATTTAGATGATGATGCCTGGGACCGAAGTTTTGCCGTAAATGTGAAAGGTAATTTTATCGCAGCTGATGAAACTGCGAAAATTTGGAAAGATCAGGATTTGGAAGGCAGCATGGTGATCACCACAAGTGTGAATGCCGTAGTGCCTAAAATTGGCAGTATGGCCTATGATACAAGCAAAACCGCAGCCAATCATTTGATTCGGGAACTGGCCATTGAGCTGGCTCCAAAGATCCGAGTGAACGGTGTGGCTCCGGCAACCGTGGTGGAAGGCAGCAGCATGTTTCCGCGAAACCGGGTGAAGGCATCGTTGAAGAAATACAACATTGATTTTGATGATAACGAAGAAACCGAAACACTTCGTGAGCGTCTGGCAGAATTTTATTCGAATCGAACGCTTACGAAGAAACCGATTTCTCTGGCTCAGCAGACCGAAGCTATTTACCTACTGCTGAGCTCGCGTTTCGAAAACACAACCGGTCACATCATCCCCGTAGATGGCGGGCTGGTGGATGCGTTTATGAGATAATACTGTGAGTAAAAGCCAGTCAGGTGCCTTTGCGACTACATTTCGACTTCACTTCGTTGCGCTATTTGTGACGTTAGTGTGTGCCTCTGAACGTAATGAGGCGCGGAGTGACGAATGAAGTCGAAGGGTTCCTGCATTTCGTAAAGCTCTGTCAAGTAGAATAGAAGAATTTGAAAATCTTTCAGAACAACACATTTCCAACACTATGAAAATTTTACTAAAATTACTCTCATTCACAGGACTTGCATTGACGGTTGTTCCCTCATTTTTTGTATTCAGCGATACAATTTCTTTTGAAATGCACACAAATCTTATGTTCTTTGGAATGTTGCTGTGGTTTTTTACAGCTCCATTTTGGATGAAAGAAAAAGAATTATGATACTTGCTGATGATCAGATTCAGAATCACAACCAGAGTGAAACTACCAGCCATAGAAACGAGCTTTCGCAGCTAACTAACCTGCTCTCTGAACGGGGTAAAAACCCGGAGAGCATACTGCGGCGTCTGACGGGTTTTCAGGTAGCCATTCCCAGCTGGGCTCTTGGTGCCGGGGGAACCCGCTTCGGACGATTTTCTATCGGAGGTGAACCACGAAATCTGCATGAGAAAATTGAGGATATCGGGTTGATTCATGCCCTCAACTGCTCCAGTGGTGCCGTATCACTTCACATTCCCTGGGATATTCCCAAAGATACCGATGCCATCAAAGAGCATGCTTCAGGCCTGGGCATTCACTTCGATGCGGTGAATTCGAATACGTTTCAGGATCAGCCGAAACAGGAACACTCTTACAAATTCGGCTCACTCTCTCATACAAAAAAGGAGGTGCGCAATCAGGCTGTTCATCACAATATTGAGGTGATTGAATACGGGAAAAAACTGGGCTCCAAAGCCCTCACTGTGTGGCTTGCCGATGGCTCTAACTTTCCTGGACAACAGAATTTGCGCAAGACGCTAAACCGTACCCTGCAGTCACTGAGCGAAATCTATGCATCCATGCCGTATAACTGGAAGTTATTGATTGAGTACAAACCGTTCGAGCCTAACTTTTATTCAATGGTGATTCCCGATTGGGGAACCTCATTTCTGCTGGCAAACAGCGTTGGAGAACGGGCAAAAACGCTGGTGGATCTGGGGCACCACCTGCCCAACACCAACATCGAACAGATTGTGGCCACCCTGATGTTCGAGGGCAAACTGGGCGGATTTCATTTCAACGATTCCAAATATGCCGATGATGACCTTACCGCAGGCTCTATCAAACCATACCAGCTATTTCTGATATTCTGCGAACTGGTTGACGGGATTGATAATGGCAATAATGATGATTTTTCCAACATTGACTGGATGATTGATGCCAGCCATAATACCAAAGATCCGCTTGAGGACCTGTTGCAATCGGTTGAAGCCATTCAAACGGCTTTTGCCAAAGCCCTGCTGGTTGACCGGAATCGCCTTGAAGAGGCTCGTGAAGAGAATGATGTGGTTTTGGCTCAGGAAGTTTTACAGGATGCCTGGGCCACGGATGTTCGTCCGCTGATTCGGGAATCAAGGATCAAAAGCGGCGGAGCTGCCAATCCCATTCAGTTGTTTCGGGACTTGCAGGTACGCAAAACCCTGATCAAAGAGCGGGGTATCGGAACCGCAGCAACTGGATTGTAATCCTTTAATCATAAAATTTGTACCTTTTTGGCTTCAAAACTGCCTGTAACCGCGATTTTCGATATTGGTAAAACCAACAAAAAGTTTCTGCTTTTTGATGAGTTTCTCTCTGTTGTTTACGAACGGTCAGATACCCTCAAAGAAACGATAGATGAGGACGGCTTTTCCAGTGAAAATGTACAGCTGCTGAAAGAGTGGATGTTCCGGGAGTTTGAAGCGGTAGTTCACGAACAGAAATTCAAAATCGAAGCCATTAATTTTTCAGGCTATGGAGCTACGCTGGTTCACATAGGAAAAAACGGCGAGCCGGTCACTCCGATCTATAACTATCTGAAACCGTACCCGGAAAAACTTGCCGATGAATTGTATCAATTATTCGGCGGGCGTGAAACTTTTGCCCTGGAAACTGCCTCTCCTCCGATGGGCATGCTCAATTCGGGATTGCAGCTCTATCGAATCAAAAAAGAGAAACCGGATCTGTTCAGGCGGATTGAAAAAACGCTTCATTTGCCTCAGTATCTCAGTTATCTGTTTACCGGAAGGTTTATGGCTGATCCCACCAGCATCGGCTGCCATACTGCAATGTGGAATTTTAAGGAGAACCGGTACCACCGTTGGTTGAATGATGAAGGAGTTCTGCAAATGCTGCCATCACCCAGTCCGGTTCAAACCGTAATTGAGGAAACCGTTTCTGGTAAAACATTTCAAACAGGGATCGGAATTCACGACAGTTCTGCCGCGCTGGCTCCCTATCTTACAGTATTCAATGAGCCGTTCATCCAGCTCTCAACCGGCACCTGGAGTATCTCGATGAATCCGTTCAACGCGGAACCTCTCACGTTTGAAGAGCTTAAGCGGGATTGCCTGAACTACATCAACATCTACAGCAAACCGGTAAAGGCTTCACGCTTTCTGATGGGCGGTGAATATGCTCACCAGTTAAAAAGAATGGGCAGGTATTTCGAAAGGGATCCGGATCAACTGGATTGCACTCCCGACGAAGCTCTTTTACAGAAACTGATTCGCTCAAACGATTCCGAAAAAAAATTGATTTTGGAGCAGGCGGATACTTCCGGCCCCTACCCTGTAAAAAGAGATGAAGAGTGGGATCTGAGCCGGTTTGAATCGTACGATGAAGCCGCTCATCAACTTCTGCTCGATCTGGCCTCCATCCAGGTTGATTCTCTAAAACTGGCAGAGGTCGGTAAAAAAATCCCTCAAATAATTATCACGGGAGGTTTTGCAAAGAACCAATTTTTCTGCAGATTATTGGCTGCGATGCTGCCCGGTAAAAGTGTGTATACTGCTTCTGTTCCTGAAGCATCTGCACTTGGTGCAGCACTGGTTTTAAAACAGCAGTCACTGACAAATGAAAATCTGAAAAAACATCTCAAGCTGAAACTTCAGCAACCATTCGAAGGAATGGATGAAATTCAATACTCATGGGTGTAAGTACACTGATGTTGCTCAAAAAAACGATAGATCGAAAAAATGAATATCTCTCTTTTTATCACCTGTTTTAACGACACACTTTTCCCCGAAACAGGCAAAGCGGTTGTATCCATTCTGGAACGGCTGGGCCACTCGGTCCGTTTTCCGCTGGAGCAGACCTGCTGCGGACAGATGCACTACAACACCGGCTACCAGGAAGAGACAATTCCGCTGCTGGAGCGGTTTACAGATCAGTTTGAAGATGCGGAAGTGGTGGTCATTCCTTCTGCCTCCTGTGTGGCAATGATTCACGAATTCTACCCGAAAGTGGCGAAACTATCCGGCAGCAGTGAACTTG
>SL_3KL_010_SEDDRAFT_10005355_pt1 | contig 11518 bp, 11 predicted proteins | sample SodLakKL_010_SED_2_FD_10381 | JGI IMG/M metagenome (IMG submission 10381)
GACGGAGCGTCGGGAGATGAGCGATTTTGCGCTCCTCGTGGAGGAGGGCGGGGAATCGTTCCGGACGGTACCGAATCCCGCCGGAGAGGTCACCGCGGAGCTGATAAACGCCATCGAGGAGACCTTGGAGGCCGGATGGCCACCGAACATCCGCGTCGAGGGGGAGGAGGATTTGGCCGTCTTGGCCTGCATCCTGCTCGCACCCGAGGGCAGTTGGGTGGTCTACGGTCAGCCTGGAGAGGGCATGGTACTCGTCGTCAAGGACGGGGACAGTCTCCGCAGGACGAAGGAAATCTGGAACAGAATGGAGGAACTGGAATGAAGATAGAGGTCAGCGAAAAGAGGGACAACCCTTTGCAGGAGAGGATCGAGGTCCGCTTCGTCATCGATCACGCCGGTGAGGCTACGCCTACCCGCATGAAGGTCAAGGCGGAACTAGCCAGGGTCTTGAAGGCCGATGCGGACAATCTTGTGATCGAGAGCATAATGTCCAAGTACGGGGCCAACAAATCAGACGGATACGCCAAGCTCTACAATTCAGTGGAAGCGGCGAAGAAGCTGGAGCGCAAGCACCTGTTGACACGCTCCGGAGTGGGCGTAGAGGCCGAAGCTAAGGAGGAGTGATTCCAATGGCTAAGAAAGACAATTACGAGATGGACGGCGACAAGCTGGTAAGGAAGAACCCTGTATGTCCCAAGTGCGGACCGGGTGTGTTCATGGGCGTCCATGAGGACAGGACCTCCTGCGGTCGCTGCGGCTACACCGAGTTCAAGAAGAAGGCTTGAAACCATTCCTGCTCCCGACCCTCTCAGCGGGGAGCATTCCAGGATCCAAGGCCGACTATCTACGGCCTCCTTCACAAACCCCACGTCCGGAGCCTTTTACCACGGGCCTGTGGTGTAGCTAGGATATCACTGGGGCCTCCGGAGCCTCGTACCCGGGTTCGAATCCCGGCGGGCCCGCCATTATAACATCGTCTAATCGCGCCCTGCTCATATGGCGCGTTGAAACCTGAGTTTCATGTTTCCCGCCACCGTTTTTGCAGAAGATCCAATGTCAATTCCTCCTCCAGTGACCGTTCTCTCATAGGGAAAAATATTTCAACCTCACCGACAGAATGTATACAATCAGAAAGGAGGTCGACGGTTAGTGAGCAACGGACAGCTGAATGTGGGCGTCGGAAAACGACTGGTGGCGCAGATATTCGATTTGATAGTGATTACTGTGATATTCTGGTTCATAGGGGGGCTCGTGGCAATCATTTACGGGGAGGGTGGTTTCGGCGGTTTCCAGATGACGGGTACGCCTGCATTGACGGCCAACCTCACAACGTTGTTCTTGGTGTTTCTCTACTTCACCGTCCTGGAGGCCAGGGACGGACAGACTCTGGGAAAGAAGATCATAGGTATACGAGTGGTGAACGATGACGGTTCCCCGATGAATTTAGAGACTTCCGCAGTCCGCAATGTGCTCAGAATAATCGACGCCTTAGGCTTCTACCTGATCGGTGCCATCTTGATCTGGACCTCATCCAAGAAGCAGAGGTTGGGTGACATGGTGGCAGGGACCGTGGTCATCGAGGCATGATCGACCTAGATACCGTATTCGGAAAAGGTCTCACTCACGCTTCCAAAGGTTGTTGAGAACAAAATTTGCAAGTTAGCACGTATATTTTGAAATCAATCCAGACTAATCAGATGAGAGGGGCGACTCAGCCCGATCGTTGACATTTTTACTTTAACGAAAGACCTCGATTTCTCTCTTTTTATTAAAAGTGTTTAGAATAGGTATTTATAATAAACACTCCGAGTTGGTTAAATAGAGGAGTAAAAAAAATGAAAAGAAAGGAAATAGACGATGTCGTCGAATCTTACGAGAAGAAGGCGAAACATCTGTTCGAAAACGCTAAAGAGGAAATGAGTAAGCGTACCCAGGACTTCAAGGATATGTCTGAGGAGAAGAAGAAGGAACTGGAACCCTATATGAAAGAATTCGATGATGCTTTCCATAGGGAAATGGATTCCTTGGAGGTAGAGCGTAAGAGACTTGTTGAGACGAGCAAGGCGAAGGCTGCCGGTCTGGAAGTCAAGGTCAACGAAACGATCGATGATTCCAAGATCCGTTTGAAGAACGAGTACCGTAAGCTGCGGGAAGATTTTCGAAACAAGTGATTCCTTGTCATCAGGATGTGGGAGTGATCTCCGACATCAAAAGAAACCATTTCCCAATCATTAACAATCGACGTTGAGGTTCAGCATCTCCAACGAGCAGATTTCTTATCAACCATATCATCTGGTTTTCCGTCAAAGTTTTCTCACAAGGTTTTTCGCATAAATCATAGAATTGAGTTCAACACTCCCATAATCCGCCAATCCTTGTTCAGAAGATGTGATTTAAGAATCAACCTTGTGTCTTGAACGAAGGTTCAACAATCGACTTAGATGATATTCTGAGAGTTACGTCATAGTAACGTCCACCAGATAACGAATCTAAGTAATCCATTGTCAACCAAAGACACGACCGTTCCATCGGGTCATGGAATGGCAGTCAACGAATCGTTTTCCGCAATGTATCAATCCACGACCCTGCCGACCGCTTGATACTCTATGAGTTCGCCGTTGTCATCGAAGATTCCGTGGAAATCCCATTCCAGGAATAATCTCGTTCCATCGGCCATTATCAGATAATGACGGAAATTGCAGTTGGGGTTCTGCGGAGATATGGCCTCTACATACTTACGGGAACGAAGACCCTCCTCCTCGGAAATCAGGTCGAAGACGTATTCGCCGAGTATATCCTCCTTTTTGGTGTTCAAGGTGTTGTAGAATGCAGGATTGGCGTAAGTGATCCTCATGTCCGTGGCCATCCTGGCCAACATCTCCTGTTGAATCTGTACAGCCGACTGATATCTCGCCTCGAAAACGGTACTGAATCTCTCCGCCCTGACCCACGAAGTGATGTCGCGGAAAAGTATGAGAACTGCTTTGGTATCATTGAAATCTATGATGTTCTGGAAACCTTCAAGGTGAATCCACTCGCCATCATCCCTTTTCATATGAAGTCTTTGAATTCCCAGGCCCTGGGAATCAACGTCCAATCCTATATGAGGTAGAGGTCCTCGATTGTCACTGAGCCTGACTTTGAAACCCTCCGGTCCGAATAACTCCAGGTCATTAAGGCTATCCCCATCCTTGACGCCCGTGAGTTCATTAGCACTCTTGTTGTGGAAGAGCACATTCCCATCGAAATCGAGAACGATCATTCCTTGATCAGTTCCGTCGACGATAGAACGCAGCGTCCTCTCACTCTCTATGAGCATCCTCTCACTCTTATGCCGCTTGAAGGCCTGTTTGACCATGTTTATCAGTTCAGCGAACTGGGCACTTGGTTGACCTCCTTTCTGGAGATAGAAGTCTGCCCCGGACATGAATGCTTCCACAGCAACCTCCTCCCTCCCTTTACCGGTGAAGATTATGAAAGGGAGGTCTTGATCATGGGAACGTAGGCTCTTCAGGAACTGCAGTCCGTCCATGACGGGCATCTGATAATCAGAGATCACAGCGTCGAACTTGTTGTTCTCGAGAAGTTCTATCGCAACCTTGGCGCTCGATGCCGTTTGGACCTCGAAGCCGCCGACATCCTCCAGGAAGGTCTTTCCCAATTCCAGGAGCGGTTCCTCGTCATCGACGTAGAGGATACGGCATCGTTTTCCCTTCATATAATCCAAAAGTATCTTTAACCATTATTTATACCTTGCAATAGAAAACATAAGACCTTCGGATACATTCTTAAAACGCTTACCGATGACTGTATCAGATAAAAAGCCCTTTCAAATTACCCTAGTCATCGAGGACAACGGCCCCGGAACGCTGGAAGTGGTTAAACCACATTCCTATCATCCCATTACGGGCCTCTCATTTTAACTAAGGGATTGAGCTTGAAAGGATTCAGTGGTCCAGTCTCAGCGTGGCTATGAATTCTAGACCCTCATCGTTGACGATGCCTGTCCCCTCGGTTTCCCATTCGGAAACAAGTTCGTTCAAGCGGGATGCAGTTTCCAGATGGGCCATCGCGATGCCCATGTCCAGGTACTTCATGTTCATGGCGCGACCATCTGTCTTGGTCGGTCGCTGCAGGTTAAGCAGTAGTTCGTCATCGGCCACGATGACTCTCCAAGGCTGTTTGTTCATAGCGGAAGGCGCTAGTCTGACGGCCTCAAGGAGGTTTTCCAAATAGGATGGCATCTCCTCTTCCAAGGGGCTGAATCCCTCGGAGAAGAACAGTTCCCCCGGCTCCTTCCTGTTCTTGGATCCAGCAGCGGCCTTCATCAATCCCTCCACAAGCCTCTTCCTCTTGGCCGGATAGCCATAGGATATAAGCACTGCGATATTCTCCCTTTCGTTGAGATCGATCGGCCCGGCGAGGTCGGAACGTTTGAAGGTCCCGCCCAACCAGCAGGTCCCGATGCCCATGGATGTCAATTCCAACACCATCTCCTGCAAAGCCTTTCCGAGGTCTATCAATGATTCCCGGGATAGGTCGCATATGCCAACCAGGAATCCCTTCTGCCCCTTGATGACGCCATATGTGCCCACCTTCACAGCCTTCTCAGCAGATGTTTCCATTGGAAGATCCTGTATACGATATGAGGTTCCGAAAGGCCCTCTTTCGGAATTGGCCTTCTCAAGCAGGGAGTGCATACGGGCCTTATGCTCTTCTTTCACATCCATGTCGTCATAGGTCCTGACTGATCCTCTCTGCATTATCGTATTCATATCCATGTTACAAGCAACTCCCTTCGTTCCGAATGATTATACCACAGTTTCTAATGGTTACAGTTTTTTCGGTGCCGATCAGAAACAATCAAAGAATAATTGTTTTTAAGACTATCTTCAGATGCGGTAGTGAATAAATTTTTTCGCTTAGACATCAATCCTAGGTAAATTTCTCTTCGACCGTTAACTCGAAGCATAGTCACGTTAGTATCCCCGACTCCTCCGTTCATGAAGAAATCTGGATTCGCGGGTCGTAATCACGAACGCCTTCACCTAAGTTCAATCACTGGTTTGAATCCTGAGATTCGATGGTTCAACCGATGTCTGTACGATGGAGGGTCTTTGGGATTCGTTTCTGCGACCGCCCTTATCACATAATACGACTTTTTTTTGCTTACCGTATTATTGACGGAACAATGACCAATCTGCGATACTGACCTGCGCCTCAAAGATCGTTCGAAACACCGGGACCGTGACCTTGTAGCCACTCAAGGATAGGATTTGGGACAGTAGGCCATACACTTGCCGCAGGCCCTCTCCGGTTTACTGCCGTCGCCGATGAGTTTCATCTCGAAGCGGCCACATCTCTGCCAATCTATCGTGGTGTCCCGGCTGGGAGGGTGGTCCTTGAAAGTCTGGTCGTTGAGTACCTTCATGGCACAGTTGTCTATACATTCCCTGCAATCCCCGCACTCGCACTCCCTGGTCGCGGGAGTCTCGAGTAAAGGCATATCCGTCAATATCGCCAGGAATCTCTGCCTTGGGCCGAACTCATCGGTCAACATGAGTCCGTTCTTCCCTATCCACCCGAGGCCGCATACCCTGGCGATTGATTTCAATGAAACCGGACCTCTAAGGTTCTCGGGGTCGATCCTCTCCGCCGGGTGTATCACATGCCCCTTGTAGCCTGCTTCCTTGAGCTTCTCCACTATGCCCGCTGCCGCCCCCATCATCTTCTTGTTCGCGATTTTGTAGGATTCCCTGAGGTCTGCGCTAGGACCGTCCCGGGCGGCTTTCACAACCTCCAAAGGCAACTCGGAAGCCATGCATATGGCGTTGGGAAGGCCGAAATCCCCGGGTCCGAATCTCTCCACATCATCCAGTACATCGAACGGGCCGAAACCGACGAGGTCCACTCCGTTGTCTCTGACATGTTCGGTTATCTCTTTCTGGAGAGTTTTCACCGCACCCGTGTCCGTCATGTGTCTTTAATGCGTTAACCCATTATTAGTTGTTTATTGACAGTGAAATCCAATCGAAGATTACTTATCAGAAAATAATATTTCATTATTAATGTCCTCTATCAATAACGATTCTCTTTCAAAGGGTGTTCGAAAAGTTATTGGTATCGGGGCATCAGCAGGGGGGTTGGAAGCCATACAATCCCTATTCTCATCGATACCTGATGACACCGGGGCCTCTTTCGTGGTGATACAGCACCTTTCTCCCGATTTCGATAGTCATATGGCGGATATCCTCCAAAAGTCCACGGGTATGGTCATTGAGACCGTTAAGGACAGTATCGTCATCAATCCTAATACCATATATCTTCTCCAACCCGGTAAGGAAATGGTATTGAGCGGCGGAACCCTATTTGCCCATAATAGGGAAGCCGTCATCAACATGCCCATCAACACCTTCTTCAACTCCATGGGAGCTGATATGAAAGCAAACTGCATGGCCATTGTCCTTTCCGGAACAGGTGGTGATGGTTCAAAAGGCATACAAAGGGTCAGTGATCTGGGAGGTATGGTGTTGGCCCAGTCCCCTCGATCCGCCAAGTTTGATAGCATGCCTCTCGAGGCAATATCCACCGGGTTTGTGGATTTCGTTTTGGACCCCCTTGAGATCGCCGATGAGATCACCCGTTTCATCAATACTCCATCACAAGAGGTCTTGGATTCGGAGTCTGATAAAGAGATACCTTATCAAGACATCATTCTTCTACTCCGCAAGGAATCCAACATCGATTTCTCTCTTTACAAGCAACCCACGATCAAACGTAGGATACAAAGACGCCTAAACATCCTGGAAATCGATAACTATCGGAATTATCTCGACCGGCTGTCGATGGACCCGGTGGAGCTGGACGCCCTATTCCATGATATCCTCATAGGAGTGACTGCATTCTTCCGCGATCCGGATGCTTTCAAGACGCTCTATGAGAATACCATAATCCCCTTGGTATCGAACAAGTCCGATGGGGATGACATAAGGGTATGGGTGCCAGCCTGCGCAACGGGTGAGGAGGCTTACACTATAGCCATACTCTTCCATGAGGCCTTCAATCAGACCGGCATTCAACCCAACCTCAAGATATTCGCCTCAGACATCCACAAGCGTTCCCTGGAAATCGCATCCAACGGGATGTACTCCAATGTCGAGGGGATCGAGGAGGATATATTGCGGAAATACTTCATCAAAATGGATGAAAAGATTTTTCAGGTCATTCCCCGCGTGAGACAGTCAGTCGTGTTCTTGAGACATGATGTCATAAGCAATCCTCCCTTCACCAACATAGACCTCATCTCCTGTAGGAACCTGTTCATCTATCTCAAGGCCAATGTACAGCAGAGAGTACTGGCATCGTTCATGTTCTCACTCAAACCCGGAGGGAACCTGATCCTTGGTGCGTCCGAGACTGCTGGAGCCATCGGTAAGGAGTTCCAAGAGTTGGACAATAAATGGAGGATATACCAGAGGCCCAAGGAGATGATCAAGATCCCAAAATCTGTGATGTCCCATATGATCCCGTCCCTTCTCTCCAGTGAGAAAGAGGTCGGGATAGTGGAGACAAAAACCAGGTCTGATAAGGATCTCATGGAAGCATATGACATGCTACTTTCCTCCTTCATACCGCGAGGCATACTTGTGAACAGTGAGCTTCAGGTGATCCACCTTTTCGGTAAGGCGGGTGATTTTCTTCATCAGAGGAGCGGGAGAGTTAGTAATGACCTTTCATCAATGGTTGATGGGGACCTCATCATTGCGATGAAAGCAGGGATATCCCAATCCAAGAAAGAAGGGAAAAGGATGATGTTCAGAGGAGTGAAATCCACTATAAACGAGTATGATCTTCTCGACATCACCGTCATTCCCCTCGCCAGACAATCCGCGGATCATTATTATTTCATAAAGATCGAGACCAATGAGGACCGGACGGCACCTCCCACTAGAACCTCTGAGCTGAGTGAAGGGGCGAACGACAGGATGATACAGTTGGAGGCGGAGCTGCAGGAATCCAAGGAGATGCTCCAGAAGACCGTGGAGGAGTCCGAGGCCCGTAACGAGGAGCTACTCAGCGCCAACGAGGAGATGCAGAGCACTAACGAGGAACTCAACTCCTTGAATGAGGAATTGAACTCCATGAACGAGGAGTTGTACTCCTTGAACACCGAGAACAACGAAAGGATCAAGACCCTCACCAGCCTTACCAACGACCTTAACAACATGATGAGGGCAACGGAGGTGGGCCTGATATTCATCAGTAAGGACATGAATATAAGGAAATTCACCCCTCAGGTCAGGAAACTCTTCAACATAATAGAGACGGACATCGGACGTCCTGTGAACCATATAACGTACAACCTGGCCGATGACCAATTCATGGAACGGATCATGGAGGTAATGGAATCAGGCGAAAACCGCGAGAGAGAGGTCAAAACCAACTCAGGCAGCCATTACCTTGAGAAGGTCTTACCATATTATGACGATGCCAATCAGATTGCCGGCGCGGTCCTTTCCTACGTTGACATAAGCCGTCTCAAACATAGTGAGATACGATTCCAGGGTTTGTTCGAACAGACTCCTATCCCCACCGCGTTCACCGATGTCGATGGAAGGGTGATAAACATGAACCCCGCAATGGAGGGTATCCTAACGGAACCTGAGGATATCAGAGCGGGAAAATCGATCTTCGATTACGATCTCTTCTCAGACGCTTTACAAGATAGAATGGCACAGGATATCCATTTGCAACGCGAGGTCGAGATCGGACCCCATACGGACATGATTGTCAACGATACAGGTATGCGGTGGATGTCCATGGAATTGTCGCCGATCGTCAAGGGGGATCGTGCAGAGGACAACACTGGTTACATAATTCTCTTTCAGGACATCACATCCAAGATGGAGGAACATAAATTCATGGAAGACTCCCTGGATGAGAAGACACTCATGTTGCAAGAGGTCCACCACAGGGTGAAGAACAACCTGGCAACGGTGAACAGTCTTCTGGCGATGCAGAGCATGGGCTCCAAGGACCCTTTGGTCATCAAGACTCTCCAGGAGGCCGAGACAAGGATATTCGTCCTCTCAACGATACACGAGGAACTATATCGCGCTGAGAGGTTGGATAGCATAAAAGCATCCAATTTCTTCCAAAAGCTGGTTCATAAGATCGTCGATCTGTTCGACATAGAAACCGAGGTCAATTTCGAAATCGATAACGGCCTGGAGCTGACCGATACATATGCGATACCGTTGGGACTAGCCGTCAACGAGTTGGTGATAAACTGTATGCTGCACGCTTTCGGAGACATCGAACATCCTAAGATCGACCTAACGATTCACCAAGAGGATGGATACTTGAACTTGGTGGTCAAGGACAATGGGTGCGGCGTACAGGATGACTCGAAGATCGGTGGTTCCTGTTCTCTCGGGACCCGTCTCATAAACCAATTGGTGACCCGTCAGCTCAAGGGCACGATCGAACACCACAACGATGACGGGATGTTGTGGGACATCCGTGTGCCTTTCTGAATACTAGGCAAATCTTTTCAAGGCCCAACCGCTAACCCCTGACATGAATCTCAGTGCTGCGGAGCAGCGGATACTCGACGGTGAAGAGGGCGAAGGCGCCCGTAAGGCCTTGGAACTGGTCGTTGCCTTGGGTAAGATATACGGTGCCGAGGACCTCGTCCCCATCACATCCGCTCATCTCTCCGGCGTCTCCTACAAGACCATCGGCGACGGCGGAATCGTTTACCTCGAGCACGTCTCGCAAGGGGCCAAGGTCCGCGTCCCCAGCACACTCAACCCCTCCGGCATGGACAGTGTCCGATGGCGAGAGATGGGCGTCAGCGAGGAGTTCGCCGCCAAACAGTTGCATATCATCGATCTCTATGGCAGCATGGGAGTGGAGACCAGTTGTTCCTGCACGCCCTATCTGGCTGGGAACTTGCCGCGTAAAGGCGACCATGTCGCCTGGGCCGAGTCCTCGGCCCTGTCCATGGTCAACTCCATGGTCGGTGCTCGCACCAACCGCGAAGGTGGGCCCGGTGCCTTGGCGGCCGCCATCGTGGGCCGCACCGCGAATTACGGACTGCATCTGAAGGAGAACCGTTCACCCACCGTGGTCGTGGAGGCGGACATCGATGGCAGTCTGTTCTCGCATTCATTACTCGGACAGGCGGTCGGCTCACGCATCGGCAATGGCATTCCCTACTTCCGCGGCATAAGGCCGGATTGGGAGGAGGCGAAGATAATGGCGGCTGCGATGGCCGCTTCCGGCGCCGTGGCGATGTTCCATGTGGAAGACCATACGCCTGAATCATCCGAGCATTCAACCGAAGGACTGGAAGTCATTAATATCGGCGATGAAGAACTGAAGGATGCCCATGAGTCGCTCAGTGTGGTCGAGGATGTCGAGTTGATAGCCTTCGGCTGTCCCCATCTTTCAATGCGTGAGGTGAGGGAGATGGCATACTATCTGGAGGGCAAGGTGAAGAAGTCCGATGTCAAGGTCTGGTTCTGCACCTCTCGCCAGGTCCGTGACGCACTGCCGAAGGAGGTCGCCACCCTGGAGAGGTTCGGGACGGTCCTTGCGGACACCTGTATGGTCGTCACTCCGGTGGAAGGGCTGTACGAGCGTTCCGCCAGCGATTCGGCCAAGGCCTGCAACTATCTCCCTACGCTCTGTTCACAGAAGGTACGCTGCGATTCATTCCAGACCCTTATGGAGGTGGTGATGTGATCATCAACGGCCGTGCGATAGCCAGCGGTAGGGCTGAAGCCGAGGTCCTCGTCCTGAACGAGGATTTCAGTTTCCTCGGCGGAGTGGACACCGCTACCGGCGAGTTGCGCGTAGGAGAAGGCAACATCTCCGGGAGGATGTTCGCTTTCCGTCGCGGCAAGGGCTCGACCGTCGGTTCTTACACCATCTTCGACCTCAAAACAAAAAACCTCGCCCCTGCCGGCATAATCAATGCCACGGCCGAGACGATAGTGACCACCGGCGCCGTCATCGCGGACATACCTCTGGTGGACGGGATCGATATCGACGCCCTCCGTAGCGGAGACCGTGCCATCATCGATGGTGACTCCGGCACACTGGAACTCCCTGACCTTGAACTCCGAGAGGTGGTCAGCGGCATAGTGAGACGCGGTGACGACATCCTGTTGTTGCGTCGCAGTGATGAGGAGAGCCACTTCCCGCGCATGTGGGGAGGGGCCTCCGGACTCATGGAGGCAGGGGAGGGACCGGAGGACGCCGCCAGCAGGGAACTACTGGAGGAGACGCAGATCGATGCCCGGCCGACCCTTATCGGTAGATCCTTCCTGATACGCGGGGACGGCATCATCTGGAAGGTCCATCCGGTGCTCTTCGAGGCCGATGACGAACCCACTCTGAACTGGGAGCATTGCGACTACCGCTGGGTCAGCCCGGCCGATTCGGCCGGTATGGACACAGTCCCCCGTCTCAACGAGGTCCTGGTGCGTCTCGGACTCTGATCAGAGGAGGA
>SL_3KL_010_SEDDRAFT_10005356_pt1 | contig 11516 bp, 12 predicted proteins | sample SodLakKL_010_SED_2_FD_10381 | JGI IMG/M metagenome (IMG submission 10381)
GGGCCGGAGCAAATATTAAAGGTGATGTAACCTTTGTATTATTCTTCTCCCAGGCTTTCAGCGCCATTGATTTTCTTGATTTATTTCCCGCCATCATAAAAACGTTCTTTTTTGGCGCCGCCATTGGGTTTGTGGGGTGCTATAAAGGATATACTGCTGGACGGGGTACCGAAAGCGTCGGCAAAGCGGCCAATTCGGCAGTGGTGCTTTCTTCGTTGCTCGTAATTATTATTGACCTGGTTGCCGTGCAAATTACCGACATGCTCTAATTACGATTATATGAAAGCGATGAATGGAATCCTTGTTAATGAAGTTGTTACGACACCCAAACAGGTTGTTGAAATTGAGAATCTGAGCATTGGTTTTGAAAAAGAAAAAGTATTGGATGATTTATCGCTTAAACTTTACAATGGCGAAAACCTGGTGGTGCTCGGACAATCGGGCTCGGGAAAATCTGTCCTGATAAAATGCATAGTGCGCTTATTGGCGCCCGATGCAGGAACCATAAAAGTGTTTGGTGAAAATGTAAATGAGTTGAGCAGAAATGGCCTGGCCGAGTTGCGCAAGAAAATCGGGTTTCTTTTTCAGAGCGGTGCCCTGTACGATTCCATGACCATCAGGGAAAATCTCGAATTTCCCTTGAAAAGAATCAGAAAGGAACTTACAAAAAGGGAAATAAATGAAAAAGTGGAAGAAGCTCTTGGCAATGTGGGGCTGGCAGACACTTCAGATAAAATGCCTTCCCAGCTATCGGGCGGAATGCGTAAGCGGGTAAGTCTGGCACGAACCGTTGTGGTTGATCCGTTGATCATGTTGTATGACGAGCCTACAACCGGGCTCGACCCCCTTACCTCAGATGAAATCAGTGAACTCATTAATGAAGTTAAAAAAAAATACAAAACCTCATCACTCATCATTACACATGATATTGAATGCGCACGGGCTACTGCCGATCGAATCATTATGCTGCAAAACGGTGAGGTTTATCTTGAAGGGAAACTTGAGGATTTTGAAAAATCATCGGATGTTTTTATTAAGTCTTTCTTTAAGTAATGGTTGTGCCAGGAAATGTTTTAATGCAATATCGTTATGGAAACACACACACAAAATTTTAAAGTCAAACTTGGGTTTTTTATTTTAATTGGCCTGGCAATTTTTGTTGTTGCCATTTTTCTCATAGGCAAGCAAAAAAATCTTTTTAGCCCTGTTTTTAAGGTTTCAACCAATTTTCATAACATAAGTGGCCTGCAGGTGGGAAACAACGTCAGGTTCTCTGGTATTAACGTGGGCATTGTTGATAACATAAGGATCATTAATGATTCAACGGTGCAGGTCAATATGCTTATCAGGAGAAACGTGCAGGAATTCATTAAAGCGGATAGTCAGGCGGGAATAGGATCTTCTGGCATTATTGGCGACCGCATACTAATAATTACCCGGGGCAGCACCCAAGCACCCATGGTCAGAGACGGACAACATATTGTATCGAAAGAACCCGTTGAAACCGATGCCATCATGGTGAGTTTGAGTGAAACCGCTGAAAGTGTGGAAGTTATTTCACTGGAACTTGCTGAAATTATGGTAAATATAAATAGCGGACAAGGCGCCCTGGGCAGGTTGATTGCAGATTCAACCATTGCAGAGAACATCAATCAGACAATTGAAAACTTCAAGAAAAGTTCGGCAGGGCTCGATGAAACCATAGAAACAACCAAGACAAACGTGTATGCATTCATGGAGAGCCTGCAGCAAACTGCGTCTAAAACGGAAACAGCTTCTCAGCACCTCGGTGAAATCATGGTGCAGATAAACAGTGGGGAGGGAACCCTGGGCAGGCTGATCCAGGATACGACCATGGCCAGCAACATGGATCAGACCTTGATTAACCTGAGGCAAAGCTCGCAGGGGCTCAATGAAAACATGGAGGCCATCAGGGAAAGTTTCTTTTTCAGGAGGTATTTCAGAAGAAAAGCCAGGGAAGAGGAAGAAGCCAGGATTGAAGAATTAAACAGAGAGTTAAACAGGGATAGCATCCCGTAAAACCTTTTATCATGTCGCTACTTACCATTTTAGTTGTATTGATTGTTGCGGGTCTCCTCTTATGGCTGGTCAACAATTTTATCCCGATGGATCGTAAAATAAAAACGATTCTGAATGTGGTCGTGGTGATCGTTGTGATCATCTGGCTGTTAAAGGCATTTGGCCTTTTTGATTCGCTGAGCAACATACAGGTTTAACAGATCATTGAAGTTTAATGGATTCACCGGCACATACACATGGAGGTGTGTTGAACCGGCAGGTTCTGTAATGAATGTTTCCCGCTTTACAGGTCTTCAATGGCAATTCTTTTTCTGTGCTGCGTCATATGTTTAAAATGGGTAGGCGTTAGCCCTGTATTTCTCTTGAACTGAGCGGACAGGTGCGCCACACTGCTGTAGTGCATTTTATAGGATATCTCCTTTAAACTGAGTTCATCATAGAGCAACAACTCTTTTACACGTTCAATCTTATGGCGGATGATATACTTTTCGATTGTTGCCCCGGTTTCTGATGAGAACAGGTTTGCCAGGTAGGCATAGTCATATCCAAGTTTTTCGCTTAAATAATTGGAGAATTTATATTTAACGTACTCGTCTGAATAGTGCACCATTACAATGACTGTTCTTTTTATCCTTTCGGTCAGTATGGCTTTTTTGTCTTCCATCAACTCAAGACCTGAACCGATCAATGCTTCTTGAAGTTTTTTACGTTGCTCAGGGCTAATTTCCCGGCTGAGCTCAATCATCCCGAGCTCAACGGATAAATAGCCTAATCCAAGCTTTTGAAGCTCTTCGGTTACAAACATCTTACACCGCCGGCTGACCATGTTTTTTATATAGAGTTTCATGTGTTCATGATATTTATTCCCAAAACCCATAGAACTCGACCAACCATTCGTGCATTTATTTAATTAAAGGTTGTTCCAAATTGATGAGATGATCTTATAAAGGTACGAAAAAAGGGGATATAATACCAGCCTGTAAGATTAAAACCTTTGTTGGACGTTCCGGGTTCAACCCGGAAAGACATTTACAGGTCTGAATCTTATAACCTTTATGGAAAGTTGTGTAACACAAACCGGGGATAACAGGCCTACCTTTGAGTAAACACTAAATCCCTTACGTAAATGAAAAAATTTAGATTAAGTCTGGCAATGATTCTGATGGCAACTGTATTGTTTGCAGGTTGCTCGTCGATGAGTCGAACACAAAAAGGAGCGGCTGCCGGAACCGCTGCCGGTGGCGCCATGGGTGCCGTGATCGGCAAAGCCTCTGACAATACTGCCATGGGCGCTATTATAGGTGCTGCAGTGGGAGGTGCCGCAGGAGCCGTTATTGGCCATCAAATGGACAAACAGGCTGAAGAAATTGCAAAAACCGTTCCCGATGCCAGGGTTCTGCGCGTCGGGGAAGGGATCATCGTAGAATTCAACAGCGCCGTTTTGTTTGGATTTGACGAATCAGCCCTGTCGGCTGATGCAAAATACAGCATTGATAAACTTGTGCTGGTACTGGACGAGTATCCTGATACAGATATTGAAATCCAGGGGCATACTGACAGCAGTGGAAGTATAACCTACAACCAGGCTTTGTCTGAAAGGCGCGCGAATGCCGTTACAGGTTACCTGATATCAGAAAACGTTGATGTAAGTCGCTTAACGATTGTCGGATATGGTGAGACTTTGCCGAAATACCTGAATGAAACTGAATATGGCCGTACGCAAAACCGCAGGGTTGAATTTCTGATTACTGCCAATGAAAAGATGCGTGCTGAAGCCGAGGCTGCTGCACAACAATAGCATTATTAACCTGAACAAAAACAAAATATGAAAAATAAAATATTGCCAATTGCAATGATCCTGATGCTGACGGCTTCTTTAGCCGTGGCTCAGGTACCCGCAGGCCAGAGAACCGCATTCGGTATCCTGGGAGGAATAAATATACAGAATCTGAATGGGCAGGATTTCAACGGAGACAACCTTGAAAACGATGTGATCATCGGGTATCATGCCGGGCTAAATATTCAGATCCCTGTTGCGCCTGATTTTTATTTCCAGCCCGGCGTTCTTTATTCTTCCAAAGGAGCTGAGAATACATCTGGTCCGGTAACAAGGACAATAAACCTGTCGTATATAGAAATTCCCCTGAATTTTGTTTATAAAGGATTGCTGGGAAACGGATACGTAATGGTGGGTTTCGGCCCTTATGCAGGTTATGCCTTTTCTGGCACAGATAAACATGATGGCGGCTCTGTTTCTATCGAAAACGACATAGAATTTAAAAATGTAGTGGATGCCAGTGATCCGTTAACTGCGACCTATTTCAAAGCACTTGATGCAGGAGCAAATATTTTTGCCGGATATGAGATGGCCGGAGGCTTGTTCTTTCAACTGAATACCCAACTGGGGTTGCTGAACATCAATCCTGAAGACAACAGATTCTCTGGTGATGATAAAACAGCGATAAAAAACACCGGTTATGGTGTGTCGTTGGGCTATCGGTTATAATGGTGTGTATCCCCGCAGGTCATGAATCAATTAAAGGAAGCCATGAATATATTATTGGTCTTATTGACAAAGGCAGGACTGAATATTGGAAATTGATTTTCTGGACGCTCTTCACACGACCGGAATTAATTGTCGACGCCATCACCTTTTCCATTTATGGGTATCATTTCAGAAAAGTTTTTGGGGTGAAATAGTAAAAATACAGAATATGAAATCAGAAAAGAGTTTAAAGCTTCGCCAAAAGGCGGAAGAACTCTTAAGAAAGAAGGAATTGGTTCAACATTTTTTTTTACCTTGCCATACAATTCTGAGTCCGTAACAGCAAAAAAACAGGATTTCAGGAAATAAACAATTCAGGCATGTGCTCTGATCATTTATCAAAGATTTTATTATGCCACAATCCGCTAATGTATTTCCTGTCGTAGGCATCGGGGCGTCTGCAGGCGGGCTGGAAGCCTTTGAGGAGTTTTTTACACATGTTCCTGAAGACGGTGGTATGGCGTACGTGGTTATTCAACACCTCGATCCTACCCGTAAAGGGATGCTCCCGGAGCTGCTTCAGCGGGTATCAAAACTGGAGGTGCTTCAGGCAAAGAACCGCATGAAGGTGAAGCCAAACAACGTATATGTAATTCCTCCCAACAAAAGCATGTCTATTGTAAAAGGTTCACTCATTTTGTTTCCACCACAGGAATCAAGGGGGATGCGCCTTCCGATAGATTTTTTCTTTAATTCACTTGCAGAAGATCAAAAAGAGTTGGGTGTTGGGATTATCCTTTCCGGAATGGGTTCCGATGGCACCATCGGTTTGCAGACCATTAAAGAATATAATGGCATTGCCATGGTACAGGAACCTTCCTCTGCAAAATTTAACAGTATGCCCCGGCATGCCATAGATTCTGTCAACCTTGATGCCGTGGCCACTCCTGCTGAGTTGCCTGGAAAGCTTCTGGGTATTTTTTCTGATGGGTTGCAGAAACCGACCCCTTCTGCAGGGAAGAGTAATAAAAAGAGTGCCCTCGAAGAGATTATCCAGATGCTGGTCACACAAACAGGCAATGACTTTTCCCTTTACAAAAAAAGTACGATGTACCGCCGTATTGAAAGGCGAATTGGTGTTCATAAACTCGACAAGATAGCTTCATATGTGGAATTATTGAAGCACAACCCTAAAGAGTTGGATCTTCTTTTCAAGGAATTACTGATCGGGGTGACCAGTTTTTTCCGCGACACCGTTGTTTGGGAAGAATTGGAGAGTTCAATTCTTCCCGGTGTACTGACCAGTCTTCCGGAGGGAACTATTCTAAGAGCGTGGATTCCGGGGTGCTCGACGGGTGAAGAAGCGTATTCGCTGGCCATTGTATTTTCAGAAGCCCTGAAAAATACAAAAACAGCGAAGAATATTTCATTGCAGATATTTGCCACTGACCTTGACAGTGATGCCATTGAAGTGGCCAGAAGAGGTATTTTTCCGGAAACAATAGCTGCTGATGTCGCACCGGAGCATTTGAGTCATTATTTTGCCCGGACAGAAGATGGTTATCTGGTCATTTCAGACATCAGAGAAATGGTCGTTTTTGCGCAACATAATCTGATCATGCATCCGCCGTTTATTAACATTGATTTCATTGTATGCCGCAACTTGCTGATATATATGGATGCCGAGCTGCAAAAGAAAATCATGCGGTTGTTTTTTTATTCATTGAATCAAGGTGGTTTGCTGATACTGGGTAATTCTGAATCTACAGGCACGTTTAACCATTTTTTTAAACCCCTGAATACCAAACTTAAAATTTACAAACGCGCTGCAGGAGATACAAAACTTGATTTGTTGAATCTCCCTTCTGTGTTTTCACGGACAAAAACCAATACCGAAGAAAAACAACCCAGAAATATGCCTTCCATGAATATTCAATCGCTTGCTGATCAGCTTTTACTGCAATATTTTTCACCTGCTGGTGTGCTTGTCAATGATAATGGGGACATACTATACATTAGCGGCCGAACCGGGAAATATCTTGAGCCGGCATCCGGAAAAGCAAACATGAATATTTTTGCCATGTTACGTGAAGGCCTGCGAAATGAATTTTCCTATGCCTTTATGAAGGCAATAAAGGAAAAAAGCACTGTTGTTTTGCGCAATCAACAGACCGGCACAAATGACCAGGACGTTTTGGTTGATGTCACAGTTCATTATATAACTCATCCGGAATCGTTAAATGGATATGTGATGATCATTTTTACTGACCTTCCGGGGAAAAAGGAAATAATCACGTCTGCAAAAACAATAAAAGGCTCGGGCGACACTACGAGTGAGAGGGAAGCTGAATTGGAAAGAAAGTTGCGGTATACGGAAGAAGAAATGCAGAGCACCATGGAGGAGATGCAAACTACCCAGGAAGAGCTGAAGTCAACCAATGAGGAATTGCAGTCAGCCAATGAAGAATTGCAGTCGGCAAACGAAGAACTCACCAGTTCAAGAGAGGAGATGCAAAGCCTGAACGAAGAACTTCAGACATTAAATGCAGAGCTTCAGACCAAAGTCGATGACTATTCACGGGTAGACAACGACATGAAAAACCTGCTGGACAGCACAGACGTTGCCACCTTGTTTCTTGATAAAGAACTGAATATCCGTCGATACACAAACAAAGCGACCAATATATTCAAATTTATTAAGAGCGATATTGGCCGGCCATTTACCGATCAGGTTTCTGACCTGGATTATCCTGATATGGCACAAGACGCACATGAGGTTTTACGAAATCTTGTTTTTATTCAGAAACAAGTACCGGCCAAAGACGGACGATGGTTTTCGGTTCGGATAATGCCCTATCGCACTACTGATGACAGGATAGAAGGCCTGGTTATAACCTTTATTGATGTCACAGAACTAAAACAAGCCGAAGAGAAACTAAAATCACTCAGCCATGAATAGCGAAGAATTTGACTTCACCGGGTCACGGATGCTGCGTAAGAAAGCCGAGGCAATTCTGAAAGAGAAAAAGGAAAAAGCCAAACAGGAAGACCTTGAATCGGACGTAAAAAAACTCTTGCACGAGTTGCAGGTACATCAGATAGAACTTGAGATGCAGAATGAGGAACTGCAGCAGGCCTATCAGGAAGCACAAGAGGCGCTGAAAAAATACACCCTGCTGTATGATTTTGCGCCGATGGGTTATTTAACGATCAGTGGTGACGGGACGATATCCGATTTAAACTTTTCTGCGGCTGAAATGATTGGGGAAAAACGGGGCAGGCTGATCGATGCCAACTTAAGGCTGTTTATTGCAGATGACTCCAAATCCGAATTTAATGCATTTATCGATAAGGTTTTTGCCAATGAAATAAAACAATCTTGTGTGGTTGTTCTTGGCAATGGCGATAATGTTTCAACCCGGGCGTATATGGAAGGTATTTGCATTGAAGAAGACAAACAATGTATTTTGTCCTTCCTGGATATTTCTGTGCTTAAAAAATAGCGAGCGACCCAAGCAGTATTTCTTCCTGCCTTACCTGCTAATACTTTCCGGAGCTCAGGCAGCTTTTTATGTAAACCCATTGTATGAATTATATAAATGATTCATGCAATTGTGTAATGCATCTCATTTATATATGAGTGAACTTTGTATCACACAGGGTACTGCTTCTTATTGGAGCAGCTGGCCTTTTGGTAATTCAAAATTAATCACAATTAAAAAAACACAAAATGAAAAAAACAATCTTGTTCATTATTTTTTTAATGGCTTCATCAGCCATGTTCGCGCAGGCTCCCATCGCCCAGGGGCAGTCTCAGTTCAATGCAGGAATAGGCCTTTCTTCATGGGGCGTGCCTGTGTATGTTGGCCTCGATTTTGGCGTACACCCCGATATCACACTGGGTGCTGAGGCCTCCGTACGCTCATATAACAGAAGGTGGTCAGACCGCAGATATAGCCATTCAATTATTGGTATTTCAGGAAACGCCAATTATCACCTGAACAGAATACTTGAGATTCCGTCAAACTGGAATTTATATGCCGGTCTGAACCTCGGCTTTTATATCTGGAACTCGCCCGACGATTATGACGGACCACGTTCCTCTGGTTTAGGTGTCGGAGCGCAGGTCGGCGGACGTTATTACTTTACCGACAAATTCGGGATTAACCTTGAATTCGGCAGTGGCAATGCATACTCAGGCGGGAAATTGGGCATTTCCATCAAATTATAATCCTGCCTGTGTATGTTTGCCGGGTATTGTTGGTGATCTTCGGTTTTCCCTTTATCTTTAGTTTTCATTAACCAAAAGGTATCGGGATGGAAACGTTTAAAATTTTCAGGCAGTTCTCCCTGCTGGACAGGAAGAAAGCTGATCCGGAAGAATTCATCTTTACCGGTGGCATACCTCCGGTGCAAAAAATTGAAACCCAGCTTTTTAAATACAAAAAGGAGGAATATGTTGAAACACAAGCCCTTTCACCTGAAAGACTTGAAAAATTCGGGCACGACGGCTATCGTTACTGGCTGAATATACACGGGATCAGTGAACCGGAAATCGTTGAGTTAATCTGTGACAAGCAGCAAATTCACTCCCTGGTGATCCAGGATATTCTGGATGTGAATCAAAGACCGAAATTCCAGGAGTTTGACGATTATTCCTTTTTAACCCTGAAATCCATACTTCCCTCTGGCAGCGAGGTTATTACAGAGCAAATCAGTATGGTTTTCAGCCAGAATTTCCTGATTTCTTTCCAGGAAAGGAAGGCAGACTATTTTGAGCACCTCAGGTACAGGCTGCGGGAGGATAAGGGGGTCATCCGTGAACGGGGAGCCGATTTCCTGCTGTACGCCTTGCTTGAATCCATCCTGGATAATTATTTTAAAACCCTGGGTAAGCTGGACGATGATATTGAAAAGCTCAGCTTCACTGACGCCCGTAAAGAACCCTCTCCCGATGCCCTCCAAATGATTGAGGGCCACAAAAAGTTTGTGCATTACATCAAAAAATCCATTTTGCCCATTAAAGAATTCGCGTTGATTGTTGAGCGCGGGGAATGCCAGTTTATTGAGCACCGGCATGTGAAATATTTTCTGGAGATCAAAGACCTGTGCCTGACCCTTCTGGACAACTGCGACATGCTGATGGCTTCACTGGAGAGCAATACCAACCTGTTTTTTTCCGTGCAGGGGCACCGCATGAACAAGGTGATGAAAACCTTAACGGTAGTGGCTGCCATTTTTATTCCGCTGACTTTTCTGGCCGGTGTGTATGGGATGAATTTCATTTACATGCCTGAGTTGGAGTGGAAGTATGCTTATTTCTCCATATGGGCGGTTTTTCTGCTTATTTTTGTGGGAATGGTACTTTACTTCAGGAAAATGAAGTGGTTTTAGGATAATTCTTTTTTGATTATGAGGCTTTTTGTTCTGATTGTTTTTGTACTGACATTCTTTTTTGTGCCCCACAGATTATCTGCTGCCATGGATTCCCCACCAGCGATAAACAATCCTCCGGTGAGCACGGGAACATTATTCGGTAATCGCGGGATGTATTTTCAGATGCTGGTCAATAAAAAACTGCAGTCTGCACCCAGGATCGGATTTTTCAGTGTGACTTCCCTGGTGGGTGAGTGGGACCGGCAGGAGATCAGTGATTTGATGACCCAGGGAAGTGTAACATTTTCGCTTACCTCCCGGCTGGATTTCGCTGCCGGTTTTCATGTGACCCCCTTTACGGGGTTTAAGCCTTCTGCCGGGTTGATCTATTCCTATTCCGACCCGACGTGGTTGCTGGTGATTAATCCGCGGGCAGACCTGACCAATAACGGAAGCATTGAAGGGTTTACCTTGTTGGAGTACAAGCCCCCCATCAGTGAGTCATGGCGCTTTTTCTCCCGTTTACAGGTGTTGTACGGGTTCAATCCGCGATCGGGTGACCATGCCAGGAGTTATCTGGTCGCCAGAGCCGGACTGAACTACAGAGAATTCACCTTCGGAGTGGGGGCCAATATCGATTACTATGGGCCGGTCAGACGAAATGAAAACAACATCGGGGTGTTTTTGAGTGTGCAGCTTTTCTGAAACAGGTTTTCCGGAATCCAATGCCTTTTTTCCTATCTTTACCGCCGTAGTTATTCACTCAGCTATGGTTTGATACTTTTGATTCTCCCATCCTTAACAACATTATTTCTATGAGACGATTTGGTTTTTTCTTTATTGCCGTATTACTGGCCACTGTATGTGCTGCTTCCACTTCGGAAGAAGAAGTTGTGCACCGTATTATTGAGATCGGACAAACCGACAACCGCACCATGGATCACCTGGATGTGCTTTCCAACAGGATCGGCGGAAGGCTGGTGGGTTCAGACGCCTATGCCAACGCGGTGGAGTGGACGGCCTCCCAGTTTCGTTCATGGGGAATGGAAGTGATTTTGGATGAAGTGGGATCGGTTCCTGTGGGGTTCAATCGGGGTCCCTGGTTTGGCCGAATGCTGGCCGAAGACGGCATGACCCTGCATTTTGCTACTCCTTCCTATACGTCCGGCACAAAGGGAGTTCAGCGTGGTCATGTGCTTATGGAGCCAAAGACAAGGGCTGAATTTGAACGCATGAAAGGTAAGCTGGATGGAGCCTGGGTGCTGATCACCGGACAGAATACCGGATGGCCCATTGATTATTCAGCCACCGGTGATTCCATTCGTGCGGAAATTATTGCAAAGAACGAGGAAATCAATGCCCGTAACCGTGAGATAATCAGGGAAAACCGGCAGAATCCGGATGGCGAACAAAAACCCCTGATCGAGCTGGAGGATGCGCCCGCACTGTTTTACAAAGAGATGGCAGAAGCCGGTATTTTGGGGATTATCCAGTCATCATCCGTTCCGATACGGGCCCTCTATGACCGGAACAACATTGATGACATGACTTTTGACAACCTTCCGGATATTCCGGACATCAAACTCAACGAGCACCAGTATGCCGTGATAGAACA
>SL_3KL_010_SEDDRAFT_10005357_pt1 | contig 11514 bp, 11 predicted proteins | sample SodLakKL_010_SED_2_FD_10381 | JGI IMG/M metagenome (IMG submission 10381)
TGGGTCAGCCCGTCGGCACGGGCCTGCTCCGTGAAGCGTGCGAGGTCGGCCGCCTCCTCGGCCAGCTCGCCCGGCGAGGTCAGCCATCCGAGCCGGTCGGCCACCTCGGTGGGGTCGTCCTGCCAGGCGGTGTGGTCCCGCTTCCACAGCAGCGACACGATCTCGCGGCGTTGGAGGTCGGCGGTCACGTCGGCGACCTCGGTAGCGATCGGCGCCAGCTGCGCCTCGGTCCGCTCAGCCGCGGTCTGCATCGCGTCGAGCTTGGTGCGCACGCACTGGAGCAGGTTGTCGAAGGAGGTGGCGAAGCTCTCGTCGCCCTCCTGCTGCAACCGTCGTCCCAGCGACTCGAGCCCCACGCCGGCCTCGCTGGCAGCGGTGGCGATCACCTGTGCCTCACCGGTGTCGCGACCGAGGGAGCCGTTCACCTTGCCGTCACGGTCGAAGGCCAGCATGGTGTGCTCCGGCATGGTGTTGACGGTCCCGTCGGCGGCGAGCGCCTGCACGTAGTAGCCGTCATCGAGGCGCGGGTCCTTCGCCGACGTGCTGGCCCACAGCAGCCGCTGGGGCTGTGCCCCCGCGGCCGCCAGCCGCTGCCACCGGTCGGTGACGAGCAGGTCGCGGTAGGCGCTGTAGGCGAGCTGGGCGTTGGCGACCGCCAGGCGGTTGTGGAGCTCCTCGGGGAGCTCGGGGTTCGCCGCCGCGTCGATGCGGCTGACGAAGAAGGACGCGACCGACGCCACGCGCAGGTGCTGGCCAGCGTCGTGGCGGCGTTCGAGGCCGCGCAGGTAGGCCGCGGCGGTGTCCGACCAGTGGGAGAGGGAGAACAGCAGCGTGACGTTGACGTTGATGCCGCGCGCGATCAGCTCCTCGATCGCGCCCATACCGGCCGGGGTCCCGGGGACCTTGACCATCAGGTTGGGGCGGTCGACCCGGCGGGCGAGCTCGAGCGCCATCTGGATCGAGCCGTCGGTGTCGTGTGCGAGCCGCGGCGGTAGCTCCAGGGAGACGAAGCCGTCCCGGCCACGCGTCTGCTCGTGGATCGGCGCCAACAGGTCGGCAGCCGGCTGGATGTCGCCGACGGCGAGGTCCCAGAAGACCGCCTCCGGATCGTCCTTGCCCTCACCGACCGCAGCGGCGATCGCCTGGTCGTAGTCACCCCCGCCCGCGATCGCCTGCTCGAAGATCGTCGGGTTCGAGGTCACGCCGGTGACGGCATAGCGATCGAGGTAGCTCGCGAGCTCACCACTTTCGAGCAGGTTGCGGCGGATGTTGTCGTACCAGACGCTCTGGCCTGCAGCTGCGAGGTCCTGGAGAGCTCCCATGGATGTGCTCCTTGGCGTCGAGGGCGGTGGCGACCGCGGGACCGCGGCTTCGGATCGAGACCGTGCCGGCCACACCTTTGGGCAACCTGTGGGCCGGCCCGGGGCTTCCACCCGGCGCGGCGCTCGGCTCTCGTCGGTACGGTCGGAGACGTCCCGGAGGTCGACGGATGTCCCGGCAGCGATGGCGCCGACATGGCGCGCCCCTGACCCTGGTTGCGGCGCTGGGCGCCGCGCTGATGCTGACCGCTTGCGCGCCCAGCGACCCGCCCGAGGTGAGCGAGGCGACCGACGGTGCCGCTGCCGATGAACAGGAGCAGCGCTACCCGGACGTGCTGTCCGCGGAGCTCGGGGCGACGGGCGAGACATGGCGGCTGAGCGCGACGCTGTCCTCGCCCTACGACACCCCCGAGCGCTACGCCGACGCGTTCCGAGCCCTGGCCGAGGACGGCACGCCGCTCGGTGTGCGGGAGCTCGCCCACGACCACGCGAACGAGCAGCCGTTCACGCGGTCGCTGGCCGGCCTGTTGATCCCCGACGACGTGGAGCGGATCACCGTCCAGGGTCGTGACCAGCGCTACGGCTGGGGTGGCGCGACCGTGGAGCTCGAGGTCCCACCGTCACCGGCCGCCGACAGCTGATGAGCGCCCATCACGCGGCGAGCAGCCGGTCCCGACCCGCCATGAACCACGCCAGCAGCTCCTGCCCCGGCCCGTCGGTCGCCGCCAGCTCCCGCGCGGTCATGGTCGCCCCAGCGAGCGCGGTCGCGCTCCACCACAGGTCGGTGGCGGCCCCGTGGCGGTCCGGCTCCCACAGCGCGACGTAGGCATAGGGCTCGGCGATCGTGGTGTCACCAGGGGACACGCCGTAGGAGGCCCGACGGTCGTCGGGCAGCACCTCGACGCCAACGTCGAAGTGTTCCGGCCACAGCGTGGGCACCCCGGCGTCGGCGGACGCCTCGTCGGCGACCAGCTCGCCGAGCGCCGCGTAGCCGAGGCTGAACCAGTGACCGAGCCAGGCCGCCACACCGGGATCGATCGGCAGCGGCATGCTCGCAGCCACCGCGACCGGTGGATCATGGAGCCCGGGTTGCTCACCCCAGCGAGGCGGGCCGACCTCACCGAGCACCCACGACTGGGCGTCGCCGATGGTGGTCACCGATCGGCGGAACACGCCATCGGCACGCCGGATGACGAGCTGGTCGAGCTCCACCTCGACGCCGCCCGGCACGTCGCCGGGGGTGCGGAACCCCTGTGGGGTCGGCTCAAGGCCGGAGTGGCCGACCCGACGGAACCGCTCCTCGGCGACCACGTGGGCGGCCAGCAGGTGCCAGCTGCGACGCGTCGCGGCCAGCGCATGGGTGGACGGGACCGGTGCGAGCGACGGCATCCGACGCCTCACGTGAGCAGGGCGTCGGCCCGGACGTGGACCAGCGCCGGGCCGTCATGGGCGAACGCGGCTGCGAGCGCGTCATCGAGCTCCTCCAGCCGGTCGACCCGGACCCCGAACGCACCGCAGGAACGCGCGACCTCGGCGAAGTCGGGGTTGACGAGCCCGGTCTGCCACACCGCCCACTTCCCGGCCCGTTGCTCCTTGGAGATCTTGGCGAGCTCGTCGTTGTCGAGCAGGACGTGGCGGATCGGCATGCCGTACTTGACCGCGGTGGTCAGCTCCATCGCGTACTGCCCGAACCCACCGTCACCGGAGATCGCCACGACCTCACGCTGCCCCCTGACCGCGGCCCAGGCGCCGAGCGCCGCGGGCAGCGCGAAGCCGATGGAACCGAGGTAGCCCGACATCAGCACCGACTGCCGCGTCACCTCGAAGTAGCGCCCGAAGGCGTAGGCGTTGTTGCCCACGTCCACGCACAGCACGGCGTCGTCCGCGACCACGCGGCCGAGCGCATCGAACACCGCCGCGGAGTTCACCCCCTGGCCACGGTCGTCCGACCGGCGACGTGCCTTCTCCGCGCGCCAGATCGACCAGCGCTCCGTGAGCTCGGGTCGGTGGTCCACGCACGCAGCGCGGTCACCGACCGCCTCGGCGAGCGCGGTCGCTGTGACACGCACGTCGCCCAGCACGGGCACCTCGACCGCGTGGAAGCGTCCCAGTGCCATCGGGTCACGGTCGACCTGGATGATCGGCTTGTACGGGGCGATGCCGGTGTGGTTGGAGAAGGACGCACCCCAGGCCACGATCAGGTCGGACTCGTTCATGAACCACGAGGCGATCGGGGTACCGGAGCGTCCGAGGACCCCGCCGGCCAGCTCGTGGGCGTCGCCGATGAGCCCCTTGGCCTTGAAGGTGGTCACCACCGGAGCGCGCAGCCGCTCCGCCAGCGTCACGATCTCCTCGATGCCGTCCCGCGCCCCGGCCCCGAGCACGAACAGGGGCCGCTCGGCCCCGGCCAGCAGCTCGGCCGCCTGTGCCAGGACCTGTGAGGGGGGAGCGACGGCCCGGTCGGCGATCCGTCCGGCCGGCTGGGCGGCGACCGCCTCGTCGGCAGCGGGCAGGGTCTGGACCTCATCGGGGAACTCGAGGTGGGCGACCCCCCGTTCGACCAACGCGGTCTTGCAGGCCATCGCGACCAGCTCCGCATGGTCGGAGCCGGCACGCAGCGTCGCCTGGTAGCGGGCGACATCGGCGAAGGCAGCGATCAGGTCGAGGTCTTGGAACGCCCCGCGGCCCGCCTGGTTCGAGGGCACCCCACCCGACAGCGCGAGCACCGGCGCACGGTCCACCTCGGCGTCGTAGAGCCCGGTGAGCAGGTTCGTGGAGCCCGGCCCAGCGATACCGAAGCAGGCGGCCAGCCCGCCGGTCAGCTTCCCGTAGGCGGACGCGGCGAAGGCGGCTGCGCCCTCGTGGCGGATACCGATGTAGGTGAGGTCGCCACGCTGCTCGGCCTCGCGGAAGGCATCCGCCAGTCCGAGGTTGGAGTGGCCGACCATGCCGAACACGGTGGTGACCCCGAAGGTGACCATCGTGTCCACCATCACATCCGACACCGTGCGCTGTCGGGGTGTCGGGTCCGGCAGCAGCGCGTAGACCCCGTCCTCACGCACCTCGACCGGGTAGGCCGCCGGCGCGTCATCGAACGGAGGCGGTGGCGCCCCATTGCACGGCGAGTAGTCGTAGCCGTGCCAGGGACAGCGCAGCCAGCCCTTCTCGATCGAGCCCTCCCCGAGCGGGCCACCCTGGTGCGGGCACCGGTCGTCGAGCAAGCCGTACACGCCGCCGACCTGCGTCGCCGCGTAGGTGCGCTGGTCAACGGTGAGCGTGGTCACCCGGCCCTCGGGCAGCTGATCGAGCGCGAGGATCCTGCGCCAGCTCGCGGGCCCGCCCGGCGCTGCCGGACTCGCCTGCGATGGTTGGGGGTTCGGTGTGTCCGGCTCCACGGCAGCGGTGCCCTCCGGGTCGTCGTGCTTCGTCCTTGCATCCTGTCACGGCGCTCACGATGGCGGTTCCCACGACCGCCAGCAGCGCCACCGCCGCAGGGCCACGACGCTCGGGCCGTAGCCCGCGGAACAGGGTCGCCAGCCGGCCGGCCAGGAGCATCGGTGGGGCGCTGATGGCCAGGTCACGCGCCGCCCGAGGTCCGGCGAGACGGAGCACGTCGTCCACGTAGCCGAGGGCGGCGAGCACCGGGCCCACCATGCGCCGGCTCTGGCCGCGTCGGGGTACCTCACCGGAGCCGGCGGCGTCGAGCGCAGCACGCAGAGCCTGCTCGTCGCTCGACCAGATCGAGCGGAACACGATCCTGCCCCCGCGATCGACCAGGTAGGCGGCGTTGGGCTTCGGGTCGAGCGAGGTGTGGAAGGACCCCTCGAGATCATCGACCGCGACCGTGAGCGGCAGGTCCAGCGTCGCTCGCAACCGGCGGGCCTGCGCCACCTTCTCCTCGAAGGTCGCCGCCTGCCCGAAGCGGTCACCCGGGTGCGCCTCGCGGACCTGCACCAGCACGAACCTGACCCGTCCCCCGAACTCTTCGTGGAGTCGCCGGAGCGGCTCAGCGGCACCGAGGGTCATCGGGCAGGTGCTGGAGCCGAAGACGAACAGGTGCGGCCGATCGAGCGTGTCGTAGGTCAGCGGTGGGCCGTCCAGCACCCTCAGGTCGAACTCGGGCAACTGGTCACCGGGGCCGGGGCTGGCCGGGTCGAAGCGCAGGTCGGCCAGCAGGTAGCGGGTGCGGAAGTGGGGGTAGCGGTAGTCGGTGGTCGTGGCTTGGTGCACGTCGAGGCCTCCTGACCGGTGCTGCGGCGAGCACTGCGGCAACCCGGCGTGGCCAGCGAGCATTCCCGCGTCCACTGGTAGCGACGGCGAGGTCGTCACCGGTGCAGATCGGCGGTCGGGTGGAACACGAACCAGTACGGGATGGCCACAAAGAGGGCGGAGCCGATCGTGCTCCCGATCCCCGCCGGGATGGTGTTCCAGCCGAGCGCGGTCAGCCAGTCGAGGTCGCCGCCGTGGGCGATGAACAGGGCCAGGAACCCCATGTTCGCCTTGCTGTACTGGAACCCGGCAGCCACGAACAGCATCACGGCCAGCAGCACGGGGATGTACTGACCGATGATGGTGCGCCGCATGAAGGCGAACCCCTCGATCAGCTTGCGGGTGCCCACCTGCTCGATGCCGGTCCCGACCGAAGCCCGCCATGCCGGCCACGACCCGGGAGGCGTCGAGGTGCTGGGCGTCGGGCACACCGTCGCGCGAAGGGTTCGGGGTCGGTCACGGCGGTCGGTCCCCGGTCGCGGGCATCGCGCGGCAGAGCGGCACGAGCCGCGAGGAGCAACACCGCCGACCCGCTGCTGCTTCCACGACCGTGTCAAGGTGCGGCCTGGAAGCGGGACCGGCCGCCACCGGTTCCCTCAGGCGTACTCGCCCGCGGCACGCGCCCGCGGTGAGGGAAGCGCCTCGATGGATGGGCCAGCACCGCACGCCACCACCGGTTCCCATCCGGCCACCAGCGGGCTCGATCCGGAGCGGGCCCGGCTCACCGGTCCCGAAGCCGACGCCGACGCCTGGCGACGATGGGGGCCGTACCTGAGCGAACGCGCCTGGGGCTCGGTCCGGGAGGACCACAGCCCCCACGGCACCGCCTGGAAGGCGCTGCCCCACGACCACGCCCGGTCCCGAGCCTGCCGTTGGAACGAGGACGGGCTGGCGGGGCTGTGCGATGACCAGCAGCAGCTTCGCGTGGCCTGCGCCTTCCACAACAGCCGTGACCCGATCCTGAAGGAGCGACTGTTCGGGCTGACCGGCGACGAGGGCAACCACGACGCCACCCCGACCCACAGCTGGTCGTGTTGGCAGTACGCCGACCCGCCGGCAGCCTTCCCCCACGACGACCTGGTACTGAGCAACGGCGCCCTGAGCAGGGAGGAGCCCGAGTACGAGCTGCTCGACACCGGGGGTGTTCGACCACGGCCACTGGGACATCGCGGTCGACCACGCGAAGGCCGCCCCCGACGACCGCGTGACGGTGCCCGCCGGAGGCGAGGTGGCGCTCCGGCTCCGGCTCAGCACCGACCCGGCGCCGAACCGACCGTCGTCGCCGGCTACCCCTGGTTCGGTGACTGGCCACGGGACACGATGATCAGCTACGAGGGCCTGTTCCTGTCCACCGGCCGGACCGACGAGGGCCGGCACCTACTGGAGCGGGGCGCGGCCGAGCTCTCGCAGGGGATGCTGGCCGTCACCGCCGACAACGACCTTGCCGCGAGCCTGCTGCCCGCCTTCGGGGGGATCGTCGACCACCAACTCGCAGGCACCCGGTTCGGCATCGGTGTCGACGCGGCCGATGGGCTGCTGACCCAGGGCGGGGCCGGGGTGGCGCTGACCTGGATGGACGCACGAATCGCTGGCGTGCCCGTCACCCCTCGGCACGGCAAGCCGATCGAGGTCAACGCGCTGTGGGTCAACGCCCTGACCGCCACGGCCCTGCTCCCCGAGCTGCTCGGCCAGGATGCCACCGACATCCACGCGCTGGCCGCGAGGGCGAGCGAGGGGGTACGGCGACGCTTCATGGCGGGCGGCTCCCTGCTCGACGTGGTCGACCGACCCGATGGGGACGACTCGGCGTTGCGGCCGTACCCGCTACTGGCGATCTCGCTCCCCCACGCCCCGATCATCGACCGGGAGGTGGTGGCGCGCCACCTCGGCGACTGGGAGGTCGGCTCGGTGTCCAAGACGGCAGGCGGCGACCCGCCCCATCACGCGACCGGCACCCCCTTCCAGGCCTGGTCGGTCGCCGAGCTGCTGCGGCGAGAGGGACCACGATGAGCGACGCAGCGTCCACGGCGTCCGTCCCCTTCCCCCTCGTCAAGCTGCCCGACCTCACCACCGAAGAGATGCGCGAGGTCGACCGGATCATGGTCGACGAGCTGGGCATCCTGCTCCTGCAGATGATGGAGAACGCCGGCCGCCACCTGGCCGAACTCGCCATCGTTCGCCACCAGCCGAGGAGCTGCACGGTGCTCGCGGGCCCCGGCGGGAACGGCGGTGGTGGGCTGGTCGCCGCCCGCCACCTCGCCAACCGTGGCGTCGACTTCGAGGTGGTGCTGTCCGCACCGCAGGCGATGACCGAGGTCCCCGACCACCAGCTCGGCATCCTGCGCCGGATGGGAGTAGCGGTCGAGACCGCGCCGAAGGCACCCGCCCTGGTGGTGGACGCGCTGCTCGGCTACAGCATCAGCGGTGACCCCTACGGGCGCGCCGCGGAGCTGATCCGGTGGGCCAACGCGCGCGACGCGCCGGTGCTGGCGCTGGACACGCCCAGCGGGTTGGACCTGACCTCAGGTCGGGTCGGCACGCCCTGCATCGTCGCCGACGCGACGTTGACGCTGGCGCTTCCCAAGCGTGGGCTGCGCCGTGCCCCCGAGGTGGTCGGTGAGCTGTTCGCCGCCGACATCGCCGTGCCGCCGTCGGTGTACGACCAGCTCGGGATCAGGAGCACCGCTCCCTTCGCGGCCGGGACGATCGTCGGGGTCGGCTGACAGCGTGGCCGTGGGTGCTCCCGGAGGTCGGCGCCGGGCTCAGGGGCAGTCATCGGTTCTGGTGGAAACACCCTGCCGAACGGCCACGTCGGGGCGGCTGGGACCCTGGGACCGGCGGTACGGTCGAGGACGGATGGCAGGGTTCTGCCAGGCCCCCCTGGGCGCGGCGGCGCGGAGTCGAGCTGCAGGATCCCGATGAGCCTCACGCAGCGGATCGAGGAGCAGACGCCGGCGACCCGTGACCGCTACCTCGACCTCCTCCGCGTCGCGAGCATCCTCCTCGTCGTCCTCGGCCACTGGATGGTCCGGGTGTTCACCACCGACGACGTCGAGGTCGCCGAGGGCTACCTCCTCAAGGCTGTCCCGGTCACCCAGTGGGCGACGCTGCTGTTCAACGTCATGCCGATCTTCTTCCTCGTCGGGGGTGCGCTCAACGCGCCGAGCTGGCGACGGGCCCGCGAGGAGGGCGAACCCGCCGCCGACTGGCTGCGCCGACGGAGCCGACGGCTGCTGCGGCCCCTGCTGCCGCTGCTCGCGCTGTGGCTCACGATCGCGGTCGTCCTCGGTGCCACCGTCGGCGAGGACGCGATGACCCTCGACCCCGACAGCGCGCTCACTCCGATCTGGTTCCTCGCCGCCTACCTGCTCGTCACCGCCCTGACGCCGGTGACGCTGCGGCTGCACGAGTGGGCCGGCGGACTGTGGCTCATCGCCGCCTGCGCCGTCGTGGCCGTCGGCGTCGACGTGCTGCGCTTCGGTCCGCTGGCCGACTGGGTGACGATCGAGGGACAACCCATCATCGGTGGGGTCAACTACCTGGCCGTCTACGTGCTGCTGCACCAGCTCGGCTACCTCTGGGCCGACGACCGCCTGCCGAAACGCCCGTGGCAGCAGGTCGCGCTCGGCCTCGGCGGGGCCGCTGCACTGGTGGTGATGATCGGGCCCGGCCCGTACCCGCTGACGATGGTGCCGATCGCCGGCACGGACCTGCCCAACAACCTCAACCCACCGAGCGCGGCGCTCGTGGCGCTCGGGCTGTGCCAGCTCGCGGTCGCCCTGCTCGCCCACGATCGCGTCACCCGCTGGCTCCAGGACCGACGCGTCTGGACCGCGGTGGCGCTACCGGGCAGCCGACTCATGACGCTCTACCTGTGGCACCAGACCGCGATGCTCGCCGTCGCCAACGCGACGATCCTCACCGGTGTGTGGCCGCTGTCCGAACGCGTCGACGCGTCCTGGTGGGTGACCCGGCCGCTCTGGCTCCTGCTCTGCGCCGCGGCGCTCGGCGCGCTCGTCGCCGTCGTCGGCCGGTTCGAGTCGCCACCGCCCCCGCGACCCGCCGGGCTCGCACCGCGCCCGGCCGCGGCTCTCGCCGGAGTCGGCGTCGCGCTGTCCACCGGTGGCGTGGGCTGGCTCGTCGTCGCTGGCGTCTCCGACCCCGCCATGCCGCTGGGGCTACCACTGCCCGCCCTCGTCCCCCTCGCGGTGGGGCTGATCGCCCTCGGGGTCGTCGGCGATCGCCTGACGGCCGCCGGCTCCCGGTGAGGCACGGAGGGAAGCCGAGCGCGGCTTCGGAGGTTCCCCTCCCACGTCGACCTACCAAGCGGAGGAACCATGCTCACCTTCAACCTGCTCGCCGCCCTCGTGGCCGGGCTCGCCGGCACGATCGCGATGACCGCGATGATGCGGGGCGCCAGCGCGATGGGCGTGACGAACATGCCCTCCATGACCCTGATCCAGGGCACGATGCTCACCGACGACGTCGACCAGGCCAACCGGATCGGCTTCGTCACCCACGTGGTGCTCATGGGCTCGATCGTGTTCGGGATCGGGTACGCGGCGATCTTCACCGCCATCGGTAGCGCCAGCGTCGTGACCGGGGCCCTGATCGGACTGGGCCATGGCATCGTCGCCGGCGTGGCCATGGCGATGATGGGCTCGGTCCACCCGCGGATGACCGCCCCGGCGACCATCACACGGTCGGAGGGTGCCGTGCTGACCGTCACCGGCAGCGAGACGACCCTGGTGGAGCCCGGCATCTTCGCTCGCAACTACGGCCCCATGACCCCTGTCGGGCTGGTGATGGGCCACGTCGTCTTCGGTCTGGTCGCCGCGCTCGTCTACGGTGCGCTCGCCTGATGCTCCCCCTGCGGTCGAACGTCGAGCACCCGCTCGCCGGTCAGCCTGCGGTCGGCCCTGAGCTCGCGGGCGAGCGGAGGCGACGATGACCACGGACACGGTCGAGTCGTACAACTACGCGACGTTCGACGGCTACGTCGCGACGGGCGCGGACGTCCACGAGTTCGCCGCCTGGCCGAACCTGCTGCACGTGGGCGAGCGCGCCCCCGACATCGTCGCCACCAGCCTGGACACCGGCGAACGCCTCGCGCTGTCCTCGATCTGGAAGCGCCGCAGCGTGGTGGTCGAGTTCGGGTCCTTCACCTGACCCTACTGCTCAGCGGAGGGTCCTCTGCTCGACGCCGCGGCCGACCGCCACCCCGAGGTGGCCTTCTACTTCGTGTACACCCGCGAAGCCCATCCCGGCGAGCACGTCGGCCACCACACCTCCTTCGAGGTCAAGCGGGCCAACGCCGCCCTGCTGCGTGACGAGGTCGGCATCCGCCGCCCGATCCTGCTCGACGACCTGGCCGGCTCGGCCCACCACGCCTACGGGCTGCTGCCGAACATGACCTACGTGATCGGACGTGGTGGACGGCTCATCTACCGAGCGGACTGGACCTCGGCGGCCAACGTCGAGTCCTTCCTGACCCGTCACGAGGAGCAGCGCCGGCACCGACCGGCCCGCGGCGGCCGCTCGCCCTACGTCAGCGAGCAGCTCGAGTACCGCGACCAGGACCGGGAGGCGTTCGACGAGCGGCTCCGGCGCAACGGACCCCGCAGCTACGACGAGTTCCGACGAGCCGAGGAGATCTGGCGTGAGCGAGGCTGACGAGCACCACACCGAGGACACCGGGGCGGACGCCGCCGAGCAGCCGATGACGATGGCGGCGTTCCGCGGGTCGTTCTACTACGGCGAGCACGCCGACCTGCAGTTCAAGTACCTCGCCGAGTTCGATGACACCCGGGCCGCCGACGCGATCGCCGAGGTGCTCGCGATGGTCGGCGAGGTGGTGGACACCGGTGACCTCGACGCCCTGCGCTCACGGCTGGTCGAGCTGCAGGTCGCCGGCTACGCCCCGTCC
>SL_3KL_010_SEDDRAFT_10005358_pt1 | contig 11514 bp, 12 predicted proteins | sample SodLakKL_010_SED_2_FD_10381 | JGI IMG/M metagenome (IMG submission 10381)
GGTTCTTCGCGCAATTGCGGGGAGAATTTCTCTTTCAGTAGTCGTAGTCTTTCCAGGTCTGACGGATTCTGGAGAGGTCGATGCTCGATCGAAGAACGCTGGAGCGACTGGGTTCCTGGGAGGGCTATCGACTCAAGGACGTGGTCTGGCCCGAAGGCGCGACGGGGACGGTGGAGCTGCACCTGGAGCCGGCACGAAAGGTCATGATCTGCTCCGGCTGCGGCCAGCGCTGCAGGCAGGTCCATGAAACGGTCATTCGCCGGGTCAGGGATCTGCCGCTTTTCGAGTATCGGGTTGTGTTGGTTGTTCCTCGCCGTCGAGTCCTGTGTGATCACTGTGGCGGACCCCGCCTGGAGCGGCTGAGCTGGCTCAGCCGCTATCAGCGCGTCACCGACCGCCTGGCTGACGCCTGTGGTCGGCTGCTGGAAGGGACGACGATACAGGGGGTTAGCCGCTTCTACGACCTGGACTGGCACACGGTCAAAGGGATCGATATGAATCGGCTGAAGGCCGCCTTGCCCGAGCCCGACTGGTCGGCGATTCGGTATCTGGCCATGGACGAGTTCGCGCTTCACAAGGGACACCGCTATGCCACGGTAGTGGTCGAGCCGATCCAGCGTCAGGTTCTGTGGGTCGGGCCTGGTCGCTCCCGGGAGACCGCACGGGCCTTCTTCGAGTGGCTGCCTGCCGGAGTCTGCGAGCGCATCGAGGCGGTGGCCATCGACATGACGACGGCTTATGAATTGGAGATCCAGGCCCATTGTCCGCAGGCTGAGGTTGTCTACGACCTGTTCCACGTTGTAGCCAAGTACGGACGCGAAGTCATCGACCGGGTCCGGGTCGATGAGGCCAATCGACTGCGTCAGGATCGACCGGCTCGGAGAGTCGTCAAATCGGCTCGTTGGCTGCTGTTGCGCAATCGCCGGGGGCTCAATCCGGCTCAGAAGGTCCGACTCGATGAGCTGCTGGAGGCCAATCAGGCCTTGCTGACCGTCTATGTGCTGCGCGACGAACTCAAGCGGCTGTGGTACTACCGTCGCGAAGGTTGGGCGCTCAAAGCCTGGCAAAACTGGTTCGATCAAGCCATGAGCAGCGGAATCAGCGCTTTACAGCGCTTTGCCCAGCGTCTCGAGCCGTATCTACACGGCATCCTCGCCCGATGTCGTCACCGGCTCAGTACCAGCGTCGTGGAAGGAATCAACAACACCATCAAGGTCATCAAGCGCAGGGCCTACGGCTATCGCGATGAGGAGTACTTCTTCCTCAAGATCCGGGCCGCCTTCCCCGGAAATGCGCGATGAACCTAATAAATGCCGAGAATTTGAGTAAAACCGGCAATCCGATTTCCGCTGAGGCGATGCTGCGCCACGCGATCCGACTCAGTCCCAGGAGTTCCGAGGCACACAGTAAGCTGGGTATCTTCCTGCTGAGGTTTGGACGATCACAAGAAGCCATCCCCATTCTTGAAAAAGCGCTGGAGTACAGGCCTGGCTGCCCGGTCAGCCAATACTTTTTGCGCCTGGCCAAGGGGGAAGTGCCGGAATCTGGCGACAGTGACTACGTTCAACTTTTGTTCGACACCTATGCAGATCAGTTCGATGAGCATCTGCTCGGCGGCTTGGATTACAGAGTGCCGGAATTGCTGCTGGAAATGCTCCGGAAGGAAATCCCGGATGGGGCGTTTGGAGAGGCTCTGGATCTCGGCTGCGGAACAGGCCTGATGGGGTCGCTGATGGCGCCGATGGCGTCGGCGATAGACGGCGTTGACCTATCCGCGAAGATGCTTGAAAAGGCTCGGTCGCGGGAGATCTACAGGGAGTTGGCTAGATCCGATATTCGTGAATTCTTGAGAACGGCGGAGAAGCGCTGGCAGATTGTCGTTGCTGCCGACGTATTCTGCTACTGCGGCCATCTGGAGGATATCTTCGAAGAGATCGGGCATAGGCTGACACCCGACGGTGTGCTGGCCTTCTCCGTCGAATCATCCGGAGAAGCGGAGCTCAGTGTGCAGGCTGAAACCGGGCGATATCAGCACTCACAGCGCTACCTGGAACGAACCCTGCAGGGTGCGGGTTTTCGTTTGCTATGCATAGAATCAGAGATACTGCGAAAAGACGGGGATCGAGATGTCCCGGGTTTTCTCGTTATCGCTCGTCATTGAAGGCGAAGCAAGCAAGTCTTCGGGATTAGCTCGCGGGCAAACGACTAGAATGTCTGAGATTTGGTCGCCACCTCTGGAATGATTTCCCCATGTCCCTGAAAACCCCGCTGTACCAGGCTCATCTCGACGCCGGCGGCAAGCTGGTCGACTTCGCCGGCTGGTCGCTGCCGATCCACTACGGCTCGCAGATGGAAGAGCACCACGCGGTGCGGCGCGCCTGCGGCATGTTCGATGTCTCGCACATGACCGTGGTCGACCTGCGCGGCCCCGGTACGCAAGCCTACCTGCGCCGGCTGCTGGCCAACGACGTGGCCAGGATCGGCGACGGCCAGGCCCTGTACGGCTGCATGCTCGACGAGCAGGGCGGCGTGATCGATGACCTGATCACCTACCGGGTCTCGGCGGATTTCTATCGCACCGTCGTCAATGCCGCCACGCGCACGGCGGACCTGGACTGGATGCAGCGCCAGGCCCAGGGCTTCGACGTGGAGATCAGCGAGCGCGAGGATCTGGCCATGATCGCCGTGCAGGGCCCGCAGGCCCGCGAGCAGGTGATCGCTGTGCTGGATGCTGACGGGCTGTCCGGGCTCAAGCCTTTCCGGGCAGCAGCCCATGAAGACTTCTTTGTCGCCCGCACCGGCTACACCGGCGAAGATGGTTTCGAAGTCCTGCTGCCGGCCGACCGCGCGGTCGGCTTCTGGGAGGCCCTGAAGTCAGCCGGCGTGCAGCCTTGCGGGCTGGGTGCGCGCGACTCGCTCAGGCTGGAAGCGGGGCTGAATCTGTACGGCCAGGACATGGACACGGACACCACGCCGCTGGTCTCCAACCTGGCCTGGACCGTGGCCTTCGAGCCGGCCGAGCGCGACTTCATCGGCCGCGCCGCGCTCGAGGCCCAGCGCGAGGCCGGCGTGCCTGAACGCCTGGTCGGCCTGGTCCTGGGCAAGGGCGCCATCCCGCGCAGCGGCGCGCCCGTGCACACGCCCGAGGGCAAGGGCCGCGTCACCAGCGGCAGCTTTTCCCCGACCCTGGAATGCCCCATCGCCCTGGCCCGCATCCCGACCGGCGAGTCCACCGAAGTCGAGGTCGAACTCAGAGGCAAGCGCCTCAGCGCCCGCGTCGTCAAGCCGCCGTTCGTGCGCAACGGGCAGATCAAGGTTTGAGCCGGGACGATTAGCGATAGGTTTTAACCGCAGATGAACGCAGATAAGGACACATTTTCTCGAGTTTTTGACCGAGGCCGCTGCTTTTCTGTCAACTCGACCCGCCAGCCTGAATCACTCAAGAATTCGCAGGATCAGCGCGCAGTCTCATAAACGATTCGGGTCAGGATCAGGAATTTCCGGCGAGCCTCAACAGGGCCGCAGGTGCACTTTTTTCTTTATCCGCGTTCATCTGCGTTCATCCGCGGTAAAAAACCCGCCTTAACAAGCCTCGAACCGATTCGCCGAGCGGTTCTTGCGCACGTGGACCGGATCCCACACGCGGCCGTTCATGACGATCCACACGCCTGGCGGCAGGGACTGGACGGCGCCGATGGCGCAGCCGATGTTGAACACTGCGTCGGAGTCGATGAAGCGCGCCGGGTGCAGGGCCCCGGTCATGACGATGACCCGCTCGCCGACATCCTGCAGTACCGCCGCGGTGTCGGTCATGGTGTCGGTGCCATGGGTGATCAGGTGGTGGCGGTCCTCGCTGGCCAGTACGGCGGCCCGAATCAGGGCGCGATCATCATCGGTCATGTGCAGGGAATCCTTGCGCAGCAGGGCACGCACTTCCCAGCGGAATGCCACGTTCATGGCCTCGAGGATCCGGCCGATCTCGGGCTCGCCGATCTTGTAGTCCGACTTGTCGTCGTAGTAGATCTTGTCGATCGTGCCGCCGGTGGTGAGGATGTTGAGTTTGTCCACGAGTTGGGCTTGGCTGGCTGCGGAGGGGTGCGGGAAGTGAAGTAGTATAGCGGCGATGAAACGGACCGCTCTTGCCATCCTGGCGCTCGTGCTGTCGGCCCAAGCCTGGGCCCTGGAGCCGATCAGCGACGATGAGATCGCCACGCTGCACTGGCTGCCGCAGACGGCCGAGCAGGCCCTGCTGCGCAGCCGGGCCCTGGAAATGTGGCTGTCTGAGCAGCCGGCGGATCTGGCGGACTGGCGTCGGCAGCTCGACCTGCGGACGCTGAACCTGGAGCGCGAGGCCCTGCGCTGGCAGCCGCTGTTGGCCGCTTCGGTCGATGGCGCTCTGGGCTGGCTGGTGCAGGTCAGCCAGCAGCGCCTGGCGGCAGCGGCCACCGCGGAACGGGCCGGCGAAACGCTGCTGGCGACCGTTGCCTTGTCGTCGCCGGGAAATCCGGTTCCGGCGCACACGCGCTTCACTGCGGCTTCGGCCTGGAGTGAGCTGAGGGCCAGGCTGCGCGCGGAGGGCGTGGCGGACTTCGAGTTGGAGTTGGCGGCTTTCTGGGCCGGTTTGCGTAGCCTGGGCGCCCGCGCAGACGACGCGGACCGGGCCCATGCGCGCGAACAGGCGCGCCGGGCCGGGGCCAGCCGTGATGTGTCGACGCAAGAGCGTCTGGCGCTCAAGGCGCTGATGGCGCAGGCCGAGAGCGCGGCGGCCTGGCGCCGCGGAGACGATTTGCCCGCGCTGTGGTTTCTGATGGAAGCCCTGGTCCTGCGGCTGCCGCTGCAGGACGCCGGCGCGTCCGATCCGCCGCTGGATCTGATCCAGGCCATGATCGATGCCGGCGAAGCACGCCAGCGCGGCGTCGACGAGGCGTTTCCCGTCGTGCTGGCCCAGCTCCAGGATGCGGCCGCCTACCTGGCGGCGCAGCCGCCGGCGCCGGACCTGGCCGCCCCGGAGTTGCTCGATGCGTATTTCCGCCTGGCCCTGTTCGTGCCCGACGCCGCCTTTTACCTCAACCAACCGGTGCGCGAACACCTGAGCGAGGCGCTGACGGAATGCCAGGCCGATCCGGACCTGGTCGGTCCGCTGCCGCGCCAGCTGTTCGACCAGTGCCCGGATCGCATCTTCGGCCTGCTCACCGAAGGCCTGGACAGCGACGAACTGGTGGGCGGCGCGGAGGGTCCTTTCGCGCCGGAATTCCTGCGCCGTGAGATGACGCTGGTCAGCTGGCAGCGGGCCCGCTACCTCGACGGTCACCTCAATTGGGAACTGCAGGCCGGCTGCCAGGCGCCGGACTGGGTCAACCCCCTGGAATGGTCGATACTCGTGCATTATCTGTCCACCTGGGTGCCGCAACGGCCGGTGTTCTTCGGTACGGCGCGCTGGCAGGAAGCGGTGGAGAACCTGCTGGAGGGCGCCGCAGAGCGTGCCGAGGCGCGGATGGCCTGGCTGGACTGCATCAGCGGGCATGGTGGGCAGCGCAGAGATCCGGTCAGCCGGCTCGTTCGCGTTCAGGCACGGGCCCTGAACGAGCTCGAGGCCGCGCTGCAGTCGGCTTACGCGGAGTTTCTCGCCGAGCAGACCCGGCCCGGCGCGGATGTGGATCTGAGCGCCGGCGTGGACCAGGTCACGGCCTACCGTCCCGAGGGCCTGAGCGTGCTGCCTTGCAGCGGTGGCCAGACCTGCGGTGCGCGGGTGGAGTTGCCGGTCAGCCGGGCGCTGCTCGGCCTGTTCCCCAATACCTACCTGCTCGCCGACCAGCTGGGCATGGGGCGCCTGGGGCTTTGCTACGACGCCGTGCACTGGGTGGACCGCGAAATGCAGTCGGCCCGTCCGCAAGACCCCCTGGTGGCCAATTACTTTGGGCGTCTGTCCTTCGAACTGGTCGGAACATTCGAAGACGGCGGTGGCGTGGAGACGGTTTTCCGTCAGCGCCTGACCTCCACCGAGCGCAGCCACTACCTGTTCGCCGCGGCCAGCGACGAACTGCTTGAACTGGAGTGTCCGTTGTCCCTGAGCGGTCAACCGGTGGCCAGCCATCTGCCGCGCGAGCGCCGCGGCCTGGTGCCGGATCGCCTGACCTACTTCGTCTCGACCCCGGTAACCGCCGATGGCAAGCTGGCGGCGAACTGGGACCGGGGCGCCGAGTGGCGCGACTGGTTCCTGACCGGCAACCGCATCGAGGTGCTCGAGACTCCGCGGCCGGCCATCCTCGAGGCCCGCGTGAAGGCCGAACTGGATGCGCTCGCAGCCCGCCGTGAGCGGCGCATCGCGTCGCGCCTGCTGGCGGCGGCGGAGACCGACTACCTGGGCGCAGCGATGGCGGCGGTCGCCGACAACTCGGCCCTGCTGCGGCGCGTGCTGGAAATCCACTATCCCCGCCTGCTGCGGCACGACACCGCGCTGCGCTCGGCGCTGGTCGGATCAAGGGGGCTGCTGGGACGCGATCATGTGCGCCAGTTTCGTGATGCCGGCCAGCCGCTGACGACGCTGGCAGCCGAGGGGCGTTCGCGCCTGACGGCCCTGCAGGCGCTCTGGGAGGATCTGCCCGATACCTTGCGTGAACAGGGTCAGCGACCGCCGGAGACCGACGTCGCCTTGAGCCAGCTCCTGGAACTGCGCGCACTTACCCGTTCGTCCGCGGCTGTCGTCGAATCGTCGCCAGAGCCGTGAAGTAGATCACCACCAGCCCGACCTGCACCAGGGCCAGCGCGCGCACCGCCGGATTGGCCCAGGCCTCGGTCACGCCGATGGCGAAATAAACCAGCAGGACCAGACCGGCAATGACCAGGCCGCGCGGTTTCAGGCGCCAGGCAAACGGCAGCACCAGCAGCAGGGGCACGACGCTCAAGGCCAGCGCCAATCCCACGGGCAGGATGTGCGGCGGCTGTAGCCAGCCGAACCAGGCCAGTTGAACCGGGATCAGGGCCAGCAGCGACCAGCGGCACCAGGCCAGGCGGATCATTTCAGGCGTCGGGCGATTTCGGCCACGCGCGTGCCCAGGGCGCGGCACAGCTCGGCCTCGTCGGCGTCCAGGGCGCGGTCGCTGTCCTTGCCGGCCAGGTGGCTGGGCCCGTAGGGCGTGCCGCCGCTGCGGGTTCGGCTCAGCGCGGGCTCGGAGTAGGGCAGCCCGACGATCAGCATGCCGTGGTGCAGCAGCGGCAGCATCATGCTGAGCAGGGTGGACTCCTGGCCGCCGTGCAGGCTGCCGGTAGAGGTGAACACGGCGGCCGGTTTGCCGACCAGGGTGCCCGACACCCACTCGTTGATGGTGCCGTCGAGGAAATACTTGACCGAGGCCGCCATGTTGCCGAAGCGGGTCGGGCTGCCGAGGATCAGGCCATCGCATTCAGCCAGGTCCTGCGCGTCGACCAGGGCCGGCCCCTCGCTCGACGGTTCGCGCGCTACCGGGTCGATGGCCGAGGTCAGCGGCGCGACCGAGCGCAGGCGGGCCGCGGCGCCCTTGACCGACTCCACGCCGCGGGCGATCTCGCGCCCCATTTGCAGGGTGTTGCCGTGCACGGAGTGGCAGACGATGAGGATTTCGGTCATGAAGTCAGAGGATCTCCAGTACGATTTCGGGCGGGCGACCGATCCGCGCCTGGTCGCCATGGACGACGATCGGCCGCTGGATCAGCCGCGGGTGCTTGCTCATGGCTTCGAGCAGCTGTTGGTCCGCCACCCCGGATTGATCCAGGCCCAGTTCGCGGTACTCCGCCTCGCCCGTGCGCAGCAATTCGCGCGGCCGGATGCCGAGCAGCCTGATAATGTGTTCGAGTTCGGCCACGCTGGGCGCTTGCTTGAGATACTCGATCGTGTCAGGCTCGAAGCCGCGCTCGCGGAGCAGGGCCAGCGTCTGGCGGCTCTTGGAACAGCGCGGATTATGGTAGATGGTGAGCGTCATCGGCAAGAGAAAACACAGTCCCGGGCAGCCAAGCGTAGACGCTGAGCCGGCGTTGTCAACCGGCCGCGCCCACACCGCTTTCGAGGCGCTGCTCGATACGCGCTGGCTGAAGGCCTTCGGTCATCACCTGTGGCAGCAGTTTCGCGAGGACCGCAGCTTCGAGTCGGCCGGCGCGCTGAGCTATACCAGCCTGCTGGCGTTGGTGCCGCTGATGGCGGTGATGTTCGGGGTGATCTCCGCCTTTCCGGTGTTCGATCGCTGGGCCGGCGAGGTGGAGGAATACATCTTCGCCAATTTCGTGCCAGCTGCCGGTGACGTGATCCACGAGTACATCAGCGAGTTCGTCGGTCGCACGGCCGGACTGACCGGCGCCGGCACGGTGTTCCTGATCGCCACGGCGGTCCTGCTGATGTCGACCATCGAAAAAAGCCTGAACCGCATCTGGCGGGTGCGCACGCAGCGCCGGCCGGCCAATCGCCTGGTGATCTACTGGGCGGTCCTGACTCTGGGACCCTTGCTGGTCGGTGCCAGCCTGGTCCTGACCTCCTACCTGGCCGCGCTGCCGCTGCTGGCGCCCGAGATGGTGCGCGGGCTGCTGCAGGAGCTGGTGTTGCAACTGGCGCCTTTCCTGGTTGCCCTGGTCGCCTTCACCCTGATTTTCATCGTGGTACCCAATCGCCGCGTGCGCTGGCACCACGCCCTGATCGGCGCGGCCCTGTCGGCGCTGATGTTCGAGGCGGCCAAGGCGGGGTTTGTCTGGTACGTCACCAATTTCCCGACCTACGAACGCCTTTACGGGGCGCTGGCCACCATCCCGCTGTTCTTTGTCTGGATCTACGTGTCCTGGGTGGTGGTGCTGCTGGGCGCGAGTGTATCGGCGGCGCTGACCACCTTCAACTATCGCCGCGCCGAGTGGCGCTGGAGCGATCGCCATGAACTGTTGCTGGCCCTGCGCCTGCTGGGCCACTTCTGGCAGGCGCAGCGCCGCGGCGAGGCGCTGTCGGTGGGCGAGCTGCTCAGCCGCGAGTCGGCGGCGACCGACCGCCAGCTGCGGCGCATCCTTGGCTGGTTTCATGACGCCCGCTTCATCCATCCTGACAATGATGGTGACTGGCTGCTGTCGGCCGACCTGGATGAACTGAGCCTGGGGGAACTGTATCGCTCCGGTTCGTTCATATTGCCGGTAGGCGAAATCGACCAGCTGCCCTACGAGAGCTACTGGGATCGCGCCCTGATCGAAGGGCTGAAGTCCGTCGATCGCAGCGCCGACCCGCTGCTGCAGCGACCGGTCAAGTCCCTGCTGACCTTTGACATGGAGATGGAATGAAAACGCTGAGTCTGCCCGCCCTGCTGCTTGCCTGGCTGCTGTCGAGCGCGGCCGTGGCCGCCGAACCGATCGACCTGGAACTGCCGTCGCTGAACGGAGAAACGGTCCGCCTGAGCGATTTCCGCGGCGACTGGGTGGTGCTCAACTACTGGGCCACCTGGTGTGCGCCCTGCCGCGAGGAGATCCCGGATTTCTCGCGCATGTACGATGCGCACGACGACATCGTCGTTCTCGGCCTGGCCTTCGAGGACACCGACCCGGAAGACTTCGTGCGATTTCTCGAGCAGTACCCGGCCAGCTACCCCATCCTGCTGGTCGATACCTTCAATCCGCCGGAGAGCCTGGGTGCGCCGCGGGCCTTGCCGACCACTTTCCTGGTCAACCGCGAGGGCGTCAAGGTAGAAACCTGGATGGGCCACATTACCAGCGACCTGATCATCGAGTTCATCGAGGACTATGGGCGCTGAAGTCCGTGGCTGGCTGATTTCCGGCCGCGTCCAGAGCGTGTTTTTCCGCGAGTCCACCCGGCGCCAGGCCGAACCGCTGGGCCTGGGCGGCCACGCCGTGAATCTGCCCGACGGCCGGGTTGAGGTCATTGCCGCCGGCGATTCGGAAGCCTTGAACCAGCTCCAGGCATGGCTGCAAAAAGGGCCGCGAATGGCTCGCGTCGATGGGATTGAAACCTTTGAGCCCGACCCGGACGGGCTGGATGCCAGTCGATTTGTGACTGGCTAGCAGAGTCAGTCAAAGAGCCTGGCCTGCCTGACCGGCCTGAAGCTCTTGCGGTGGGCCGGTGTCGGACCCAGGCGTTCCAGAGCCTCAAGATGGGCCGGCGTCGGATAGCCCTTGTGCCGGTCGAAGCCGTACTCGGGAAACCGCGCGTGCAGCGCCAGCATCAGCGCGTCGCGGTGGGTCTTGGCGATGATGCTGGCCGCGGCGATGGCCCGGTCGCTGCGATCGCCGCCGATGACGGTCTGCACCGGCACCTCGACCCTGGGTGCCCGGTTGCCGTCCACGCGCACCAGCAGCGGCCTGGGGTCGAGTTGTTCGATAGCCGAGCGCATGGCCTGCAGCGTCGCCTGCAGGATATTGATGCGGTCGATGGTCTCGGGTCCGACCACGGCCACGGTCACGGCCAGCGCCTGCTCGCGAATGCGAGTCGCAAGAAACTCTCTTCTTTCGGCCTTCAGGGTCTTTGAATCGGCCAGGCCGACGATGGGGCGGCGCGGGTCCAGAATCACCGCGGCGGCGACCACCGGGCCGGCCAGCGGCCCGCGGCCGGCCTCGTCGACGCCGGCGATCAGCGGATGCGGGCTTGAGCCGGTCGAGGCGCGCTCAGGCATGGGCGAGCCGGTCCAGGATGACCCGCGCCGCCTGGCTGCCGGCGCCACGCGCCAGCGCCTGTCGCCAGCGCTGCGCCTGCCGGCGATAGTCAGCCGTTCGCTCAGGCTGGGCCAGCCAGGCTTCTACATCGGCGCTCAGCTGTTCGGCCGTGGCCGCCTGCTGCAGGCGCTCCGGCACCAGTTCCGCACCGCTCAGGACGTTCGGCAGGGAGACGTGGCGCGAGCGCACCAGCTTAAGCGAGCGTGCCAGGTGGTAGGTGACCGGGGCCAGGTGGTAGAACACCGTCATCGGGCACTCCAGCAGAAAGGCCTCCAGCGTGACCGTGCCCGAGGCCGCGACCGCGACGTCGGCCGCTTCCAGTCCGGCCCGGGTCTGGCCGGCCAGCAGCACCAGGCCGGACCGGGCCGCCACGTCCTGCAGCAGATCCTGCGCCAGGGCGCGCTGGCGCTCGCCGGTCAGCAGCATGATCAGTTCGGCCTGCGGATGACTGCGCCGCAGCCGGAGCGCGGTCTGCCCCAGCAGCGCAACGTGGCGCTTCAGTTCTCCGTCCCGGCTACCAGGCAGCAGGGCGATCACCGGCGCGGACTGGGCCAGCCCGAGCAGGGTGCGGGCCGAAGTCTGGTCCGGACCCGCGGCCAGCTCGTCGGCCAGGGGATGGCCGACGAAGCTGGCCGACAGCCCGTGGGGGGTATACAGCTCGGGTTCGAAGGGAAACAGGGTCAGCAGGTGGTCCAGGGAACGGGCGATTTTCGGAATCCGCCCGGCGCGCCAGGCCCAGACCGAGGGCGAGACGTAATGGATCGTCGGCAGCCCCGCCTTGCGGACCTGCCGTGCCAGGCCGAGGTTGAAGTCAGGGGCGTCGATGGTGATCAGGGCATCGGCGGG
>SL_3KL_010_SEDDRAFT_10005360_pt1 | contig 11510 bp, 8 predicted proteins | sample SodLakKL_010_SED_2_FD_10381 | JGI IMG/M metagenome (IMG submission 10381)
AATGATGCGGAGAGAGAGGGATTCGAACCCCCGGGGGCTGTTACACCCCAACGGTTTTCAAGACCGCCGCAATCGACCACTCTGCCATCTCTCCGCTGCAAAATTACAAATTTTTTGTACCGTCGCAACAAAAACGAGCCATTGCGCCTTGATTGTCGGCAAAAAACGTATTTTTGAAAAAAGCTATCCGCCCGATGAAACAATTTCCACAAACGGCAGTGGTCATTCTTAACTGGAATGGCAAAGAACTTTTGAAGCGTTTTTTGCCAGGGGTCATCAAACATACTCCGAGAGAGGTGGAGATTGTTGTTGCCGACAATGGTTCGCACGATCGTTCGCTGGAATGCCTGGCCAAACATTTCCCATTGGTGCGGACCATTTCACTTGAAAAAAACCATGGTTTTGCCGGTGGTTATAACAGGGCGCTTCGCCAGGTGGATGCGGACTATTATGTGCTGCTCAATTCAGACATGGAGGTGGGCGAACATTGGCTTGAACCTTGTATTGAGCTGTTGGAGAACCACCCTGAGGTGGCTGCCTGTCAACCCAAGATACGCTCCCTGAAGGAACGGGCATATTTTGAACACGCCGGTGCGGCCGGCGGATTTGTTGACCATTTTGGTTTTCCCTTTTGCAAGGGGCGGATCTTTTCTGGCATTGAACGCGATGTCGGCCAGTATGATGTTGCCGGCCGGGTTTTCTGGGCTACGGGTGCGGCAATGTTTATCCGTGCAGAAGCTTTTATAGGGGCGGGTGGTTTTGATGAACGTTTTTTTGCCCACATGGAAGAGATTGACTTATGCTGGCGATTGCAAAATTCCGGATACCACATAATGAGTTGCCCCCGTTCAGTGGTGTACCATCTTGGCGGAGGCTCCCTGCCGGCATCCAGCCCGCGCAAGACCTATTTGAATTTTCGCAACAGTTTGTGGTTGCTGGCAAAGAACATGCCCGCCCGGCATTTTTATCCGCGCATAGCGGTCCGGTTTGCTCTCGATGGGATTGCTGCGCTGAAATTCCTGATACAGGGTCATATGCAAGACTCCCTGGCGGTATTCAGGGCCCACCTGGCTTTTATACAGCAATTCAGAAAAATGAGAAAGCCCAGCCGGGAGCAGCCCAAGGCCCTGCCTGATATGTTATACAAGAGAAGTATCGTGGCGGATTATTTTCTTTTTGGCAGGAAAAACTTTTCAGACTTGCGCCTTAAAGCTTCTACCCCAAGCAAATAACTTCCGGGGCCGAATCCGGAAATGCTTCCGGTGCAGCTTGCCGAAATATGTGAAATATGCCGGAAGGGTTCACGCGAAAATACATGGCTCATGTGCACCTCCACAACCGGAATGCTGACTGCTGCCACGGCATCTCCGATGGCTACGGATGTGTGGGTATACCCGCCGGCGTTCAGGATGATGCCGTCGTAACCCTTGTCGGCCGACTGAATATGGTCGATCAGTTCTCCTTCAATGTTGCTTTGGAAGTGATCGATGATCATCTCAGGATACATGCCGCGTATTTCATGCAAGATGTCTTCAAATGATACTTTGCCGTAGACGACTGTTTCGCGGCTGCCTGTTAGGTTCAGGTTGGGTCCGTTTATGATCAGTACCTTCATTTTTCCGGGGTTCTCTTACAAAGATATCATTTTTGGATGTACGTGACCGTATATTCGCACCTGAACGGATTTTTATTATCTTTGTATCACTACACAAAAATAGGGGTGCCCCAAACAATCGGGCTGAGATCAAACCCTTTGAACCTGATCCGGATAATGCCGGCGAAGGGAGGGAACTAAACAAATGACGGCTTTTTGCTCCTATTTGCCGTTGATTGTTTAACCAAATAAGGAATACCAAATGTATCGAATGACTTTTCTCGTGGCTTTATGCCTGGTTTGGCCTTTTATTGCATCCGGCCAGCATGCTATCCGTGGCCGGGTATTGGATGCTTCAGACGGCAGCACATTGCCGGGCGCACATGTGGTTGTCATAGAAAGCTACCAGGGGGTGTTTTCCGACCGCAATGGCCATTATATTCTCGATGGCCTGCAAGCCGGGGAATACCTGGTCAGGGTGTCTTTTATGGGTTACGAACCCCTGGAACAGACTGTGATGGTGGATGGAGTACATTCGCTTGATTTTGAATTAGCCCGGAGTGTAACCCTGGCGGAAGAAGTGGTGGTGTCGGCGCTGCGTGCCGAGGGGAGGGCGCCCGTGACCTTTACAAACTTAAACAGGGAGGAGTTGGCCCCCAGGAACCTGGGACAGGATCTCCCTGTTCTGCTCACCCAAACTCCTTCTGTGATAGCAAGTTCCGATGCGGGAACGGGAATTGGTTATACCTGGATGAATATCCGCGGAAGCGACCAAAGCCGAATCAACGTGACCATCAACGGCATCCCGCTGAATGATGCCGAATCGCATGGTGTGTGGTGGGTAAACATACCGGATATTGTGTCCTCTGTTGAAAATCTGCAGATACAACGGGGAGTGGGCTTAAGCACCCATGGCACCGGGGCTTTTGGGGCCACCATCAATCTTCAGTCAACTTCCCTCAGGGACCAGACCTATGCAGAAATCAATTCGTCTGCCGGATCGTTCAATACCCTGAAAAACACCATTCAGTTTGGCACCGGCCTGATCAATGACCAGTGGACCATCGATGGCCGGTTGTCAAAGATCGATTCAGACGGCTATATTGACAGGGCCAGTGCCCGGCTAAAATCATTTTATCTCTCCGGGGGGTATTATGGTCAAAAAACCACCATAAAAGCCCTTGTTTTTTCCGGCAAGGAAGTTACCTACCAGGCCTGGAATGGGGTGCCGTCTGATTCGCTGGAACACAACAGGACGTTCAACCCCTCAGGCATGTATACCGATCGGGATGGACATATCCGGTTCTATGACAATGAAACAGATAATTATCAGCAAGATCATTATCAATTGCATGCAATAAGAAACATTGCTTCCGGCCTGACGGCTACCGCGGCATTGCATTATACCTACGGCAGGGGGTATTATGAACAATACCGGCAAAACGAACGTTTTAGCCGGTACGATTTGCCGAATGTGGTGATCGGGGATGAAGAATTTGACCGGAGCGACCTGGTCAGGAGAAGGTGGCTCGACAATCATTTTTACGGGTTCACCTATTCGCTGAATTACAATAGTTATCATGGTTTGGAGATGGTCTTTGGCGGGGGGTATAACCATTACGACGGGGATCATTTCGGGGAAATCATCTGGGCCCGGCATGCATTGAACACCGATATCAGGCATCGTTATTACGATAACAATGCATTCAAGAAGGATTTTAATTCATTCCTGAAAACCGGTTATGAACCCATTCCGGGGATGCGGATATTTGGGGACCTTCAATACCGGTATGTTTCCTACAGTTTTCTCGGGCAGGCCTGGGTGTTGGAGGAAGTTGTCCCCCTGCAGCAAAAAGTGCATTTCCATTTTTTCAACCCAAAGACCGGTATTTCCTTTGATGTGAATCCGTTTCATACGGTTTACCTTTATGCTGGCATTGCAAACCGTGAACCTGTAAGAAGGGATTTTACCGAATCTTCGCCGGAGAGCAGGCCCCGGCACGAAACCCTCCGGAACATTGAACTTGGATACAGGTATCAAAGCCAACGGTCATTTTTTGGGGCAAATTTCTACCTGATGGACTATACAGACCAGTTAATCCTCACAGGGGAGATCAATGATGTGGGTGGTTTTTCAAGGACCAACATCAAAGACAGCTACCGCCTTGGTGTTGAAATAGAAGGGGCATACAGGTTCCACAGCATGTTTCGCTGGTCGGGCAACCTTACAGTGAGCAGAAACAAAATTCCACTGTTCGAAGAGCATTCAGACATGTATGACAATAACTGGAACTGGGTGGGCACCGATGTCAGGACCTATGAAAACACCGATATTGCCTTTTCTCCATCATGGATCGCTGCCAGTAATTTCAGGTTTTCCCCCCTTGAAAACACCCATGTTATTTTGGAAAGCAAATACGTCGGCAAGCAGTATATCGACAATACCATGAACAGCAACAGGATGCTGGATGCCTATCTGGTAAACGATCTTCGCCTGGTCTACGGGTTGCGCAGCCAGTATTTCAGGGAGCTTGAAGTGGTTGTTCAGGTCAACAATTTGTTTGATGTACAATATGAAACAAATGCCTGGATTTACAAAGGTGTGGTGGGAGACCATGGTTTAATAACCATTGAGGATGGCTATTTTCCGCAAGCCGGACGTCATTTCCTGGCCGGATTGAATGTACGCTTTTAATTTCTCTACGAAAGCTGTATTCGGATGCAATAAAAATTTGGCAAACAGGTCAAAATGTAAAATTTTTTTTACCTTTGGGCGTATTTTTTACATGAGTACATCATGTTGGTAAACATTTAATTTAAAAAACAGATGAATGTGCCAAAAATTTTATTGATTGATGACGATCCCGTGGTACGCAGTTTGATTTCGAACATTTTACGTAAAAAAGGGTATGAGGTTGTATTGGCCAAGGAGGGCCAGGAGGGCCTTGAACTGGCCAGGCGCGAAACGCCCGACCTGGTCATAACAGATTATCAAATGCCGGGCATCAGTGGCATTGAGGTGCTGAGCCGGATGCACGAGATTGATCCCAAAACCCCGGTGATTATCCTTACGGCGTACGGGGATGCCAATTTAACCATTAAGTCGATACAAACCGGGGCTTTTGATTTTATTGAAAAACCAATAAATCCCAGGGAGTTACTCGAAACAGTTAAAAATGGATTGAGCACCCTGGAGTCGGTCAGGCAAAAAGAAGGGCCCGGGATACTTCCGGAAAGAAAGAAAGATGGGAATGTCATGGTGGGCAAATCACCTGCCATGCGCGAAATATTTAAAAACATCGGCCGCATTTCGCAAAATAATGTCAATGTGATGATCACCGGGGATTCAGGAGCCGGCAAGGAACGTATGGCGCGACTTATTCATGAGTCGGGATATAATAAAGACCAACCCCTGGCATATATAAATTGCAAGATCCTTGCAGAGCAGCAACTGCAGGATGTTCAGGGCAGCGGCGGGGTGCATGCCGGAATTTCGGGGCGCAATGCGATGGCTGAAAAACTCAAACAAGCAGGCAATGGTACAGTCATTCTTGATGAGGTTGGCATGTTGTCGTCCCAGATGCAAATGTACTTGCTTGATCGTATGAGCCGCGACGATTTGGAAGAAAGCAGGATGTGGCCCCGTTTTATTTCCATCACCACACAAGACATCAGCGATTTGGTGAGCGAAAACTTGTTTCTGAAAGAATTGTATTATAAACTCAAGGTCTTTTCATTGCATATTCCTCCTTTGCGCGAAAGAAAAACAGACATTCCGGAGCTGGTAAAAAACTTGTTGCAGGAACTGAACCCCGAATTGGACAAAAAAGTTGTCCAGCTTGAGGATGGTGTTGTTCAGCTGTTGCAATCGCACGATTGGCCGGGCAATGTAAGGGAATTAAAAAATGTGCTGATGCAGGCGCTCGTGCTGTCGCATGGCGAGGTGCTTGAGAAAAAACATATTCGTCTGGAAGGCAAACCTGTGGTAGTTGGCAAGGATGAAGTGTTTGAAGAGCAACCCAGGAGCATGGACGAAGTGGAAAAGGAACACATTGAGAAAGTGCTGAAATATACCAGGTGGAATAAGCAACAGGCTTCTTCCATCCTGGGAATTACCCGTCCGACGCTCAATGCCAAAATTGACAAGTACGGTTTGAAAAAAATCTGATTTTTGTATGTTGTTTGCCTGCGGCCTGGTGTAAAAATATCTTACACCAGGCTTTATTTTTCTTAAAAAAGACATTTATTTGGAAAAAAATTTGCATATGTAAAAAATATTTTTCTATATTTGTTGCGTAAGCAATCAATGTAAAATATTTTTTCATGCGCGCGCTGATCTCCACCGGTTTTATGACACTCATCATTTTGGCGGGTTTTTGCTCCCAGGCAAGTGCGCAAGCCAGGGGTAGTGTTAGATACACCATTGTGGTGACCGAAGATATGCTCGCAGAAAACAAGACGCCGGAAAATCAGCAGTTGATGGATGAAATGCCTGCCGCCTCTGTGTCAATACAGTTGTATGATGAAAGACCGGCTGCTTCAGGACCTGTTTTCAATGCCTTTGAGGCAGAAATGAGTCCGGCCCAATCGCCTGAAATCGTTTCTTATTTGAGTGGCCAGCTGTCTGATGAGCAGTCCACAAAAGATTCGGACATTTCAACCATGGTTGACTGTGATGATTATAAAAGTTACCTGGTGGTGATGGAATTCAACTAGGTTTCTTATGGTGGGCATAAGCCCGCCACTTTCCGATTACCTCTTTCATATCCTTTGCCAGCGGCGATTCAAAGAATACATATTTTTTTGTTACCGGGTGGGTAAATCCCAGGGTTTTTGCATGAAGCGCATGCCGCGGAATGATTTGAAAGCAGTTTTTGACGAATTGCTTGTATTTTGTAAAGGTCGTTCCTTTGAGAATTTGATCTCCTCCGTAGGTGGCGTCGTTGAACAAGGGCTTTTTGATGTGCTGAAAATGGGCCCGGATCTGATGTGTGCGTCCGGTTTCCAGCCTGCATTCAACCAGCGTGACATAACCGAATCTTTCCAGCACCCTGAAATGGGTAACCGCCGGCTTCCCGTGCGCTCCATCCGGAAATACATCCATCACTTTTCTGTTTTTTAGGCTGCGGCCTATATGTCCGGTAATGGTACCCTCATCATCCTGAAAATCGCCCCAGACGAGCGCCTGGTAAACCCTCTCAATGTTGCGGTCAAAGAATGATTTGGCCAGGCGTGTCTGAACCAATTCGGTTTTGGCTACAAGCAGAAGGCCGGAGGTGTCTTTGTCGATCCGGTGCACAAGGCCCGGCTTGATGGGTTCGTCGTTCTGGTGTGGCAGGTTGCCAAAATGATATACCAATGCATTGACCAGGGTCCCGGTATAATTGCCGTATCCCGGGTGCACCACCATACCGGCTTCCTTATTCACGACTATGATGTGCTCATCTTCAAACACAATATCCAGAGGGATGTTCTCAGGGACCAGTTCAATTTCTCTGGGCGGATGCGACATCACTATACTGATCTCATCGCCGGGTTTTACCTTGTAATTGGATTTGACGGCCAGGCCGTTTACCAGGATATTGCCTGCTTTGGCCGTGTTTTGGATTTTATTGCGGCTGATGCCTTCAATTTTAGCATGCAGGTATTTATCGATACGCAACAACCCCTGACCTTGATCCACAACAAAACGATGGTGCTCAAAAAGATCTTGTTCTTCATGATCCGCATCCTTGCCTTCACCCGGCATCCATGTGTTTTGCTTTGTCATGTTCGCGGTCACCTTGAGATGATAAAACGGGTCGTTTGGTTAATGCCCTGTGGTATATTGTTGATTCGCAACAAATAAATACCGTTGTTGAACCGGGTAACATCAAGGGTGGGGGAAAAGGGTCCGGTATACAGCCGCCGCCCCTGGATGTCAAATACCTGTATTTGTGTTTCGTGCTGCTCAAGTCCCGCTGTATTCAAACGGATGTGCAGCAGCGAACCGCTTAACGGATTTGGGTACACCGCCACCCTGGGCTGCATTGCCTGTTCCGGGGGAATGCCGGTGATGTCATCTCTTTTCATCACAGGCCGGATCATCAGGGCTCCTTGTTTGGTGGAGGCCTGCCACCCTTCCCCGTCGCCATAATGATTGTACAGCCGGTGGCTGGCATCATTTTCCAGGTCAAAACCAATCACCAGCGAATTTCCCAACTCCACATGGCTGTTTTGCTGAATCCCCACATAAAAACTTTCCTCGACCAGCACTTCCTGATCCAGGGAAAACGTGACAAAATTATTTCTGCCGGTTTCCGGCGAAAATAAAGGATCGGAACGGTACAGGACCTCTTCCGGTTCAAGGCTGCTGAATACAACAAGTTCAAAGGCTTGCTGATGGTCCTGGTTATTTATGGTTTCCATGAAATATATCTGCACGGCTTCAAGGGTATCGGGATGCCTTGCGGTAAACTGCATTGCCCTTGCCGGGCTATAGCCTTTTACCAGGTGGGCCATCTGGGGGCTGCCGTTGTCATAGGCAAAGTAGTTGGAAAACACCTGGTGATACACAATGGTGTCGTTACGGGTAAACGCATCGCCGGTAGCCCCTTCGCGCAAGGCGTGCAGCAAGCGGAACTGACGTTGCGTGGCCGGGGCTGTGGGCAGGGGATTGGACAACACGATGGGATTGGAATGGGGCGGGTAGTCCTGGTACCCTTCTGTAAAAAACGGCGCGATCACCCAGGATCCGCCGGAATAGGTCCGTATGGTGTTGTCCCCCTCGTCCTGGATAATATAGCGGTAACTGTAATTGTAGGTATTGACGTCCAGGTTGGAGATACGCACATCAAAACTGGTGCGTAACAGCGATTGGGGATCTGCAATATAATGCGACCAGGGGATGGCTGCCAGATCTTTTAGTATCGATTGGGCCGGTGCGGCAAAGGCAATATCGTAGTAAGCCGAATCGAGCACACTCCGGTTGCTGTTCAGGTATACATAATCAATATTCCAGATGTTCCCCGTAGCGGTGTAATTGGGGATGGTTTGCCCGGGCGTAAAGGAGGCATAATTCCTGAAGCGAAAACTGAAGTCATCCCTGAAGTATTGTTCATCTGTTATGGGAATGGCCACCCTTTTGAAATAGGGGAATGTATCCCGGGCAAAACTTTTAAGGCTTTCTCCGCGGGCCATCCATACGCTTTGCCACATGTTTTCGTCTGCATCCTCCCCGTTTTGTTCGTTTTCACCGGCAGGCAGGGAAAACTGCAACACCAGTGAATCGCTGGTAGCCGGCTCACCACCCCTGCCTTGCGGCTGATAATAAAAACTCAGGATCAGTGAATCGGAAGGGGAAAAATCATCAAGATCTATGGGGCGGGATGTCAGTTTGTCGGCAGCAAAGGGGATGTTGTCGATGGATGCATTCTCATGAATCTTTCCTTGCGCATCGATGATGTCAAATGTGGCCACGCCCCAGGTTTTGGGATGAACAGCAAACCCACTGTTAACATACACATCATCATCGGCCCATATGTCCGGGTCCGGGTAAGGTCCCGGGTAGGAAAAATCATCCCAGAAGGGCAATGCCAGGGGTGATGCCAGGTCTTTTGCATCAAGCCTGTGCGTTTCCAGGGCCTTTTGGGATTTTTTTGGGTTGAACTGCAGGGGGACCAACGCTTCCTGTGGAAGGGCCTGGCCTGGGACCAACAAAACGATCAACAGCAACAGGTATTGTAATCTCATGCAGAAAATAAATTACATTTGGTCAATTTCAATTCCTTCCGGTTTTGTTTCTGCCGCTTCTTCCACTGGTTCGTACCAAATGTCAATGGCATGACCCTTGGGAATGATCATGCCTTTCTGGTATTCAGGTTCCTGCCGGTATACACGTGCGTTGTTCAGGCTGGCACCCTCTTCGAAAGCTTCCATTCCTATTTCCAGTTCAGATTCTTCGAGAATCATCCGCACCTCCCGGGGCGACAATCCCATAAGGTTGGGCATGGGAACCGAGAGCAACTGTTCGAGATACTCTTCAAAATCAAACACATCGGTAGAACGGTAAAAAAGATCTACCGTAGTGCCGGCTTGCACGTACTGTAACCCATCCAGTGGGTCGGGGTCCTGCAAATACACCTTTATGTTTTCTTCATGATCATCCATGATCGCTTCTTCGCCGACATTCAGGGCGGCCCTGTTGAGTGCACGTATGGCATCTTCGCGTGCCATGCCAATGACCAGGGGCACAAGGGTGATGTTTTCATCCAGGCCTTCACCGAGTACCAGGTCGATGGCTGTGCCTTTTTGGACCGGGGTACCTGGTTCAATGGCCCCTTCGTTGAACTTTTGTTTTAAGACTGCCCCCCTGGCAATGTCGGGCTGGTATTCCAGCCGGCCAACGGTAAGTCCGTGTGTTTCCAGGATGCTCATTGCATGACGGTGTGAAAGGTCAACCAGGTCGGGCATGGGAACCATTTCGGGCAATATTGCCACCGTGGTAAGATAAATGGTCCGGTTGCGCTTTACTTCTGTTCCGGGCGCCGGATCCTGCCAGGCAATACTCCCTTCCGGGCGGGTTTCATCAAAAATCGAATCATTGATCACGTAGCGCAGATCCAGGGTTGACAATAGTTCACCGGCTTCTTTTTCCATATACCCATCCAGGTCCGGGACCTGGATGCTTTGTCCGTGCAGGGTATACATATCCAACAGTTTCAAAGAACCCCATATGATGATTACCCCAATGGCCGCGGCAATCACCAGCTGGCGCAAAAAATGCCTGCTATACACAAAATCCCATCCTTTCATTGCTTGAATGCTTCTGAACACATGCTTTGATCAACAAAAATAATATAAAATACTGCAATCCTTACAGCTGCAAAAATCGCGGCCCATGGCAACCCTTATGAAAACGTAACGTATTTTTATGGTGTTTATGCGCAATGGTGGCAAAAAATACGTGGTGTTTTTGATGTATATTTGCCAGCAGGCGCAAGCAGGTCGGCCCATGGATAACCATGGTGAAGTTTGCCCCGCCTTTGTTTTTTCGAAAACAAAAATAGCGTATATGAAAAAAAAGAACATTGCCCTGGTTGCGGGAGGAGATTCCGGTGAATATGTAATTTCCGTGGCCAGCGCCCGGATGATCAGGGAAAATATTGATCCTGAACGATATACTGTGTACCTGATTATGATTAGGCAACGCAAATGGGTTTACGTTGGGGAGAAGGGGCAAGAGGTACCGGTCGACAAAAATGACTTCTCCGTGTTGGTTGACGGGCAAAAAATATTGTTTGATTGCGTATTTATTACCATTCACGGCACCCCTGGCGAAGATGGCAAACTGCAGGCCTATTTTGAATTATTGGGTATCCCCTATACCACGGCGGGGGTTCTGGCCTCCGCACTGACATTCAATAAGCATTATTGTAACATGGTGGTAGCGCATCTGGGGTTTCCCGTGCCGGCTTCGGTAAGATTAAAAACACCGGCAAACCTTGATGTGGAAAAGATCATACAACAGGTAAAACTGCCCGTATTTGTAAAACCCAATGAGGGCGGTTCCAGTATTGGCATGTCGATGGTAAAGGATAAAGACGCACTTTTGCCGGCCATTGAGGCAGCTTTTGAACAGGACAAGCAGGTGTTGATCGAAGAATACCTGCAAGGCACAGAACTTACCTGCGGGGTGTTCCGTTACAGGGACAAGGTGACTGCCTTGCCGGTTACGGAGATCATCAGCAAAACAAAGGCTGCATTTTTTGACTTTGAAGCCAAATATACACCCGGTGCTGCCGATGAGATTACCCCGGCCCGGATATCGCCGGCACTGACAAAAATGGTTCGCGAACACTCAGCCATCCTGTACGACAAGCTGGGCATGTCGGGTCTGGTCCGCTTTGATTTTATTCATTGCAACAATACCCTGTAT
>SL_3KL_010_SEDDRAFT_10005362_pt1 | contig 11509 bp, 10 predicted proteins | sample SodLakKL_010_SED_2_FD_10381 | JGI IMG/M metagenome (IMG submission 10381)
CGGGCCAATTCTTTTTTATAAGGGGGGTCGGATTCATTCTCCCTGGGGGGGCGAAAACGTTCAAGATCAGTCCCCGGGGGAAGAACCTTCATGTATTTAGGCTGATAGTTATCGTAAAGGCTGTATTGTTCTTCCACTTCCTGGTAAGTGCTGGCAACCATCAGGGAAGCGTTTTCCAGAGTATTTTCTTCGGCTTCGATTCTTTGGGTCATGTTATAACGGGATTCAATATTTTGTTCTTTCATTCCCTTGGCCATCAGGCGCTGCCTTTTTATCCGGCCCAGGGAATGCCCTGTATGAATAAGAGGGATTCCCAGCAGGTTTGCTACCCGGACACCCACATAACCTGCATCGGCATAATGACTGTGAATCCAATTGGGGATCCTTCGTACCAAACGTAGATGGCGCAGGACTCCATCTGCAAAGCTGTCCATATAAGGCCAGAGCACTTCTTTGCGGAGGTAACGCCGGGGTCCACAGGGAATGCGAACAATATTTGCACCGGGAGCAATCTCTTCAAACAACTGAGCATAAGACTCGTCTACCTTAGGGTCAATTACTCTGCGGGTTAGCAGGTCTACCCTGTCTACTTCCGGATTTTGGGCCAGGGCCTTGGCCAGTTCCACCACATAAGTGGTCTGGCCTCCGGTATCTGCATCCCGCCCCAATTCAAGATTGCTGCCTCGAATCAGGCCGTGGACACTGATTAATATAATATAAAGCCTTTCTTTATTCTTACTCAAATTTTCCACCTCCGGGTAAAATCATTATAGAGGGAAATATTATCTGTAGTGGCACCGCGGATTTCCAAGATTTTAGAAGCAAATTCCAGGGAGCGCTCCAGGATGACCGGAGGTTCCCATCCCAGGATGATGCCGGCAATGTTTACGGCGCTGAAAGCATCTCCCGCACCTACGGTGTCTACCAGCTTTTTTACGGTCACCGGTTCCCCCTGCCAGGTTTCTTGACCGGAGGTCATGAGAGCCCCCCGGGCCCCCCGGGTGATTACTAACAGGGAGCAGTTCAATTCCCTGCACATCCTGGAAGAAACCTCTGCAATATTGTTTTTATCCACCTGATCCCTTTGAATCAACGCGGCCAGTTCCTGTTCATTCATCTTAACCCACCGCGCTTGTTTTAGTATTTCTTCCAAAATTTCAGGGGTCCACCAGGGTTCCCGAAGATTAATATCGGTGAAGATAGGAAGTCCGGTATTTTCGGACAGCTGCTGCCAGGCCCGGCGGGAAGTTACGCTCCGCAAAGCCAGGGAACCGGTATAGAGAAGGGATGGCACAATTTGTTCCGCTGCCTGCAGCGCCAGGACTGAATCAATGTTATCGTAAGCCTGATCCGGCATAATAGTATAATGGGGCTCTTCATTTTTTATGTCAACCTGCACTGTGCCGGTAGGATATAAAGAATCCAGCTGGAGGCCCCCGGTGTCCATTCCCCAGGAACTCATTATTTCCAGAACCTTTCTGCCTGAACTGTCCTGTCCGATTCGGCTGATAAAGAGGGGATCCAGGCCCAGGCCCTGGAGATGCCAGGCCACATTGAAGGGCGCTCCCCCCAGGACAGTTTGGGAATCAGAAAAACGGTCGAAAAGAACTTCTCCAAAAATTATTGGCTGTCCCCTGCTTATGGTACTGCTGTTTGGCAAGGTATTTTACCCTCCTAAATTTATTTGAAGCAGTAATAATTATCTTCTATTTGATTCCGAAACAGGTTTTCAACGATAATATAATTTTTTACTTCTCTATGTTACTGCCCATATCCTTTAAAAACCCTAATTTTTGGGATTGAAAAATCTGTTCCACCGGGCGCAATTCTTTTCTTTTAACGGGTATCTTACGGCAGCGGGGAATGCCGCTTGTTATATTTTATCATACCTCTGCATAAACATTTGAATGGACCGTGCAAAAATCAACAGGGGGTTGAATAGTAAAATGTTCAAAAAAAAATACTTGATCATAGCCCTTATCCTGCTGTTTTCATTTGGGTGTCTTTTTGCAGGATGCGGCGGACAATCAGAAGATGGTGAAGATTTAAACGACGAGGCAGTAGAAAATGTAGAAGAAATGGAAGATGAAGAAGAATGTGAAGAGTGTGAAGAGTGTGAAGAGGAAGAAAATGAAGAGGAAACAGAGGAAGTAGAAGAGGAAGAAGAGGAAGAAGAGGAGTAAACTAATAAATGCACGGTTAAGGCGGGTTTTCAATAACCCGTTTTTTTCTCGGAAAATATGCTAAAATATAAAGAGGTTATTATTAAAACCTTTTAACGGTTTGAAACTCATATTTCAGGCATAACAGAAAAAATATTTTAGTGGGAAAGGATTGTTTTCATGAACAAGGTACTGGTACTGGCGGAAAAGCCTTCCGTGGGAAGGGATTTAGCCAGGGTTTTAAACTGCAGGAAAAAAGGAAACGGTTATTATGAAGGGAACGAATATATTGTCACCTGGGCGCTGGGTCATTTGGTTACCCTGGCAGATCCGGAAGCTTACGGTGAGAAATATAAGGCATGGAGCTTAGAAACACTGCCCATGCTTCCTGCTGAACTAAAGCTTGTGGTCATAAAACAAAGTGGAAAGCAGTTTAATGTGGTTAAAAGCCTGATGAATAAAAAAGAGGTTAAACAGGTTGTTATTGCAACTGATGCCGGCCGGGAGGGTGAGCTGGTTGCACGATGGATTATAGAAAAGGCTAATGTAAAGAAACCAATAAAGCGCCTTTGGATTTCCTCCGTCACCGATAAGGCTATTAAGGAGGGTTTTAACAATTTAAAAAATGGTCAAGAGTATGATAATCTTTATGCTTCAGCAGCAGCCCGGGCAGAAGCTGACTGGCTGGTAGGGATTAATGCTACCCGCGCCTTAACCTGCAAGTATAACGCTCAGCTGTCCTGTGGCAGGGTCCAAACCCCTACGATAGCCATTATTGCGAAGAGGGAAGAAGAGATTAATAACTTCAAGCCCAAGGCATTTTATGGGATAGCAGCTTCAGCCAATGGCTTAAAACTGGTTTGGCAGGACAGCCAAACAAAAAATTTTAGGACCTTCGACAAGGAACGGTGCGATCAATTACTTGTAAAATTACAAAATCATAAAAGTGCTGAGGTTATCCAGGTAAACAAGGTTTACAAGAAAAAATCGGCCCCCGCTTTATATGACTTAACAGAACTCCAGAGAGACGCCAATAAAATTTATGATTTTTCTGCTAAAGAAACCTCTTCTATCATGCAGAGATTGTACGAAAACCATAAGGTTTTAACGTATCCCCGGACGGATTCCAGATATATTACCACGGACATGGTAGATACCTTACGGGACAGAATTAAGGCTTTTGGATACGGGCCTTATGCCTCATCAGCAGCTAAAATTTTAAACAAACCCTTAAAACCAAACAAATCCTTTGTAGATAACAGTAAGGTGTCGGACCATCATGCCATTATTCCCACTGAACAGGCAGTTACATTTAGTTCATTAAGTGACGGGGAAAGGAAGATTTATGACCTGGTAGTAAAGCGTTTTTTAGCGGTTTTAAGTCCGCCGTTTGAGTATGAGCAGACTACTATACAGGCTAAAATTGGTGAAGAGCTCTTTACGGCCAAAGGGAAAACGGTGATTGCCCAGGGCTGGAAAGAAGTATATGAGAATATTTTTGAAGATGAGGAGGAGGCAGAGGAGGATGTGTCGGAGCAGATCATCCCCCAGATGAATAAAAACGATATGCTAACCATATCTAAAATTGTGCAGACGACGGGGGAGACCAGGCCGCCGGCACCCTTTAATGAAGGTACCCTGCTGTCAGCCATGGAGAATCCGGGAAAATACATGGCGGGTGAAAAAAAGCAATTAATTAAAACCATTGGGGAAACCGGAGGGCTGGGAACCGTTGCCACCAGGGCAGATATCATTGAAAAGCTCTTTAATAGTTTTCTGATAGAAAAGCAGGGAAAGAATATTTTTGTCACCTCCAAGGGAAAACAGCTTTTGGGCCTGGTGCCTGAGGACCTGAAGTCCCCGGCACTGACTGCACAGTGGGAGCAGAAACTGAGTACTATTGCTAAAGGCACCCTTCATAAAAATCAATTTGTTAACGAGATGAAGAATTACGCCAGGATCGTTGTTGAAGAAATAAAAAACAGCAAAGAGTCCTTTAAACATGACAATCTTACGGGAAACAGATGTCCGCAATGCAGCAAACATTTGCTTGAGGTTAAGGGGAAGAAAGGAAAAATGCTGGTCTGCCAGGACAGGGAATGCGGGTATCGGAAAGGAACTTCTAGAATAACCAATGCCAGGTGTCCACAATGTCACAAAAAATTAGAACTTCGGGGCCAGGGAGAAGGACAGATATTTGTATGCAAATGCGGTTTCAGGGAAAAGCTTTCTGCCTTTGACAAAAGAAAGAAAGCGGAAGGCAGTAAAGTATCAAAGAAAGAAGCGTCCCAATATCTAAAACAACAAAAAAAGGCAGAGCAGCCCATTAACTCAGCCCTGGCGGATGCTCTTGCCAAACTTAAGGATCAAAAGTGAAATTCAATCAATCTGTTTTTTTTCTTTACCTCTGAAAAACGGAAATGTTCTTGAATCCATTTAAGGGCATCCTTATGATAAAAAAATACATGGGTGGGGTCATTTTTATAATGCCAATTGATAAAATCAATATCTTCAGAGTAAATTTCAGTCATACAGTATAAAATCCCACCGGGCTTAAGAAGAGAACGTAACAGTGTAAACTCCTTCTGAGGGAAGTGGAAATGCTCGATCACCTCGCAGCAGATTATATAATTATACTTGAACTTTAACACCTCATCATTATTCCAAAAAAAAGGGTCATACAGCTCGATGGAAAAGCCCTCATCCCGTAACAGTTTTGTAATTACAGGCCCTGTTCCCGCCCCGAAATCTAATCCTTTATGGCCTTGATTAAAGGTTTGTTTAATTTCATTTACTATGGGAAAAACAAATCTCTGGTATCCCGGGTCATCTACATCATTGTTGTGTTCTTGATAGCGGGCTTTTTCTTTCTCTCTGGTAACATAATGAATGGGGTCTAAAAGTATGGATAAACAATTACTGCATTTGTAGTATTTTTTTTGATTAAACTCTTGATATAAAGTTACCTTTGCATTACATAAAGTGCATTTTGTTTTTAATGTCATAGTTTTATATCCTATCCATTAAGTTTTTTCTTTATTGATTCTTTTTCATTGATTCATTGAGACTTAGACATTTATTTTCCCGCTCCACTTGAGCCTACCCATGACTAAAGCCAGGGCTTTACGGCGGCACATTTTGGTAAGGGTTAAATATAAGGATACCGAAAAAGATGCGTTTGAACAAGTAGTAGTTTCAGAGGGCGCATAAATAATTTTGTAATGAAGGAGAACAATAGTTGTAGAGGCTGTGTGTAAATAATTTTTTATTCTTTGAAAGGGGATGAGAATATTGCAGGAAAATCAGCAGAGGGAAACTGCTACTCTTGCCGGAGGATGTTTTTGGTGCCTGGAACCAGTTTTTGACCAGCTTAAAGGAGTTATTCAGGTGGTGCCTGGTTATACGGGAGGAGAAGGGTGTAACCCCACTTATCGTGAAGTATGTTCCGGAACCACGGGGCATGCCGAAGCTGTGCAAATTATCTTTAATCCCCACCTCATTTCCTTTGAAGAACTGCTGGAAGTGTTTTTCAATGTTCACGATCCTACTACATTAAACCGCCAGGGTGCCGATGTAGGCACTCAGTACCGTTCTGCAATTTTTTATCATACGGAGGACCAGTGGAGAACAGCGGAAAATTTTGTTAAAAAAGTGAACGAACAAAATTTATGGAACAATCCCATAGTCACTGAGGTGGTGCCTTTTACTAACTTTTATCCTGCAGAGGATTATCATCACGGTTACTACCGGCAAAATCCGGAACAGGGATACTGCTGTGCGGTTATAACGCCAAAAATATCAAAATTCCAGAAGAAGTATGAGGATAGGCTGAAAAAATAGATTTTGAGAAGATTATAAGAGCGTGCTCAAGGAAAATTCAGTTAGCACGCTCTTAAAATTAATTTATTCTTTCTGCCTTATTTTTTTCATATAATCCATCAGTTTTTGCTGGTATTCTTCTTTTGCTTCCAGGGGTAATTTATCAAGGCTTTCTTTGAAATTATCTTCACCGGCCGGGTCATCATCTTCCTGGGAACCACACACGAACCGGTGCGGCCCGCAGGGGTCGATTTTTTTAGGCAGTTTAACTACAGGGCCGCCGAAGAAATCCCCTCTGACAATAACATTTCGTTCCTGGAACAGTTTTACCCGAAGTTTAAAAAAGAGGTTTACGTAAATAAAGGTAGTGCAGTCAAAGGGGAAAGCATTGCAGAAGCAGTCGATGAAATCTACTTCCAGACAGACTCCTTCTGCCTGTTGAAATTCTTCCAATGAAATGGAATATCCCTTGGGAAAATGGTTGAACTTGAAGAATGGGATGGTTCTTCTGAAACAGGCCGGGAAGGTTTGACAATAAGGGTGCCCGGTCAGGGGGAAGAACTTTAAGCAGATAATGAATTCAATACAGATAATTACGCTGTCACAGGTAAAGGTAACGGTTCGATTGGTAACTTCTACATTTTCACACTCACAGCGGCAGATTGCCGAAGGGATCTCAATAAATTTAAAAACTGAAAAAAAGTCTTTAATAAATCTGGCATAAGCTACCTGAACGCATAGGTCTATGGGTTTGGCTTTATCGATGGGCGGCAGCGGGGGTATTGGCGGACATTTCCCCAACCCATGGGCTTCGGTTCCTTCTGTTTTCATTTTTTTCTCTTCAGACATTTAGATGCCTCCTTCTTATTTTTGCAGGAAAATATATAAAAATACCTTCCAGATAGTATATGATATGTTATTTAAAATAATATGCTATAGTAGTATTGAAAATTTATTTTAAAAGGGAGAGCTGCTTGTGAAATATTCTGAAGCCGGTGTAGGGAGGGTTTTCGTTTTAAGGTTGGAACACGGGGATAGGATACCGGATATCATTGAGGAGTTTGCGGATAACCATCAGGTCAATGGAGCGTTGGTTTTCTTTTTGGGGGGAGCTGAAAAGGACAGTAAAGTAATCGTGGGCCCCGAAGATGGGAAAGAAGCAAAGCCTGTCCCTATGGTAACCCTGCTGAAAGATGTAAGTGAGGCCTTAGGAGTTGGCACTCTTTTTTTAGACCAACAGGGGAAACCCAAACTCCATTTACATTCTGCCTTTGGTAGGGGACGGGATACCGTAACGGGCTGTACCCGGCAGGGAGTGGAGGTCTGGAAGATCGGAGAAGTTGTGATGCTGGAATTGACCGGCAGTTCCGCCTGCAGGAAAGTGGACCCTGAGACCGGTTTTGAGCTGCTGGATGTATAGGGGAGACAAGGGGACGGTTCTCTTGTCTTATTCCCAATAAGCCAGAACAAGGCAGGCAGATTGGCCTGTCCGTTCTTTTTAAAGGACAATGAGACACAAGAACCGTCCCCTTGTCTCCTTATCTCTTGCCGTTAATAAGGAAGCACAAAACAGCCGTAATGGCCATTTTGTGCTTTCTGGTTGGAGGCAATAAAACTGCCTTGAACGTGGATATAAAAACTGCCTATGCGGAAGGCCATATATAGTATTTTAGCGGCAGTCGGGGCACAGGTCGAACCACTCTGTCAGGGTGGTATCCCCGGTCCTTTTCAGGTAGTAGTCCACCTGGGCAGCTGGAATATAGGGATTGCTGCAATCATTACAAACCTTCATATTTAATATTCTCTTCCAGCGTTCCAGCTTTCTTTTCCGTCCCAGGTCCTCCATGGTGATGCATCCGGTGGGGCAGACGTGGACGCAGGTCCCGCAGCCGATACAGCTCTCAGGTTCCTCTTCAAAGGGCGGGACCACTTTCCGCTCCGGCCCCTTAGAGGAAAAGGTGATGGTGCTGACGCCTACCAGTTCTTCACAGGCTCTGATACAAAGGCCGCATTTGATACAGCTGTCCCCCTTTTCACGGGAGCGGCAGCTGGAGGGGATGTATTCCGCCCCCAATTCCCGGGCCAGCTTCTGAATCTTCGGGGATTCTGGAGCCATGGGTAAAATCAGTTTCATCATGAGACGGCGGGCCCTTTGGACCCGGGGTGTTTCTGTCTCTACTTGAATCCCCTGGACTGCGGGGTAGGTGCAGGAGGTGGTCAGTTCCACCTTTTTCCCTTTGGTTACCTCTACCTGACAGAGCCGGCAGCCGCCATAGGGGGAAAGTTTTTCATGGTAGCAGAGATGGGGGATTTCTATTCCGTTGTCCAGGGCTACTTGAAGCAGATTTTGATTTTTCTGAGCTTCATATTTCTTTCCGTTAATGGTTAAAGTAATCATATCCAACCCTCACAAGTCATATATTTTTTAACTATTCTACCATCACCGCATTGAACCGGCAGGCTTCCTGGCATATGCCGCAGCGGATGCAGAAATCATTATTGATTGATATGGGAGCACCTTTTTCCCCTTCTACGGCCTCTACGGAACAGACCTTCTGACAGCGGCCGCAGCCGTTGCACCGTTCCGGGTCAATGGAATAGTGGATCAAGGCTTTACAGACACCGGCAGGACAATGTTTCTCCCGGATATGGGCTTTGTATTCCTCCCGGAAATATTTCAGGGTGCTGATGACCGGGTTAGAAGCGGTACGGCCCAGGGCACAGAGGGAAGCGTTTTCAGTAATCCAGGCCAGATCTGTCAGCTGTTCCAGATCCTTTTCACAGCCTTCCCCCAGTGTAATTCTTTCCAGAATTTCGTGCATTTCTTTGATGCCTGCCCGGCAGCTGATACATTTTCCGCAGGATTCCTCTTTTAAAAACTGCATGAAATATTTGGCTACATCCACCATACAGCTCTTTTCATCCATGACAATCATGCCGCCGGATCCCATCATGGAGCCCATCTGGCTCAGCCGGTCAAAATCTACAGGAACATCCAGATGCTGTTCAGGGATACAACCACCTGAAGGGCCACCGGTCTGGACTGCCTTAAATTTTTTCCCATCCTTGATTCCTCCACCGATATCATAGATGATGTTTCTCAGGGGAGTGCCCAGGGGAACCTCAATAAGCCCGGTGTTGTTAACCTTGCCCACCAGTGAAAAAATTTTAGTTCCAGGGTTTTTGTCGCTCCCTATGGAGCCGTACCAACCGGCCCCTTTATTCATAATCAGGGGAACGTTGGCCCAGGTTTCCACATTATTAAGGCTGGTGGGGGATCCCCAGAGTCCACTGACGGCGGCATTAACGTGCTTGGGGCGAGGTTCTCCAGCACTGCCCTCAATCGCTGAGATCAGGGCGCTGGATTCCCCGGAGACAAAAGCCCCCGCTCCCCGCTTCACCGTCACATCAAAGTCAAAGCCCGAACCCAGGATATTTTTCCCTAAAAGCCCGTATTCTTTAGCCTGCTGGACAGCCTTGTTGATGTTCTCCAGGGCCAGGGGATATTCCTGGCGCACAAACACGAAACCTTCCCGGGCGCCAATGGCATAAGCTCCGATGGCCAGGCCCTCCAGCACCAGGTGGGGGTTTCCCTCCAGAAGGCTGCGGTCCATATAAGCGCCTGGGTCGCCTTCATCGGCATTTACAATTACATACTTTTTCTCTCCCGGAGCGTTCCGCGTGGTCTCCCACTTGATACCTGTGGGAAAACCGGCACCTCCCCGGCCCCTTAGATTGGCTTTTTTTACCTCCAGCAGCACTTTTTCCGGATTTAAGCGGGTAATGGCATGAGCCAGGGCGCTGTAGCCCTCCAAGCCTATATAGTCTTCAATGTTTTGGGGATCAACAAGACGGTTTTTGCCAAAAATGACTCTCCTCTGATATTTATAAAAGGGTATTTCTGATTCATGGGCAAACTTTTCTCCACTTACCGGGTCGGTAAAGAGCAGACGGTCTACTGTCTTTTTCTCCACCAGGGTCTTTTCCACAATTTCCGGAATGTCCTCCGGTTTTACCCGGCAGTAACAGATTTCCTCTGGAAGGATCACTATAATGGGGCCCTGTTCACAAAAGCCGTGGCACCCGGTGGATTTTAAACTCACCTTTTGAGTAAGGCCCCGCAAAGCCAGTTCCTTTTCAAACGCCTTATAAATTTTTCCACTGGCATAAGCTTTGCAGCCCGTACCCTGACAGAGGGTTACCACAGGCCGTTCCGGCTGGTTTCGGGAGGCCAGTTCTTTTTGAAGCTTTTCCAGATCCGATACGGAAGTCAACCTGTTCAAAAGATCCACCTCTTTCTACATTGAGGTAATGTTTTTATTATAGTTTTAAGCGTGCTTTTTTTTCTTCTGTTTATGGTCTCCTGCGTACTGTTTTATTAATTTGTTTACCTTCAGGGCGGCCATATCTCCGTGATGCTCTCCATTAACCACCACAACCGGGCCCAGGGCACAGGCTCCTACACAGTTTACCGTTTTCAGCCCAAAGCTCTGGTCCGGGGTGACTTCCCCGGGTTTAATTCCCAGCTGGTGGCCCAGTTCATCCAGGATTCGGGAAGCTCCTCTTACATGACAGGCAGTTCCGGTGCAGACATGGACCTGGCAGTCGCCCATGGGCTTCAGGCTCAAAGCTTCATAAAACTTGGCAATTCGGTACAGTTTGGCTACCGGCATGTTTAGTTTTTCCGCCAGGCAGCTCAAAGCCTCTTTGGGAAGATATCTTAACTCCTCCTGAATATCTAAAAGCATTTCCAGAATCTCCTGGGGGTTACCTTGATATTTTTCTATCACCCTGTCAATGGTTTTTTTGTCCATAAGACCTCTTCCTTTTTTATTTAATCATCCAGGGGAAGGGGAAAGGTTTATAAGGTTGTACCGGTTATGCCGGTGCTCCCGCTTTAACCCTGAATATTTTTTCCGCTTCCGATTCTCCTTCCGGGCTCCGGAGAAGAAAATTCTCAGCAGTAATCGGTCTATGACCATGGCTTAGATCAGATTTTTCTTTCAGTTCCTGCCATTCTTTACGCACCCGTTCCTGAATCATTTCCATCATTTCAGGGCTGAGGCGGCGAAATCTTCCTTGTTTTTTCAGGTACTGCTCTACCGGCACCAGTTTGTCAGTGCTCATGGTCATTCGGTGTTTCCCTTCTTCAATTTCGTAAAGGGGGAATATTCCTGTTTCCACAGCCAATCGGGCCAGTTGTATACTGTTCTCTGCCGAAATACCCCACCCCGGAGGACAGGGGCTCAAAACATGCAGATACGCAGGCCCTTCTATTTCCATACCCTTTTTGACCTTATTCACCAGGTCCAAAGGATGGCTGGGGGAGGCGGTGGCTGCATAAGGAATATCGTGAGCGGCGGTTATGCGCATCATGTTTTTCTTCCAGGTCAGCTGGCCGCTGTTGACACTGCCGGCAGGAGAGGTGGTGGTGGCAGCGCCGAAGGGTGTGGCAGAGGATCTCTGCACCCCGGTATTCATATAGGCTTCGTTATCATAGCAGACGTACAGGAAGTCATGCCCCCGTT
>SL_3KL_010_SEDDRAFT_10005363_pt1 | contig 11509 bp, 9 predicted proteins | sample SodLakKL_010_SED_2_FD_10381 | JGI IMG/M metagenome (IMG submission 10381)
CCTTGCTGAGGGATTAATTTCTTTTTTTCCAAGGCATCAAACAACTTGTTGAAATTTTCATCATGTTTCAGGAGCTTCTGATCAATTTGGTGAAACTTCTCAAAAACAGAAGCGTTATTAATAAGAAACCGGCGCATTTCAACGAAGGCCCGCATGATCAGAATGTTTACTTCGACAGCTATTTTGCTTCGCAAAACAGATGAGAGCATAGCAACGCCTTGCTCAGTGAAAACATGAGGCAGAAATCGTTTTTTACTCCAGTCAACTTTTGCGGTCGCATTTTGCGACCGCAAAAGTTCGTACTCTAGTTCGGATATTTGAAACATAAAATCTTGTGGGAAACGTTCTATGTTTCGCCTCACTTGCTCGTTCAGCCTCTTTACCGGAACTTCATAAAGCTCCGCCAGGTCACTATCAAGCATCACCTGCACACCGCGAATCGTGTGTATTTTGTTTTTAATCAGGATGTTTGGTTTAGTCATGAGAATTTGGTTTTGTGCAATGCATAGGTAACCGTCAATTGATCATTGATAATCGACAATCATACTCTTTGCGCTTTTTGCGTGTTTTTATCTTTGTGGTCTTTGCGAGGGAAAATAATTCCACGCAAAGACCGCAAAGGTTTTCACGCGAAGCACGCAAAGGCGGCATCAATATGAGGAGGATGCCCTGACGAGGCAACTCCTTATTCTCCATGGCCTGGAAAACTTTTTCCAGCTGTTCGTCGTGTGTTATCAGCTTTTGATTAATTCTTTGAAACTCCTGGAATACATAAGCATTCTTGATCAGAAATTGGCGCATTTCAACAAAGGCATTTATGATTATGATGCTCACCTCAATGGCTTTTTTGCTTTTTAGCACTGCTGATAACATCGAAACTCCTTGCTCGGTAAACACAAAAGGAAGATATTTTCTGTGTTTTCCTCTTTTACTGTTTAAGGTCGCAATTTGCGACCTTAAAGAAGAATACTCATCCTCAGATAATTGAAACATGAAATACTCTGGGAAACGTTCCATGTTTCGCCTCACTTGCTCGTTCAGCCTCTTTACCGGAACTTCATAAAGCTCCGCCAGGTCACTATCAAGCATAACCTGCACGCCACGGATGGTGTGGATCTTGTTTTTTATCAGGATGTCTGGTTTATTCATGACTATTGGTGTGCAACTATGTAGAAGAATGGACGTCTTGAATCGTTAATGATCAATACAAATAAATTATACAAATTAAATAAAAATAAAGATAATAATAAAATAAATATATTTTAAAGAAAAAATATGTCGGGTATGCAATCAGCAATTGCATCTACGGAGCCTAATTGAGAAGGTGATTGATCTTTTTGAGCAAATTATTCTTGTAATTTCGGAGTTTTGGGCGGAGAGGGTTGGAATCTGCCATAAAAATTGTAGTGGCCCCTCCATTTCGGAAGAAGCCTGAAATTCAACATGTCATAAACGTTACTTAATTGGCAGTTTTAGCATCGGCCTGCCTTCAAGGAAGAGCTCCAGGTGATCACCGATTTGAACGGGGCCAACACCTTCGGGGGTGCCTGTAAAAATGTAATCGCCGATCTTTAAGGTTAGATACTGAGAAACATGGGCAATGATCTGGTCAAAATTGTGCAGCATTTGATCTGAATTGCCTGCCTGAACGATTTCACCGTTTTTCTTCAGCTTAAATGAAATGTTGTTTTTGTTTTCCAGATCATCTATACGTACAAATTTGCTGATGGCGGCAGACCCGTCAAATGCTTTAGCCATTTCCCACGGCAGCCCATCCCTGATGCACTGCTTTTGCAGGTCGCGCGCCGTAAAATCAATGCCTACTGCTACGGCCTCGTAATAGGTATGTGCAAACCGGGGTTGAATGTTTTTGCCCAGCTTGCAGATCCTGAGTACAAGCTCGGCTTCGTAGTGAATATCTTTGGAAAAATCTGGGTAATAAAAAGGTAGCTGAGCCCTTATAATGGCTGTTTCCGGCTTCATGAAAAACAAGGGAGCGGCGGGTGGCTGCTGGTTCATTTCCCGGATATGGCCGGCGTAGTTTCTTCCGATACAAATGATTTTCATGCCGATACTACAGGTCTTTCATGATCTTGTTCCCCAAATCATAACCCCTGAGCATGATGGATTGAATGACATTTTTTGTGGAAAGGGGGAAGTCGGCTTTCATCATCCAGTCGAAATACTGTGGCTCTTTCTTAAAGACCTCTTCCACGAGCCGGTTTTTATGCTTTCCGAATTTAAAAATTTCTTTTCCCTCCCGGTTATATCCAATATGACCAACCAAATCTGCATTGTTGTGATTGTATGAAAAATCATACAAAGCCTGGACGTCATTTTTTACCGGTTTTGTAATTTGTCCGGAGTGATCTTCGTATTCAGCGTCATCGTAACGTTCCAGCTGTGCAAGCAGAATCTCATAAGTAGCCCTGGTGTCGGTTTCGGCTTCATGGGCATCCACAAGTTCTTTGCCGCAATAAAATTTGTAAGCGGCTTTAAGGGTGCGGGGTTCCATTTTGTGAAAAATGTTCTGCACGTCAACAAGCCTGCGTTTTTTAATATCAAACTGGATACCGCAGCGCAAAAACTCTTCAATAAGCATGGGTACGTCAAACTTGTTGGAATTGTAGCCTGCCAGATCACAATTATGCAGAAATTTGTTTAATTCGGGGGCCAGCTGGGCAAATGTGGGGGCATCCGAAACGTCCTGGTCTTTGACGCCATGGATTGCAGTTACTTCGGCCGGAATTGGGATTGTGGGGTTAACCAGTTTTGTGAGCGATTCAGTGCTTCCGTCAGGATTAACTTTGTAAATACTGATTTCAACGATACGGTCTTTGACAACATTGGTACCGGTTGTTTCAAGGTCAAAAAAGGCAAGTGGCCGGGTAAGGTTTAGCTCCATGTTGATTGTTTTTATCAGATAAACGCGGCGCATACAGACCGATGATCTGCATGCGCCAGCATATTGTCATATTCAGTTATTTCAATTTACGAAGGTACAAAAAATAAGCAATGATGAGGCTATATACCCTGATTGGTATCGAAGTTTTCGAGGTATTCAGCCACACGCTGAAGGAACATTCCGCCAAGGGCACCGTCCACAATGCGGTGATCACATGAGAGAGAAAGATCCATGCGGTGGCGGATTCCGATGCTGTCGCCTTCGGGACCTTCAATCACTACCGGTTTCTTTTGTATCAATCCAACCCCCAGGATGGCTACCTGTGGCTGATTGATGATCGGTGTTCCCATGGTCGCACCAAATGTACCAAAATTGGTTAAGGTGAATGTTCCGCCCTGGATTTCATCCGGTTTCAGTTTGTTTTGGCGGGCCCTTTGGGCAAGGTCATTAACCTCTTTCGCGAGTCCCAGCAGGCTTTTGTGGTCAGCATTTTTAATCACGGGCACAATCAGGTTGCCATCGGGCAGCGCTGCTGCCATCCCCACATTGATATTTTTCCTTTTGATGATGTTGTGTCCGTCGATGGATACATTAACCATCGGGTAATCACGCAGTGCCCTGGCAATGGCTTCGATGAAAATGGGCGTAAAGGTTAGTTTCTCCCCTTCTTTGTCCATCAGTATTTTTTTGTACTTGTTGCGCCAGCGAACGATATTTTCCATATCCACTTCCCTGAAAAGGGTAATATGGACTGAAGTATCTTCTGACATCACCATGTGTTCGGCAATCAGTTTGCGCATGCGGTCCATTTCCACCACTTCGTCTTTTTCGCCAATCTGAACGGCCGGTGGCGCTGGCTTTGATGCGGGTACTTCGGTTTTTGCCGCCTTCGCCGCAACGGGCTCTTTGGCGGGTGCAGGCTTCTCAGAGCGGGTTTTCAGATAGTTCAAAAGGTCATCTTTGGTCAACCTGTTGTTTTTTCCACTACCCGGTATCTTTTCCAGCTCAGCAACCGGAATATTTTCCTCTCTCGCAATGCTGCGTACAAGCGGAGAATAGAAACGATCGCTTTCGCTGAAACTTTCGGCAGAGGCAGGCTCTGAGACGGTATCATCCTGTTCGGCCGGTTTTTCCAGCTCGGTTTTTTGATCTGCCGGTTTTCCAGGCTCCTTCTCGGGAGCAGTTTCCGTGGCCTGTTCCTTTTGTTCTTCAACATCCGACTCTCCTTCCATCTCTATGATGGCGATTACGGTTTCTACCTCAACCGTATCACCTTCCTGGAAAAGCTGTTCTTTCAAAACGCCTTCCACCGGACTTGGGATTTCCGAATCCACCTTGTCGGTTGCCAGTTCCAGAATGGGGTCATCCAATTCTATACGGTCACCAACGTTTTTGAGCCACTTGGTTATGGTTGCCTCTGTAATGCTCTCGCCCAGCTTGGGCATCTTTAACTCAAATCTCGCCATAAGTATTTATTTTATCATTGTTTGCAATCGACACAGCAAGGTTAAGATGATGTTTGCTTTAAGTCTGGAATCATTGCTAATCAGCAATTCCATTGTCCAATATGTTTTTTGGTTTTTCCCCGTATCAATTAACCTTGCACATTATTCACCGCCAAACAGAGAAGGAACTACGAGTCATCATCTCTTTAAAGAAATGCGGGAATATCCATAATGATTCACTTTAACTAAAATCAGAACAAAAAACGATCAAAAAGGTTTGAACCTTTGCCATACTCTTTTTTACCGGCTCAAACAGTTTGCCGCCCAAGTTCGCGATAGCGTGTATAGCAGATCCGCAGGTCTGTTTCCAACTTGTAATCTTTCGCATACAGGCTGTTCAGGTTGTCCAGTGTGTCTTCTTTCAATTGCTTATTTCTGATCAGATCGCCCGGAGCCAGCACCCCTTCGCGCAGCGGGGGTAACTGAATCTGCCTGGCGGTTCGATGGTAACCAACCCATGAACTTTTTCCTGCCAACACCCTGAATACATTCTTCAGAAATCCAAGCCTGTGTTTTTGAAGGACAAGGTGGACCGGAAGAGTCATCAACAGCAGCATTGACAATGCAATATCGAATAGTCGTTTGTTTCTTTTATTAGATGGCCGGTTAATGGCATTTACATTGATGGTAAAGAGGTCACCAAAAGTGTCAATGCTGTTGCTTCCAATGATAAATAGACTTTCCGGGGGGGCAATTTTGAAATGCACCTGTTTGCTTTGCAGCTCCGACATATGGCTGATAATGGTTTGCGACGGGATATCACCTGCACAAAAAATCACTTCATTGATCCTGTAGATATCGATGATCTCCTTTATGTCTTTGGCATCTCCCAGGTAGCCTTCTGTAAGGGGTTTGTGTTCCTTGAACGACACCATTCCGATAAATGAGGTGTTGCCGCTTTGTCTGAGCATTTGCAGAATGCGTGCTGCCTCTTTCCCGTCGCCGGCAATCAGCACTCTTTTGTTTTCGGGGGCACTCAGGTGCAGGGTTTTATGCTTAAGAAGGGTATACAAGGTTCGTGTAATGATCATGGCGAATAGTGCCCATACACTACCCAGCAGGATCAATGCCCTTGAAAACCGGTATTCGATGGGTAACAGGGCGTAGATCACCAGTATGGCGATGGTGCCGATGCCGATTCCACGCACCAACCGAAACAAGCTTACCGGCTTGTCGTAGCCACCACTGATGTATGTAGCGGAGAGCCAGAATACGATGTATGCCGGCACGAAAAAGCCCATAAATTCCGGCGGATAATAGGTGGACTCAGCGGCAAAGATCTGATGACCCCAGTAATTCTTCAGGTAAAAGAATCCGCCATAAATCAGTCCTGCATCAACAGCCGGCCAGAATATCCGCCTGAAAAACCGGGCCAGAATCGCAACAAATGCCCTGAAGTAGATAGCCAGGTTGATCAAAAAGGAAAAGGCCCTGGCATTTTTCTGTGAAAAATGCTTTCGTGCAAAAATGATCATGGCATTGTAGAAAACCATAACATAATTTACACTGCTTTTCTTGGTACTTTCACCCTTATAGTGTATAATCCTCGTGCCGGGATAATAGTAATTCCTGTAACCTGCTTTTACGATTCGGTGAGAAAGATCGATGTCCTCCCCATACATAAAGAAGGCTTCATCCAGCAGGCCTGTTTTTTCCAGCGCTTCTTTTCTGAGCAGCATAAATGCGCCCGACAACACCTCTACCTGATGGGTTTTCTCTTTATCCAGAAATCCAAGGTGATATTTGCCAAATGTTTTTGATTTTGGAAAAAGTGCTGAAAGTCCGAATATTTTTGAGAATGCCACTCCGGGGGTGGGCAATCCCCGTTTCGATTCCGGCAGGAAGCGGCCCTGCCCGTCAAGCATTTTTACGCCCAGGGCTCCGGCGTCGGGATGATCGTCCATAAAAGCCACAACCTTCGGTAATGTGTCATCTTCAACAACCGTGTCGGGATTCAACAGCAAAATGTATTTGCCTTTTGCCTGTCGGATGGCCTGGTTGTTGGCTTTGCTGAACCCCAGGTTTTCGCGGTTGGCAATGAGCTTTACACCGGGAAACTTCTCTTTAACCATCTCCACCGATCCATCCACGGAGTGATTGTCCACAACAAACACTTCCATGTTCAGTCCCTGTCCCGACCTGAATACCGACTGCAGGCATTGTTGCAGGAAGTATTGCACATTATAGTTTACAATCACAATGGATAGTTGCATGGCTATGAATGGCTTGTTTTGTCGTATGCTGTACGATAGATGATCGATCGTCCGAGGGTAACCTCGTCGGCGTATTCCAGTTCGTCGCCGATGGCAATGCCCCTGGCAATTGCTGATACTTTCAGATCAAAAACCTTGAGCTTTTTAAACAGGTAAAAATTGGTTGTATCCCCTTCCATGGTGGTACTTAAGGCAAAGATCACTTCTTTGACCTCCTCATTGCCGGTCAGTCTTTCTACCAGGGCACCGATGGTCAGATCAGCCGGTCCGATCCCATCCATAGGGGAAATAATACCACCCAGCACATGGTACAGGCCGTGGTATTGCCCGGTGTTCTCAATGGCGATCACGTCGCGGATGTCTTCGACGACGCAAATCATTGACCTGTCTCGGCGTGATGAACTGCAAATATCGCAACGGACACTGTCAGAGATATTGTGGCATTCTTCGCAGTAAACCACCTGATTGTGCAACTGCATGAGGGCTTCCGAAAAACGGCCGATGGTGTCACTGTCTTGCTTAAGCATATGCAGGACAAGTCTCAGGGCTGTTTTTTTGCCAATTCCGGGCAGCCGCGAAAACTCCTCAACAGCTGTCTGTAACAATTTGGACGAAAAATTCTCCATAAACAAAATAACCAAAACAAAGATATTGCCTGTAATTGCTGATTCGAATAACCACGATCAGTGTCAAAAACAGCCGGCAATACTCAGTCAGTCAAAGTTAACAATAATTGCTGCGCACAAAGATAAAATCTTTGGCTATTTTTGTCACATCAAATGAAATCACTGCCAAATTATGACCCCTGCACTGATCCTTCTCACCTTTATTATATATACTTCACTGCTTTTTTTTATTTCCAGGCTTACCATCCGGAAAAAATCCAATAACGAGACATATTTTTTGGGGAACAGGAATTCTCCATGGTATGTGGTCGCATACGGGATGATCGGTGCTTCCTTGTCGGGGGTTACTTTTATGTCTGTTCCGGGCCTGGTGCACCTGGAACAATTCTCGTATATGGTGCTTGTGCTTGGATACCTTGCCGGTTACGCCGTAATAGCCGGCGTCTTGCTGCCCTTGTATTACAAGCTGAACCTCACATCCATATATTCTTACCTGGAGCAACGCTTTGGTTTTTCCTCTTACAAAACCGGTGCATTCTATTTTGTTGTCAGCCGGTTGATTGGCAGTTCATTCAGGATGTTTTTGGTGGTGATCGTATTGCAACGGTTTGTCTTTGACGGCTGGGGTATCCCCATGGCTGCAACGGTGTCTCTTTTTATGATCCTGATACTTTTGTACACATTTCGCGGGGGAATAAAAACCATTGTATGGACCGACACCCTTCAGACTACCTTCATGATCAGTGCGGTGATTATCAGTATTATTTTGATCTCCAGGCATCTTGACATGGGCCTTGGAGAATTGATTTCAGAAGCGGGTAATCGTGGCTATACGAACTTATTCGTATTTGACATTAATGATCCCCGGTTTTTTCTTAAGCAGTTCTTTGCGGGAATGTTTATCACCATTGTAATGACAGGTCTGGATCAGGATATGATGCAAAAGAACCTCAGCTGCAGAAGCTTGCGTGATGCACAAAAAAATGTGCTGACTTTCGGGGCTGTTCTGATACCCATCAACCTGATGTTTCTGTTCCTGGGTTCTGTGCTATGGATCTTTGCTTTCAAGGAGGGGATCGTACTGGGGCCCGGACAGACATCCGACGAATTGTTTCCCACCATTGCGTTGCAGCATCTGGGGGTGCTTGCCGGTCTGACCTTCTTTTTTGGTTTGGTCTCAGCGGCCTATTCCAGTGCCGACGGAACGCTCACGGCACTAACAACGGTTTTTTGCATTGACTTTCTTGGGCTGAGGAGAAAAAAGGGGGTGACCGAAGAAAAAATCACAAGTATCCGTTACAGGGTGCATATTATGTTTGCTTTTTTGATGATGTTGATCATCATCGGTTATGGTGCCATCAACAACCAGGCACTTATCAGCACCCTGTTTACCATAGCAGGTTATACTTATGGGCCGCTGCTGGGACTATATTTTGTTGGCCTCTACACCAAATGGAAAGTGAGGGATCGCTATGTCCCCATAGTAGCTGTATTATCACCGCTAATGAGCTTTTTGCTCAGCACGAATTCCCAGTGGCTATTCAATGGTTATCGTTTTGGATTTGAAATACTGATCGTCAACGGTTTATTCACCATCTTTGGATTGTATCTGCTGAGAAAAAAGCCCGGCATTTGATGATGCCGGGCTTTCTGGTCTGTTTATTGGTTATTGATAAGATCAATCTACGAAGCTAACCCATCCATGGGTATCCGGTTCTTCGCCGTATTGTATGGCCTGTAATTTTTTGAAAAGTTTTGTTGACCATGGGCCGGCTTTTCCCGGATCGCCAAAGGTATAGGTTTCACCGGTTTCTCTGTCCACAATTTTACCGATAGGGGATATGATGGCTGCGGTACCGCATGCACCTGCTTCTTCGAAGGTGCTGAGCTCCTCTACCGGTACTTCCCTGCGTTCCACCTTCATGCCCATGTCTTCTGCTATTTGCATCAGGCTCATATTGGTGATGGATGGTAAAATAGAATCAGACTTTGGTGTGATGTAGGTGTTGTTTTTAATGCCAAAGAAATTTGCAGGCCCGGCTTCATCAATATACTTTTTCTCTTTTGCTTCCAGGAAAATAACCGAAGCATATCCTTCTGCCTTGGCTCTTTCGGATGCGCGCAGGCTGCCGGCATAATTACCGCCTACCTTGATATGTCCGGTGCCGAGTGGTGCCGCACGATCGTAATCGCGTACGATCTGCATGGTTACCGGGTTGAATCCTTCCTTGAAATAGGGCCCAACAGGACCAACAAACACCATGAAGAGATATTCCTTAGCCGGGTTCACACCAACCTGAATGCCCGTTCCGATAAGCAGTGGCCGAATATACAATGCTGCGCCATGACCGAAGGGTGGCACATACTGTTCATTTAATTTTACAGCTTTTGAAACCATTGTATGGAAAAGGTTTTCCGGAACCCTGGCCATCAAAACGCCATCGGCTGATCGCTGCATTCGGTTGGCATTCTCATCCCAGCGAAACAGTCGTACCTTTCCGTCTTTGCCGCGATAAGCCTTCATCCCTTCAAATGCTTCCTGTCCGTAGTGCAGGCAGGTAGCTGCCATGTGGATGTTGATGGTGGGTGAGGAAGAAACTTCTATCTCTCCCCACTTTCCATCACGGTAATAACATCTTACATTGTAGTCGGTTGGGAAATAACCAAAGGGTAGTTTTCCCCATTCTATGTTTTGCATAATATGAATGATTAGTGAATGAATAGGATACCGTGCTAAATTATAATATTATTTGGAATAAACAGGCCCTTTCTGTGTATTTATTTTTGAATAAACAAAAAGCAGAGATTAAACTGCCTGAACTGGCGTCGGCTTTTACTGGTGCAGGGTAATGGAGTCCATCAGCTGCAGGATTTTGCGGCGCATGGTTGCAGCGTTTCCATCATAGTGATTAACGATGATGACAAAGGCTGCGAGGTTCCCGTTTTGCATGGTTGTATAGCCGGCATATCCAAGCACATGGTTAAGAAAACCACTTTTCGCCCGCAGTATACCTTCTGAGCTGGTACCGCGCAGATGGTTTGCCAGTGACCCACTTTGGCCCGCTATGGGCAGGCTGTTGTAAAGTATCTCAAATGTGGGATGTCTGGCAGCGGCGTCAAGTACCACCATGAGTTGGCTTGCAGTGATGCGGTTCGATGGTGACAGACCGCTGCCGTCGGTGATCTTATCCAAAGATGGTACTATTCCGAATGCATCCCAATGTTGTTCCAAAGCTTTTAGGCCGGAAGAAAAAGAACCCTCTCCGTTTGTTTGATAACCAATAGTTTTGAGCAGACTCTCTGCGTATGAATTGACACTGACCATATTGGTCCGGTTAACAATCTCTGCCAGAGGCATAGATTCCCATGTGGCAATTATTGTTCTGTTTTCTGATGGGATGATTCCGTCGGCGGCAGCATTTCTGTAAGAAGTTGGTTTTCCTGTAACTTCCAGACCCATATTGTTCAAAAAATACCAGAGAGCTGTTGCAGCAAATAGCGGCGGGTCAGGCATGGAGCCCCTTACTGCGAAACTCTTCGCACCTAAGGGTACTGTGCCTGTCAGCCTTCTTTCGGATACAAAGGGTGCTCCGTAAATATAAACCTGATCACCTGATCCGACCGGGCCGGTGGTAACTTCGTTGATAAAAGACAAGTTGGTTATGGTGGGATATGTATTAACCACTGTGGCAGGCTGCCCGATACCGGATCCTGCATCAAAATAAACACGGTATTCGTTTTCATTTGCTGTGAGCCCGCTGGTGCCCGCTCCAAAGTAATTACCTATATGTTGCCATATCCATCTCCCGGGCACCATTTCGTTGTCAAAAATCCGTTCGTCGGCAATGATATGCCCGTTAATTTTTCGAATGCCTGCAGCATGTAATGCGTCTGTCCATTTCTGAAAAACATTGGATAATGCAAGCGTATCGTTTAGCAATTCCGAACCAAAAGCAGGGTCTCCGCTGCCCTTTATATAAAGATTTCCGTGCAGTACTCCCTGCATGTCAACACGGCCGCAGTATTCAAGATGTGTTTCGTATTGATAATCATGACCGAGCAGCATTAGTGCACTCACGGTAGTGATCACTTTTTGAGTGGATGCAGGTACCAGGAACTGATCCGTGTTGAAGGTCAGGATATCTTTATCATTGGTTACATCTTTCACATAAAAACTCCATGATGCATGATCCAGTGCTTTGTCTGAGCGGAATCTGTCAAAAGCATGAAATAATGGAGATTGGTCGGATTGCGTGGATG
>SL_3KL_010_SEDDRAFT_10005365_pt1 | contig 11503 bp, 9 predicted proteins | sample SodLakKL_010_SED_2_FD_10381 | JGI IMG/M metagenome (IMG submission 10381)
AAAAGTGAATTTGATAATTTTTTAGATAAACAAAAATATTTTTCTGCGTCATATTCACATTGCTTTTATAGTATTGATGATTTAGAAGCGTCTCATAAGGGTGAACCTGAATGGCGTGACGGTAGTAGACAAATTTCGGAAACAGATAAGGGATGTGTACTGTTATTTGAAACAGGACATAAACCTGTTGCTGTTTGGGATGAAAAAAATAATGTTGGTTATATTGTGCCAAAAAATAAACTAAACGAAAGAATGGATTTAGAAACACCAAGTACTAGAGGTATTAGAAGTGGTGAGAGTAGAGTTAAAAAAATGTTTTTTGATCATATTTTAGATGGTTCTGATGCAACAGAAGAAAATGCATATGACCATGCAAGGGGTCTTGATTGGCAAGAAATAGAAACAAGTGAAGGTGATTATCCATATTTAGAATATATCGATACTGTAAATGGTGTTGGTATTTGGTATAATTATGGACACGATGCATATTATTTTAGTGATGAAACTGAAAGTGGTGAATCTTGGAGATATATAGAAGAAAATCTAAATGAGGGTGATGATTTTCTTAGAACAAAAGATGATTTAACTCGCTTCATGAGAATGGAAAAAGAGAGAGGAAAGAAAGCAGATTTAGGAACATTATTATCAATGTCACGAGATGATGCAATGTATCATTTAGCAATTTTGGTTGCAAATAAATTTTTGGGATATTTTAGGTGGGATGAATTACCCGACACTAATTCTATGTGGGATTATATTGATGAAAAGGGTGGAATGAAAAAAGATGATTTTATTCAATCTGTTAAAGAAGCAGTTAATGACAGATTAGCTGATAGTGATATGGGAATTGAAGGATTAGAAGATTTAATGGAAAACACCGAAGAAAAAACAAACAAAGAAAAAATAATTGATATGATTATTCAAGCAGGATTGGATCTTGCAAATGATGTGATTACACAAGAAGAGCACGATAGAAAGGTTAAAAACTTAGAGAATATACTAAAAAACCAATAAGAAGATGAAAAGAAGTGATAAAGAAAAATTATTTGAAATGATGGGTATGTTGGATTCTACCTTCAAATCTAATTTAAATGAGGATAGTCCGTTTCCTGTTCGTGGTCGTAATAAATATATTGATAATCATAAAAGATATGGTGGTAAGTTAGCAGCAATAGAAATTGATTTAATTATTGATTATCTAAATTTTCTTATTCAAGAAAATGATTATGAAGAAAGTGATTTTGAATATAAAAATTATAAAAATTATATTAATCAATTGGAAATAATAAGTAATTATTTAATGTAAAAATAATTTTTTTGTATTTATAACAAACAATAATTTTTTAAAATAAAAATAAAAAACATGAAAAAAGAAAATAAAGAAAGATTGTATGAAATGATGGGAAAATTAGACACATCATTTAAACCCAAATTGAATGAGAATGGAATAAATGAAAATAAATGGTATGGTGATTCAACATCATATTCTGAATACGTTGATGAATTAAAACATTTTGTTTCACTATTAGATAATCTTAAATTTAATGAAGCAAAATTAATGTTAAAAAAATTCATCGAAGAGGGGAAAATTGATGGATTAAAACAATATTTAACTGAAAGCGGTGAATTTGAAGCAGAGGTCTGGGTCAGTGATAATTTAAAAGATATTACCCCAAATAACGATAGTGATGAGTGGGATGAAAAAATGAACGCATTTAAAAGTTATTTTAATGAAAATGATTTGAATGAAAATCAAACTCTTTTAGATATGTTTAATAATGTTTCTGAAAGAAGCGATGAATTAAAGATGGTACAAACAATGTTCGATTATTTGAATCAAATTAAAAAAGTTCTTAGTGAGCGTCTTGGTGATGATGGCAGTCCAACAACCGACCATTATATGAGAGTAGATGAATTAACAAAAGACGTAATTAATAGAATTGATAAAATTATGGGCGATATTGGGGATATTTTTGCAATAACTGATTATTAAATTTTTTCAAAAAAAGAATATTTATATTTGGTAGTTNAAAAAAAANTATTACCTTTGCATTGTAATTGAAACAAATNTTAAAAGAATAAACAAATGATTAACNAATTATACATAACACGCCAACCCCAAACNAGNAGNACNCATCCAAGAAAGATGTGCGGGGTTCGTATTGTATAATGTTAAATGAATATTAAACAAATATCAAATTTGAACCCCGCCAGAAATGGTGGGGTTTTTTTATGTTCTTTGATTTATTGGTAATGTAAAAAATAACTTGGGTATGGTGTAATCAGGTAACACGGGATGTTTGGGACATTCAGTTGCGGTTCAAATCCGATACCTAAGACTATTGCACAATCAAAAAATTGACTAATAATTTAATTCAGTTAAATTATTTTTTATATCTTTACAAATAAAAACATAATATGAAAACACTTAATGATATACTATTTGAAGCAAAGAAAAAGGGGTATTATGTGGATGATGATGGAAAAGTATTTTCGAGTAAAAAACAATTATCATTACGTAAAGCACAAAACAGATATTATTTTACAATTAGATATTATGGTCAGCGAACCACAATTAGTGTGCATAAGTTTGTGGGATATTTAAAATATGGTGATATCATTTTTAATGATGGTGTTGTTGTCCGACATTTGGATGGTGATTCACTCAATAATTCATGGGAAAATATTGGAATTGGAACACAGTCAGATAATATGATGGATATACCCCAAGCAGTTCGAATCAAAAAAGCAATTAATGCATCAAGTAAAAGAAGAAGATTTTCGAATGATGATGTCCAGCAAATAATATGTGATAGAAAATCAGGAATGACATATCAAAAAATATGTGAAAAATATAACACGAGTAAATCAACGTTAAGTTATCTTTTTAATAAAGCATATTATAGTGGAGCCTCAAAAATAGAATAATATTTTAATTGATGGGACAAATACTCCCGTAGCATAACTGAACAATGCAACTGACTTCTAATCAGTAGATTGCAGGTTTGAATCCTGCCGGGAGTACAACATGGTGTTATTGGTGTAAAAGGTCAACATAGTAGTCTGTGACACTACAGCCGTCAGTTCGATTCTGACATAACACCCAAAATTAAAATTGCCTCGTGGTACAAATGGTTAGTACGTCTGACTTTGAATCAGAAGGTTGTGGGTTCAAATCCCACCGAGGCATCAATATGAAATACTCCCATAGTTCAATTGAATAGAACATATGGCTACGAACCATAAGATAGGGGTTTGAGTCCTCTTGGGAGTACAAAAAATAAGCCGAAGTCGCATAGTGGTCGATTGCACGGGATTTGTAACCCCGCTCCGTATAGGACACGTCAGTTCGAATCTGACCTTCGGCTCAAAAAAAATTGGATATTAATTATAATGTTCGTATTTTTGTAAAAAAATAACAAAAATGATTATTTGGTTCACTGGACAACCCGGACACGGAAAAACGTCACTTGCAATTAATGTTGTTAGTTATTTAAAAGAAAATAACATTCCTGTTATTCATATTGATGGTGATGATTTACGACAAATAACAAGTAATCAGGATTATTCAAAAATGGGTAGAATAAAGAATATTGTTCTTGCACAAAACATTGCCAAATTTTTATATAATAAAAATTTTTATGTTGTTGTATCATTAGTTGCACCATATTTGAATATTAGAGAAAAATTTAAGAATGATTCAAGATTATCAGTTAAAGAAATTTATGTTCATAAAACAGGTCCGACACCAAAGGATGAATACAAAGTTGATGATTACGAACCACCAAAAACCAATTTTATTGATCTTGATACTACGGAAATGGTTTCATTAGATGAACTACTTAATTTAATTTTTTAAATTTTTAATTTTTTTTTGTTATTACAGTATTTATTATTATATTTGCAAAATAAAAGAAAAAAATGAGAAACTATAAGACATATTATAAAAAATACCGCTTAATAAGTGGCTGGAAATATTATGTCTAATAGTTAACAAATGAAATTGATATAAAAACCCGGTCACAAAATGATCGGGTTTTTTTATATGCGTCCGTAACTCAATTGGTAGAGTACCACACTTTTAATGTGGGGGTTATGGGTTCAAGTCCCATCGGGCGTACAAAATATAATGGGGTGTGTTCTACACGGATGTCTGTAAAACATTTGAGTATAAATATGTGTAGTGGCTACTCGAAGAGGTTCAATTCCTTCACACCCCACAAAAACAATAATTTTTATTTCTTTTATTTATAAAACGGAGCGTAAAACCCACCCATCGGAACGTGGGTGGGTGGTTCACTACATCACTAAAATATTTTTTTCTGATCAATGTCGCCCATTTGTTCAATTAACTCATACATTTTAGTTAATATTTGTTCAAATTGGGTTTTCTTTGTTGAAATTTGATTAATATAATTTTTTATTTGCTGTAAATCCTCTTGATTTGGTTGATCTAGTGATTTATAATATTCAAAAAAGGCGTTGGAATATGTTTGAAAATAATCTCTTAACCAAATAAATTCGTTTAAAATTTCATTGATCTTATCTTCGTTTTTTAATTCATCAATCGATAATAAAACATATTTCTCATTAAGAACACTCATTTGTTCTTCAATTTTATTAAAAAAGGAAATCCAATTAAATTCTTTGGGATCAATATTTTCTGGTGGTGTAAATTTTTTCTTAGAAACATTACCACCAATTTCTCTCCTACCTGCAACCATTTCTTTTATTATTTGTCGAACTCTATATTCATTCATAATTTTTAAAACATTTATTATAAATACAATAAAATTTATTATCTTTGTAAAAAAAGAACTATGAAATTCATTGGTATTATTCCCGCAAGGTTAAATTCTAAAAGACTTTCAAGAAAACCATTAATTGAAATTAATGGAAAAACCATTATTCAAAGAACATACGAACAAACGATTCAATCAAAATTATTGGATGATGTATTTGTTGCAACTGATTCCCAAGAAATTTACGATCATATTTCAATATTTGGTAAAGTTATAATGACAGATAAATTACATAAATCTGGTAGTGAGAGATGTTTTCAAGCACTAAAAATAATAAATCAAAAAAACACATATTCCGAAAACGATGTGTTAATTAATATTCAGGGTGATGAACCCGTGATTAATCCTAAACAAATTGATTCTTTGTGTAACATGTTCATAAATAACAAAAACATTAACATTGGAACACAAGGAAAAAAAATACTGGATATAAATCAATTTGTTGATAGTAATACAGTAAAAGTTGTTTTTAACAAAAATAATAGAGCATTATATTTTAGTCGTTTACCAATACCACATCAAAAAAATAACATATATTTTGATGCATACAAACATATTGGTTTATACGGATTTAAAATAAAAATAATTAATGAATTGTTTAATTTAAAAGATTCTAATTTAGAAAACCTAGAGAAATTGGAACAATTAAAATGGTTAGAATGGGGGTTCGATGTGTTTGTTGACATAACAAATTATGATTCAATTTCCATTGACACAAAAGAAGATTTAGAGGTAATAAAAAAATTTTTTTCTTAAAAAACTTTAAATCAGTTAGATAAAAATTTTGCCAAAAATTTTCTTTGAAAAAAACCAAAACGGGCGTATTTATTGGAAATAACATATCTTTGCAAGAATAAAAATTATAAAAAAATTTAAAAATTTATGGAGAAAAAAAATGAAAAAATTTATACTCGACAAGAAGCTAAAACAGCAACTCTTGAGTATTTTAATGGTGATGAATTGGCTGCTGATGTTTGGATAAATAAATACTGCCTAAAAGATTCTGAGGGTAATTTGTATGAAAAATCACCAGATGATATGCATACAAGAATTGCTAATGAATTACATAGGATTGAAAAAAAGTATCCAAATCCAAGAAATTTTGATGAAATATTTGATTCGTTAAAACATTTTAAAAGAATTGTACCACAAGGATCCCCAATGGCTGGTATCGGAAACAATAAACAGTTTGTTAGTTTAAGTAATTGTTTTGTTATTGGTAATCTTGAAGATTCTGATAGCTACGGTGGAATATTTAAAGTGGATCAAGAAATTGCTCAACTACAAAAAAGAAGAGCAGGTGTTGGTACTGATTTATCATATATTAGACCCAAAGGAACACCAGTAAAAAATAGTGCAATCACATCAACTGGTATTGTACCCTTTATGGAAAGACACTCAAACACAACCAAAGAAGTGGCACAAGATGGTAGAAGGGGTGCATTAATGCTAACCGTATCAATAAACCATCCAGATGCTGAAGATTTTATTGACGCAAAACTTGAATCAGGTAGGGTAACAGGTGCTAATATTTCAGTTAAGATTAGTGACGAATTTATGAAAGCCGTTCAAAATGATGAACCATTTATTCAACATTATCCAGCCGAACGAGAAAAAATTAACCCCGAAATAATTAAAGAATATAATGAAAAAATAAAAAACGAAGATTTTACATATAATGAATTATATTCTGTTGGTAATAAACAATATATTAAAATAATTGATTCAAATAAGTTATGGAAAAAAATCATTCACAATGCTTGGAAAAGTGCTGAACCGGGACTTCTTTTTTGGTCAACAATTTTAAATGAATCAATACCCGATTGTTATTCCGATTTGGGTTTTAAAACAATTTGTGTTAACCCATGTATTACTGGTGATTCATGGATAATGACAAATAATGGACCCAAACAAGTTAAGGATTTAATTGGTGTTGATTTTACCGCATTGGTTGATGGTAAACCATATAAATCAAACGGTGGTTTTTTCTATACGGGTAATAAAACTGTTTACGAAATAGAAACAAATAAAGGTTTTAAAATAAAAGCAACGGGTGAGCATAAACTAAAAAAGGCGATTAAATATAATAGAAATAAAAAGGAATTAAAATGGGTTAAATTAAAAGATTTAAATGTTGGGGATTATTTAAACCTTAATAATCACAAAAACATTGAATTTAGTTCATCAATTTCAAATTATAACGGAGAAGATAGAAGTGTTGGGTGGTTAATTGGATCATTGGTTGGCGATGGTTCACTTGTTGGAGAGAGAGCATTTTTACGATATTGGGGTGATAATCGAAAAAATATGAGAAACTTAGTTATTGAAACAATAAAAAAATCGATTACATATGGCCCTACCTTTGGAAGTGGTAATGGAGATGATGAAATAATAACAATCACATCAAATACACTAGGTAAAATAGCAAATGAATTATCTCTACATGATGGTAAAAATTTGGGGGTTAATATTGAAAAACAGAGTTCTGATTTTTATTGTGGTTTTATTTCTGGATTATTTGATGCGGATGGTACTGTTTTGGATAATACCAAAAAGGGTATTAGTGTTAGACTTTCATCTTCCAAATTAAATAACCTTGAGGTTATTCAAAGAATGTTATTAAGATTGGGAATTGTATCTTCTGTTGTAAAAAATAGACGAAACGAAAGAGTCAGTTTACTTCCTGATGGAAAAGGTGGACTAAAAGAATATCAGGTTAAATCACAACACGAATTAATTATTTCCAAAGAGAATATATTAATATTTAATGACCGCATTGGTTTCAAAGAAGAACCAAAACAAAAAAAATTAAATGCCGCACTATCTAAATTGGAAAAAAGAGGTCTATATAAAGAATATTTTATGGATAAAATTAAATCAATCAAACCCATTGGTTTTGAAGATGTTTATGACTGTACAATTGAAGATGTACATGAGTTTGATTGTAATGGAATAAGTACACATAATTGTGGTGAAATAACCTTATCAGAATCAGATAGTTGCAGATTATTATCATTAAATTTATATGGATATGTTGAAAACCCATTTAAAGAAAATGCAAGATTCAATTATGAATTATTTGAAAAAGATGCACAACTTGGTCAAAGATTTATGGATGATATTATTGATTTAGAAATTGAAAAAATTGATTCAATAATTAATAAAATTGATGCTGATCCTGAAAGTGATTTAATTAAAATGTATGAAAAAAATCTTTGGGAAAGAATAAAAGAAGCTGCTATAAACGGAAGAAGAACTGGACTTGGTGTAACTGGTGAGGGTGATATGTTAGCTGCATTGGGTTATACATATGGAACAGATGAGGCAAATGAATTTGCGGAGAACATACACAGAAAATTAAAATTAAATGCATATAGATCTTCTGTTGAGATGGCAAAAGAAAGAGGAACCTTCCCAATTTTTGATGCCAAAAGAGAAAAGAATAATCCATTTTTGTTAAGAATAAAAAGCGAAGATGAAAAATTATATAATGACATAATGAAATATGGAAGAAGAAATATTTCATTACTTACAATTGCTCCAACTGGAAGCACATCAATATTAACACAAACAACATCTGGAATTGAATGTGTATTTCTTCCATATTATATGAGAAGAAGAAAAATTAATACACAAGAAAAAAACACAAGAGTTGATTTTATTGATGCTGAAGGTATTAAATGGACTGAATATCCTGTTTTTCATCATAATTTTAAGACTTGGTTAGAGGTTAATGGTTTTGACGTTGATGTTGTTAGAACAATGAAAAACACACAAATTAATGAAATCATTAAAATGTCACCGTATCATCAAGCAACCTCAAATGATGTTGATTGGGTTAAAAAGGTTGAAATGCAGGGAATGGTACAAAGACATGTTGATCACTCAATTTCGGTTACAGTTAATCTACCAAAAGATATCACCGAAGATATGGTTTCACAAGTATATGAAAAGGGTTGGTCAATGAATTGTAAAGGTATTACTGTATATAGGGATGGTAGTAGAGAAGGTGTTTTAATTTCATCTTCAAAGGATAAAAGTGATGAGTTTAAAGAAAATGATGCACCAAGAAGACCAAAAAGATTAAAAGGTGAGATTCATAGATTTCAAAACAATTTAGAAAAATGGATTGCTGTTATTGGTTTATTAGATGGTAAACCATATGAATTGTTTACTGGTAAAAATGAAAACGGTACAATTGATATACCAGGAAACATTAAATATTGTGATGTCGTGAAAAATATTTATTATGACGTTAATGGTAAACGTAAAAAGAGTTATGACATCGAATATATTGATGCATCGGGTGAAAAACATACAGTTAAAAGAATTAATCGTGCGTTCGATCCAGAATATTGGAACTATGGTAAATTCATTTCTGGTGTTATGAGACACGGTATGAAACCAATCCATATTTTTAAATTAGTTGAAACATTAAACCTAAAAGATGATAATCTAAACACATGGAAAAATGGGGTGGCAAGAGCAATGAAAAAATATATTAGTGATGGTGAAAAATATATGGGAACCTGTGAAGATTGTGGTGGAAACAATTTAGAATTTAGGGATAAGTGTCCTGTGTGTCTTGACTGTGGAAGCAGTAAATGTGGTTAATGTTAAAAAATCAAAAAAATTTTGCAGTTATTAAAAATTTTTTTATATTTGCACGTATTTATAATTAGTTATGACCCGAATTAAAACAAATATTGTCAATTTCAGTAGTTCCACAATCGTATCGTGTGGTTTTGGGATTGGTGTGTTTTGCGGGTTCAACTAAGGTTTGTACATATTAATGTTGTAAAATTGAACCCGAAAAATAAAAGTTTTTCGGGTTTTTTTGTTCATTGACATATTTGATTATGAGGGGTTAACCAAATGGCTAAGGTGGGCGGCTGCAACCCGTCATTTGCTGGTTCGAATCCAGTACCCCTCTCATTTCGTCTTGTGGCGCAATTGGTTAGCGTAACTGTCTGATACACAGTTGGTTGGTGGTTCGAGTCCACCCAAGACGACAAACACCCCATAACTCAGTTGGAAGAGTGCTTCCCTTACATGGAAGATGTCGGTGGTTCGAATCCATCTGGGGTGACAAAATGGAGAGTACAGCAGTCTCATGGAGAGGCGACTAGTCTTGAAAACTAGGTTCCGGGAGTGATCCTCCTGGACGGGGGTCGGGTCCTCTACTCTCCGCAAAACATGGAAGTTTGACAGAGTGGCAATGTGCTGGTTTGCTAAACCAAGACCAAGGTAATACTTGCGGTGGTTCGATTCCACCAACTTCCGCAATATGCGACATTAGCTCAACGGTAGAGCATCGTCCTTCCAAGTCGGGGGTTGTGGGTTCGATTCCCACATGTCGCTCAATATGGAACAGTAACTCAGTTGGTAGAGTGACAGACTGAAAATCTGTTGGTCGCAAGTTCAAATCTTGCCTGTTCCACAATCAAAAATTTGCCGGTAAATTGAATTATTGGCAAATTTTTGATTTTTTTGATAGTATTTATATAAAAACAATTGTTATGGCAAAAAAATTAAGAAGATCAAAAAACAGAACACTTGGTGGTGTATGTTCAGGATTAGCTGAATATTTTGACGTTGATCCCGTTATTGTTAGATTATTATGGTTACTAACGGTATTAACATTTGGTGTTGGTGTTATTGGATACTTAGTTGCTTGGATTATTATACCAAGTGAATAATATCTTAAATTGATATTATTCTTTTAATTCTTCAACTATTTATTAGAATAGAATAGTTGTTTATGATTACAAATAAAATAAAACAAATTATCCGTGAAGAAGTTTATGATTACAGAGGACATCATACAGCACCAACAAAAGATGATGGACCGTTATATGATTTAACTGAAATATTTGGTGAAGACATTTACTCGCCTCAAGCAGCAAGATATTTTGGTCATATTGGTGGTCGAGATCCAATTGACAAAAAAAGTGTTGCAATTATTCAATCACTAAGAGATAAACCAAATGCACCCGTTAGAATTTATAGAGCAGTTCCTGATACTGGTAATGGTTTAGAAATAAACCCAGGTGACTGGGTTACAATAAATAAAGACTATGCCAAACATCATGGTTATTCACAATTAGATGATAATTATAAAATTCTTGAAAAAGTTGTCAAAGCATCGGATCTTTATACAGATGGAAATTCTATTCATGAATTTGGTTATAATCCATAATTTTTCTTATCTTTGCAAAGATAATATTTGATTATTATGAGAATAATGAATTGGAGTGAGTATGATGAGTTTGATAAATCATCTAAAGAATGGTTGGTTAATATTATACATAAGAATACAAATTATCGACTTCATTGTGGTTTAGATGAGGAATTATATAAAGATGGTGATGTTATTTTTATTAATGGAAACAAAAAATTAATATTTGAATTAGAAGTTAGACATGCATTTGATGATATTGTTAATAAATATAATACCATTCACATTCCAATAAGAAAAAAAGAAACACCAGCAGATTATTATGTTGTTTTGAAACCAGATTTTCAACAATTCATTTTAATTACAAATAAAACAATAAAAAAATACTCAAATAATATAACCAATGTTTATTGCAGCGGTGAACGTGGTGGTGGTTCGTATTATGAGGATTTTTTGGACATCAAAAAAGATGATACACAATGGTTTGTAGTTGGTGAAAACCATCATTTAATAAAATTGGATT
>SL_3KL_010_SEDDRAFT_10005366_pt1 | contig 11502 bp, 10 predicted proteins | sample SodLakKL_010_SED_2_FD_10381 | JGI IMG/M metagenome (IMG submission 10381)
TTTTTACAGTTCCACTAACAGTGCGGTAGAATCAGGAGAGTTTGTTTTGGGTGAAGAGGGGCTGGTAAGAGCCGATGGTGTCCCCGTTCGCCTGGATATGTCCATCACATCTCATTTGATTTATCTGTGGTTTGGACTGTTGCTCACATTTTTTATTACCATCTGGGCAGGAAAAAGGTACAGGAATGGTGTTGGATCAAAAACCGAGCCAAAAGGAGCCTGGCAGAATACGTTTGAAGTCCTGTTTGTTTTTATTCGGGATGATATCGCTAAAGAATTTATACCTCACGGCAAGCATGAGAAGTATGTGCCGTATCTCTACAGTATTTTTATGCTGATCGCATTTCTGAACTTGTTCGGCTTGCTGCCCTGGGGCGCGGCTGCAACAGCAAACCTTACAGTTACCGCAATTCTTGCAGGAATTACATTTGTACTTACACAGCTTGCCGGAACAAAGGATTACTGGGCGCACGTATTTATGTTTCCCGGTGTTCCAGCTTGGTCGAGAATTATTCTGACACCAGTAGAATTTTTAGGGCTGTTCACCAAGCCATTTGCGCTGGCTATTCGTCTATTTGCAAATATGCTCTCAGGCAAGATTATGATTGTGAGTATTCTGGGACTCATTTTTATTTTTTCAGATCTCTTCGGCGCAGCTATTGGAGTGGGTTCAGGGGTGTTCTGGGTATTGCTGACCGCAGCGCTCTATTTCCTTAAAGCGCTCGTAGCTCTTATACAAGCTTATGTATTTACACTTCTTTCGGCCGTATTTATCGGTATGGCTGCAGAAGAACATCATCATCATGATGAATCGTCTGTAGCACAGACAAAAGAAGTAGAACTTCAATAACAACTAAAACCAACAAATCAAAAGGTAAATTTTATGGGTTTTTTAGCAGCTGGCCTTGGAGCCGGAATCATTGCACTTGGAGCCGGAATCGGAATCGGAATGATCGGTAAAAGTGCAACCGAAAGCATTGCAAGACAACCGGAAGCCGCAGGCGATATTCGTGGAGCCATGCTTCTTACAGCAGTATTTATCGAGGGTGTAGCATTGATCGGTGCTATTGTATGTCTTCTGCTGGCACTGGGTGTAGGCCAATAAAACAAGGAAAATAAAATGCAATATTTCTTGGCAAATGGGGGGGCACTGCTCTCATTCGATACAGGCTTTGGTGTATGGGTATTAATATCTACCCTGTTATTTCTGTATCTGATGAACAAATATTTGGTTCCCCCCATTAACAGCGCTTTAAAAGAGCGGGAAGAGCGGATTAAAGATTCTCTTGAATCTGCCGAAAAAGCTTTGGCGAAAGCAGAGAAGATCTCACAAGATAATGAGAAGGCTCTTAAAGAAGTTGAAATCAAAGCTCAGAAAATCAGAAAAGAGGCTTTGGAAGATGCAGAGGTTCTTCGGGTTGAGAAGATTGAAAAAGCGAAGAAAGATGCAGCAAAGATTCTTGAAGATGCACGGCAAACTATCGAGCAGGAAAAGAAACGTGCTCTGACTGAGCTTCGTAATGAAGTTGCAGAACTTGCCGTACAATCAGCTTCACTTATCATTCAATCAGAGCTTGATAAAAAGAAAAACAAGAAACTGGTTGATTCTTTTATCAACGATTTATCTAAAAAGAATTAAGAATGGTAGCCAAGGCTGCAAGACGTTACGCAAATGCTTTTTTGATCACGGCTCTTGAAAAAGACAAACTCGAAAAGGCAAAAGAAGATATTCTGCTGATCCAAAATACTCTGGATCAGTCTGCTGATTTGCGTCTGTTTCTCCGAAGCCCGATTGTAAGAAAAGAACAAAAAAAATCGGCCCTTGAGGCTATTTTCGAGAATAAAGTTAGTGAACTGTCGATTAATCTGCTCCATGTATTATCGGATAAGGGCAGAGAACCTCTTCTCGGAGATATCACCAGGCACTTTATAGAGTTATATAACTATCATCACGGCATTATCGAAGTCCAGATAACCTCATCAGCCGGGCTGGATAATGAACAGCTTGAAAGGCTTGTAAAAAAGCTCGAATCGGTAACTGGAAAAAAAATAGAAGCCATCGTTTCTGTTGATGAAAACCTGATTGGCGGACTTACAGTTCGGATTGATGACACTGTGGTGGATGGTTCTGTTAAATTTAAATTAAATGAGCTGAAGGAAAGATTTACTTCGGCTGCAGTAGATTAAAAATTAGGATAATAGAATGAGTCAAGTCAGACCTGACGAAGTTTCGGCTATTTTACGAAAACAACTATCCGGATTCGACGGAGAAGCTGAAGTTTATGATGTTGGTACCGTGCTCGAAGTAGGAGATGGTATTGCCCGTGTTTACGGTTTGTCTAAAGTGCAGGCGGGTGAACTGGTTGAACTGCCCGATTCTTTAGATAATGAAGGTAAACCCGTTCGGGGTATGGTACTGAACCTGGAAGAAGATAATGTAGGTATTGTTCTGTTCGGTTCCACAAAAGTTGTGGAAGAGGGGCACACTGTTAGAAGAACCAAGAGTATCGCCTCTCTTATGGTAGGTGATGGAGTTCTTGGACGTGTTATTGATCCGCTTGGACGCCCGATGGACGGAAAAGGGGCCATTACCGGTGAAACCATTGAGTTGCCGCTGGAGAGAAAAGCTCCTGGTGTAATTTACCGGCAGCCGGTAGCCGAGCCGCTTCAGACAGGTATCAAGGCGATTGATTCATTGATTCCGATTGGACGGGGGCAGCGAGAATTGATTATTGGTGACCGGCAGACCGGTAAAACCACAGTTGCGATTGATACGATCATTAATCAAAAAAATACCCAGGATACCGACAAACCTGTTTTCTGTATTTATGTTGTAGTTGGCCAGAAAGGTTCAACGGTAGCCTCGATTGTAAATACACTGAAAGAGTATGATGCACTTGATTATACTGTAGTGGTTTCTGCTCCTGCTAGTTCAACGGCACCAATGCGATATATTGCGCCTTTTGCAGGTGCTTCTATCGGAGAATATTTTCGGGATACGGGCCGACATGCTCTCGTTATTTATGATGACTTGTCAAAACAGGCTGTTGCTTATCGTGAACTTTCCCTGCTTCTCAGAAGACCTCCGGGGCGTGAAGCATATCCGGGTGATGTATTTTACCTTCACAGCCGATTGCTCGAGAGAGCTGCAAAAATCATTGAAAATGATAATGTAGCCAAACAGATGAACAATATCCCCGAGAAACTGGCTCCCAATGTAAAAGGGGGCGGTTCACTTACAGCTCTGCCAATTATTGAAACACAGGCAGGTGATGTTTCCGCTTACATACCTACCAACGTAATTTCGATTACCGACGGACAGATTTTTCTTGATACTGATCTCTTTAACTCCGGTATTCGTCCTGCTATTGATGTGGGTATTTCTGTTTCACGTGTGGGTGGTGCGGCTCAGGTAAAATCGATGAAAAAATTATCAGGTACACTGAAACTTGATCTGGCCCAGTATCGTGAGCTTGAAGCATTTTCCAAATTTGGTTCAGACCTGGATGCGGCTACACAGCGTCAGCTCAAACGAGGCGAACGAACTGTTGAGCTGATGAAACAGGGTGAATACAATCCGCTTTCTGTTGATCAGCAGATCATACTTTTGAAAGTGAACAATGAGGGTCTTCTTGACAGGCTGCCAGTTACGAAAATCAACGAGTTCGAAAACATGTTCCTTGAAATCGTAGGCGCTAAATTTTCCAAAAAGATGGAAAAGCTTGCTGATTCCGGAATTCTTGACGATGCCTTTGGTGCAGAAATTGTAGAAACGGCAAAAAGCACAATCGATCAAATTTTAGCTTCCGAAGAGGAGTAACCTAATGGCCAATCTGCGAGACATACGCAATCGGATTTCGTCTATTAAGAATACCCAGCAGATTACCAAAGCGATGAAAATGGTGGCTGCAGCAAGGCTGAGGAAGGCTCAGCAGAGAATGGCAGCCACTCGTCCTTACGCTCAAAAAATGCGGGATGTGGTAAGCAGACTGGTTTCCGGAAATAGTGCTGAATATAAACTGCTTCGTCAGCCAGAAGATATTCAAAGAGTGGTGATGATTGTGGTTGGATCTGACCGCGGTCTATGTGGTGGGTTTAACAATAACCTGTTCAGAGTGGTTGAGACTTACATAGCCAAAAATCTGTTTAAATTGAACCAGGACAAAAAGCTGGATCTTGTTACAATTGGACGGAAGGCAGACGGATATTTTAAAAAGCGAAATTATAATGTTGTTGAATCGCACATTGGCTTTTTTGATAATCTCAACTATGAGGACACCTCTGCCATCATGACGGCAGCAACCGATGCATTTGCAAGCGGTACTTACGACAAAGTGTTGATTGCTTTTAATGAATTCAAAACGGTAATCACTCAAAATCGATTGGTGGTTGATGTTCTTCCATTGAATACAGAAGCATTTGATGAAAATAATGACACATCGGCTGATGAATTTATCGATTACATATATGAACCTGATGCTGAAACAATTCTCAAACGTATTTTACCAGTGCATTTAAATATGCAGCTATGGAAGGCTGTTCTGGAATCAAATGCGTCGGAGCAGGGTGCAAGAATGGCAGCGATGGATAATGCTACAGAAAATGCAAAAGAGCTTGAACAAGATTTACGCCTCAAGTACAATCAGGCTCGACAGAGTGCCATTACAACCGAAATTTCCGAAATCGTGTCGGGCGCAGCAGCACTCGAAGATCAATAATCATTAGATATTACTTCTTATTCATTATAAAGTTTAAAATATCATAAGAATAGTCGAAGAGAGTTACTATCTGACAATTTTTATTGTTATTTTTCCTTCTTGATCAATTTGGAGGGTTGGCAGAGTGGTCGAATGCGGCGGTCTTGAAAACCGTTGAGGCTTCACGGTCTCCGGGGGTTCGAATCCCTCACCCTCCGCTTATTATATTTATTATGAAACAAATTATAGAATGGAGGCTTCACGGTCTCCGGTGGGTTCCCCCAAAGGGATCCCTTCGGGAGAATCCCTCACCCTCCGCCATTTTACCGATGAATATTAAGCATCGGGTTAAGAAGTGAAAGCATTTTTTCGTTTACAGAGCCTCAACCTTGTTGAGGCTTTTCTTTTAAATAAAGCTGTGGTTTGTTCGTTTGAGGCTTATTAATGTAAAATCATACATTCCATAGAAATGAAGCAACGATTCTTAAACCTGTTAACAGGGTTTTTATACATTCTCTTCTTTTGCAGCACGGCAATTGCACAGGATACTTTACAAGTAAATCTCAGTGAATTTATAGAAAGAGGGCTTGAGGCATCGGGACAAGTAGCTTATGAAGGGCGTGCAGTTGACCTGGCAGATAACAGAGCTGATATGGCTCGCAATCAGCGGTTTCTGCCCCGGGTTGAGCTAAGTTCTCAGCACGGTGTGATACCCGGAGTTCGTCAGCGACCGGGTAGTGAGCCGTTACCGGAGGGGCGCCTTTACCTGGATCCGAATCTGGAAAATGACTGGGAAGACTGGGCAATTTTTACTCGTGCAGAACTTAGTGCAGTGCAGCCGGTGTTTAGCTGGGGGGCTGTTAAAAACGCCATCGGCGCCGCAGAGTCTGGGGCAAAAGCTGCTGAATTTCAGTTTGATGCTGTGAAAGCTGAAGCCGAACTGCAATTATATGAACTATATTACAGTTATCTGCTGGCTCTCGAAGTTTCACGAATCATGGATGAGGCAAGCAGAGAAATTGACCAGGTGGAAAGAACCCTCCAGCGAATGCGTGATGATGGAGATCCCGACCTGAAAGAATCTGATATTTTTAAATTTGAAATTCTGCAGACCGAATTTGAGGTTCAGAAGGTTGAAGTTGAGCAGAGCCTTGATTTTGTGAAACGGGTTTGGAATTATGCTCTTCAGGTCGATGCTTCTGTGACTTATATCCCGGAAGAAAGCTTTCTCGATGCAGTGGCATTTGAACTGGAGAATTATGAATACTATGAGCAGCTGGCGATGCAGGGCCGCCCTGAACTCAGGGGTGTGGAATCGGGCATTGATGCGATGAGAAAAAGCGTTGATGCTGCCCGTGCACAGCAGTACCCAATGGTATTTCTTGGGATTTCCGGAAGTTTTGCACACACACCCAACAGGCCGCGTCAAACCAATCCGTTTATTATCAATAGTACGAATTATGCTTCGGGTGCGGTGGGAGTCGGTATTCGTCAGAACCTGAATTTTTCAAGTACAAGAAATACTGTAGAGCGAGCCGAAATAGAGTACAGGCGTGTAAACGATTTACACAAAGCTGTAACAGATGGTATTGTACTGGATCTGAATGAACGATACAGGGACGCTGTTGTAGCCGATGCAAAAGTAAGGCAAACCCGTCAGGCACTCACTACGGCACGGAACTGGGTTCGAAATGAGCAGTTAAATTATGATATTGGTTTCGGAGATATTGAAGATCTCCTTGAATCTGTACAAAAAGAGCTTGAATTACGGCTCGAGTTGAAACAAAATATCTTTGATTTGAATAAAAAGGTTGCGGCCCTCTATAAAGCGGGCGGCATACCCATTCATCAGTTGATAATAAATAATTAGAAGATTATGAATAAGAAAATAATAACCCTATTGATAGTGCTTTTTGGAATTACAAGCTTTCTTTCAGCTCAATCGGCTACAAACGAGATCAGGTCGATGCTTGTAGATCGGGATGAAGAGATTAAAGAACTGCTTGGCCCCGAAGGAACTGAATACACTCAGGAGCAGCGGGATCAGTTGAAAGACATCATTAATGATGTGGTTGACTACAGGGCGATGGCACAATTTGCACTTGGAAATACTTATGATGAAATTAGCAGTGAAGAAAGGGAAAAATTTGTATCCCTCTTCTCCACGATCATCCGTGACAACTCCATGAACAGGCTGGATATCTACCGGGCCGAAGTCACATATGAAGACATCCAGGTAAACGGAGATCAGGCTCATGTCAAAACTATCGCTCAGCTCGAAAATGTCAGAACACCGGTTGATTATGATATGGAACGACGCAATGGCGAATGGATGATTGTTGATATGACTATTGATGATGTATCCACTGCAGAATCCTATAACAGACAATTTCAAAGCATCATCAGGCAGAGGGGTTTTGATGCACTGATGCAAAGTTTGGAAAGACGGGCCGCAAGGGCTTCAACATAATAAAATTGAATGAGCAATTCCTTTTCCGGTAAGAAATTGGCAGACGAGGGTTACGTGTATGTTACGTACGGAGATTATAAATATCTGAAACACGCAGTCGCAAGTGTAACGACTCTCCGGCGTTACGATAAAAAAAGGCCCGTTGCCCTCTTCTGTTCAGCCGGACACCAAAAGCTGTTAAAAGAAAACTCTTTGGACAGTTTATTTACCCATCTTTACGAACTTCCAGAAGAAAACCAATCGATAAATGGATTTAAACACAATCTCTACAAGTTTACTCCATTTAAAAAAAATCTGTTTATAGATAGTGACATTCTTTGGTGCAGGCAACCTGACAGGCTGTGGGTGTCTCTTTCCGCTTACAGTTTTACGATTACAGGTAATCAGATTGCCGATCTTTTTTTTGGCGCTCCAAAGGGCTTTGCTGTTTTAAAAGATCTTTTCCTCGGGCGCAGAGACAGAACACTGAAACGATTTGATTTGACCTATTTAAGCAGAGTTCAGGCCGGTATGATTTATATCTCCGATATGGAACTTGCCGAGAAGGTGTGCAATACGTCCAAAAGATTTTTTGAACAAAGAGCCCAGACCCATTTTAGAAGCAGGAGAGAGGAGGAAGGGCGTAATGACGAAAGCTGTGAATGGAGCCTGGCAATGGCAATGGCCAAATTAAAACTTCAGGTTATTCCCTGGCTAAACGGATACGAAAGCCCGCAGCTTGATTTTATTGAGAACTATACAACCTATGATGACGAATTTCATAATGTTCAATGCCTTTTTTACAGCAACCGGTTTATTTACGATTTAAAAGGATTGAAATCCCGCTGGCTACAAAAAAGCATCATTAAACTATTGTCACTGATTCCGGGAAGAGGAGATTACTTATATGTTACACCATACTGTTTGCATTTTGGATGGTATCATCAAAAAGAACCATTAAATAAATTTGCCGAACGATGCTGGCAGACCTTAACTATTGCGTAAATAATTTCTGCAAAAGTTAAGTGAACGAAGTACTTTACAGTATGTGATGGCAGTAATAAGTTCATTCGATCTAACCTATTTAACCGGCTATGAAATTGGTTTTAATGATTGCTCCGTATTTTGTACCCAGAAGGAGGGTGGGGGCACTCAGGCCGTTTAAATTTGCCATTCATTTAAGAAAATATGGCTACAAACCTGTCATATTAACGATTGCTAATCCAGGCGGAAGGCTCACAAAAAAAGAAATAAAACTGCTGACGGGAATTGAAGTAATCGAAATAGCTTCTCCGATCGACAGAACAGAAAACGGGAAGAAAGGTTTAAAAAAAGAAGGAAGTATTTCCGGTTCTGTGTTGAATTGGATCGACAAACAAACCCCGCTTGATTCATGGATTTACCTTTTCCAAATGCGTTATTCATGGATTCTGCAGCAGATAAAAGCTGTTGACCCAGATCTTATTTGGGCTACAGGTGATCCCTGGTCAGGTCTTTGGCTTGGCGAAAAGCTTGCATCCGAACTGCATAAACCATTTGTAGCCGATTTTCGCGATCCCTGGACTCTTGCCAATGTAAATTTAAGAAAGAGATCTGTTTTTTCATCAGGGGTTGATCGTGAGGCCGAAAAAAAAGTTGTTAATAATGCAGATAAACTGATCTTTACCTCAAGACTTACTGAACAAAAGTATGCCGATCACTATCAATTGGATTCAGACAAATCTTCGACAATCTACAACTCGTATGATTCAGCTTTGATAAAACCCCAATCGGATACAGAATGGGATTTTGAACTTGAAGATGATGTCTTAAATTTAATTTTTTTCGGTAAATTTCGACGCCTGAGCCCTGTTAACTCTGTTGCAAATGCTCTGAAGGTGCTTAAAAAAAAATATCCCCGAGAGTCTGATTATATCTGCATTCACAGTTTTGGTGAGCCTGACCAAAAAAACTTTAAGACCATTGAAGATTATGGGTTGAAAAAAAATTTCCAGTTTCATGAACCGGTTGTTCCCGAAAATATGATTCCCGTTTTGAAAAGTGCCGATATTTTACTTTTAAGTACGGATATGGAAAGAGAAGAAATTATACCGGCAAAACTTTGGGACTATCTCTCTGTCGAAAAACCGATCTTTTCGATTGCCCCGAACCCGGAAGTGGGCGAAATTATTATGAAAAGTAAAGCTGGGGTACAGGTACACCCCGAAGAGAAAGAGGAAATTGCCGAAATTTTCCATTCATTTATTCAGGCAAAACGAAAACAAGAAAATCTGCTTTTTGCGATGGAAGAAGATTTACCCGATCGTAAAGTGTATGAATCAAAAGAAACCACCAAACAGCTTGCCGCGATTTTTGATGAACTGACCTCCAATGCCTGAGAAATCCCAAAACCTTAGCGGGAAAACAGGAGTTGTTGTATTTGCAAGAATTATCACTACGGTGATTGACCTTGCCATTGTAATCGCTACCATCCAGATTCTTTCTAAAACCGATTTCGCCATCATCGGTTATCTGCTTATGGTTCATGAAGTGGCACGAAACCTGGCTACTCTCGGTTTTCCAGACAGTGTTTTCTATTATTTCGAAAGGGTGGCAGGCAATGCACGACGCGCATTCGTTCTGCAAACGACCGTTATTCTACTGGTAACAGCGTTAGTGTCAGCCTTTTTTATTTTGATGGTTTCCTGGATTGTCCCGGCACTGCTCCCGGAATGGGATGCGGCAAGTATTTCCACAATACAGCAGCTTTTACCGGTGATGGCACTTGTGGTATTTCTGGAAATTCCTACCTGGCCGGTCACAAATATTTTACTGGCTCTTGACCGGCAGCGCGAATCGGCCTGGTATGAAATGATCACCAGTCTGCTGATCCTGGGCATGCTCGTTGGGCCGCTCGCTCTCGGCTTTGGCCTTCAGGCGGCAATTTACGGGCTTCTGGGTTATGCAGTGATCCGTTTTATCGGTTCGTGGATCTGGATGCAACTGGTTCTGCCGAAGGGAAAACTCTCAGATTCAGAAATCGGCCTGAAAGAACAGACTCATTTTGCTGTCCCCCTGGGACTCTCATCGCTGGTGAACAAGATCAACCGATATACCGATAAGTTCGTCGTTTCGATTCTTCTCCCTGCTTCTGCCTACGCAGAATATACCATCGGTGCTCAGGAGGTACCCATTATCCGGGTGATTCCATTTGCTGTTGGATCAGTACTCATTAGCCGCTATGTGGCCTATCACCTTGAATCCAAAAAAGAGGAGTTGCTCAAACTTTGGTACAAAGGGGTGGAAAAAGTGAGTCTTCTGGTGGTTCCGCTTACTCTCGCTTCAATTATCATCGCCTCCGATCTGATTGCGATTGTGGCCGAATCGGAAGGAACCGATTACCGAAATTCAGTGGTTCCGTTTCAGATATTTAATCTCATTGTACTGCTGAGAGTAACCAACTATGGAAGTATCCTCCAGGCATTCGGCGATACAAAAGGTGTATTTTATCTGAGTTTGAACCTTATAGTGGCGAACCTTGTGCTGAGTATTCCGCTTACCATCATGTACGGAATTACGGGTACCGCTGTGGGAACATTAATAGCCAATTTTTATAACTGGATCATTACACTGAGAAGAATCGGCCGCCACATGGAGCTGCCCGTTCGGAAAGTACTCCCGTTTCCTTACTACCTGAAAGTACTGGCAACAGCAGTCATTACAGCGGTGCCAGTTTGGTATTCAAGGTTATTGCTGATTCCGGAGGAAAGTGTTGTCATTGGCCTGAGTTACAGCCTGGGTGTTTACCTTTCGCTTTTTTGTTTAACGGGCACAGCATTCAGTGTCATATCAGGAGACGACTGGCGGCAGTTCAGAGAATGGGCTATGCTGAAGTTCCTTTATTCAAAAGTAGAATAATCAGAATTGGTTTTACAGAAATTGTTGTGGCTAAATTGATATCATTGTCCAAATAATCCCCTTTATCCGTCGGAAATCACCCGATCATACACTCTTTCAACATTGTGTACGATATTGTCGATACTGTACTGGTCCTCGATGATTTTTCGAGCATTGCGACGAATCTTATTTAGATTGATTTCCCCGTTTGCGATCCGGTCCAGAATGAGTCCGAGTTCTTTTGTATCCCCTTCATCAGCCAGAAACCCGCTCTTTTCATGGATGATCGCTTCAGGAATGGCAGCATGTCGGGTGGTGATCACGGGCGTTCCGGCAGCCATCGCTTCAAGTATGGTGTTGGGGAATCCTTCCATATCACCGTCTGACGCTGTGACGCTTGGGGCGAGCATCAGCGTGTGGTTCCGGAGTGCATCCAGAATGGTTTCCACCGGCTGAAATCCGTGAAACTGAACGATGCCA
>SL_3KL_010_SEDDRAFT_10005367_pt1 | contig 11502 bp, 9 predicted proteins | sample SodLakKL_010_SED_2_FD_10381 | JGI IMG/M metagenome (IMG submission 10381)
ATGATCAGTTAGATGAGGATTGTGTTAATGATCATCAAAGAATCGAATTTTTAAGGGGGTACATCTCCGAGTGTCATAAGGCGATAGACGAGGGCGTGAAACTAAAGTCTTATTTTGTCTGGTCGCTGCTCGATAATTTTGAGTGGATGCTGGGTTATTCAAAACGATTCGGTCTGTACTACGTGGATTTCCAAACAGCCGAGAGAATACCCAAAGCTTCGGCTCACTGGTACCGCGACCTTATCAAATCAAATTCTGTTCAGGTACTGAAATAGAAAAAATATCCTTTCGGGAGAAATTGGGATTCAGTTCCGGCGAGTATGCCGGCAGTGTGGTCTGGCAGGCGTTGATGTTCTTTTTGCCGTTTTTTTACACGGATATATTCGGACTCACCGCTGCCGCCGTTTCAACCATGTTTCTGGTGGTCCGTTTTTTCGACGCCCTGAACGATCCGATTATGGGCATGATCGCCGACCGCACCAACACCCGTTGGGGAAAGTATCGTCCCTATCTATTATGGTTTGCCGTACCCTATGGCCTTGGTACGGTGCTCTTGTTTACCACCCCGGACATCAGCTACACGGGTAAGATCATCTACGCCTATGCAACCTACGGGTTGATGATGATCATCTACACGGCAATGATGATTCCCTATAACACCTTGATCGGAGTGATATCTCCGGATTCCCGGGAACGCACCAGTGTCGCATCATATAAATTTGTGTTTGCCTACGCAGCCGGCGCCAGCATTCAGGCATTTGTCATTCCGCTGGTTGATATTCTGGGTAAAGGTGATAGAGCGACCGGTTATATGCTGACCATGGCAATTTTCGGATCTATATGCATTGTCGTTTTCCTGATTGCCTTTGCTTCCGTCAGAGAACGTGTAAAGCCGGATATCTCGCAGAAGACCAGTCCGAAAATCGATTTAAAAGATCTTATACATAATAAACCATGGATCATCCTTGCCGGTGTTTCTGTAGCCACCCTGGTCTATGTAGCCATCCGTTCGGCTGTGATCATGTACTATTTCAAATATTATATTTTGGATGTTGCGGCTGCCGGACCATTTATGGTAACAGGGACAATTTGTGTCCTCCTTGGTGTTTTGCCGACGAGATGGCTTTCGGGAAAGATCGGTAAGAAACGTTTATACATCTGGTGTATGGTTATTATCAGCTTATCTTCCGCCGGATTTTTCCTCGCCGGTCCGGATGACCTGATATTGATTTATGCATTACAAATAATCTTTTCACTTGCTTCCGGTCCGACAATGCCGCTTCTGTGGTCTATGCTGGCTGATGCTGCCGACTACTCCGAATGGAAGAACGGCCGCCGGGCTACCGGTCTGGTTTATTCGGCGGCTACCTTCAGTCAGAAAATGGGTTTTTCATTAGGCGGTGCGCTGGCGATGATGATTCTTTCCGTCTTCGGTTATGTAGCCGGGGTTGCGCAGACACCGGAAGCTATATTAGGAATCAAGCTGTCGCTGAGTATTATTCCGGCCATTATTGCCGCCCTTGCCATTGTGGCCTTACTCTTTTACAAACTTGATGATCGACGTGTTGCCGAAATCGGCGTTGAGCTGGCTATGCGGAAACAGCGGGCATCTACCTTGACTAATAACTAGAGGGTTGATCTCATTGAGTTACTAAAAAATTATTCGAAAACAATTTTCGGAGTAAACTCAAAAATCAATTACTAAACTTGAAAGGAACAAACTATGGTCGTCGTTGAATCGTATCCAATAGCTGTTTTCATGTGCGTGATCACCATGCTCTGCTGGGGGTCATGGGCAAACACGCAAAAATTGGCAAGCAAGGAGTGGAGTTTTCAACTTTTTTACTGGGATTACTCTATAGGAGTTTTACTTCTCTCTCTGGTGCTGGCATTTACTATGGGCAGTTTCGGTTCGCAGGGACGTGGTTTCATTGAGGACCTCTTGCAGGCAGATGGCGGTATGTTATGGACTGCCTTTCTGGGGGGAGTTGTTTTTAATTTTGCAAATATTCTGTTGGTGGCTGCCATTGCAATAGCTGGAATGTCAGTTGCTTTTCCCGTTGGTATCGGTATCGCATTGGCGCTTGGTGTTTTTGTGAATTACATCGCCAGGCCCGAAGGCAATCCGGTCATCCTTTTTATCGGCGTTGCACTGGTGGTGGTCGCGATTGTCCTTGTTGCACTTGCTTACAAGAGACTTCAGACAGGATCCCGGGAAGGCAGCGCAAAGGGTTTGATCATTTCAATTATTGCCGGTATTTCGATGGGATTTTTCTACCGTTTTGTTGCGGACTCCATGGCCACTAATTTTGTTAACCCCGAAGCCGGGCTTTTAACCCCGTATACTGCTGTGGTTGTCTTTTCGGTGGGCTTGGTTGTTTCCAGCATTGTTTTCGTCACAGTGATTATGTACAAACCGATCGCCGGAGATCCGGTTTCTCCCGGCGATTATTTCAAAAAGGGAAATCCGAAATTGCATATGATCGGTATGGCCGGCGGTGCAATCTGGAGTTTGGGTATGGCATTTAGTATAATCGCAGCGGGCGCAGCCGGTCCTGCAATTGCGTACGGATTGGGGCAGGGCGCAACAATGGTTGCCGCTTTGTGGGGTGTGTTTGTATGGAAAGAATTCAAAGATGCACCGGAAGGAACAAACAAACTGATTGCCGCAATGTTTTTCTTTTTCATTGCGGGACTTGGATTAATCATAGCGGCAAGGGTAATGTGAGGAAGGTAGAAATAACTTATAAGTTCTCGCTTAAAAACTACTAATATTCACCCTTCTCTGATTTGTCTGGATTGTCAATGACACAATTCAATAGCGTGATAGGTGTCAGACTGAGCGATAGATTGTCACACTTCGACTCCGCTCAGTGTGACAATCTGCTATGTTAATTACGCAGTGCAACAGTGTGCAGGCTGTCATCCCGAGCGGAGTCGAGGGATGATAGCGAGGGTATCTGCGTCATTGGCAGTCCCGCTGATGCGGGATAAACTCCGTCGAAGGGTGACACCTCGACTCGGGTAAGCCTGACTTTTTCAATGAGAAAAATTAAGGAAAGGAATAACTATGAAAATTGTCGTTGTCGGAAGCTCGAACACAGATATGATAGTCAAAGTACCGCGAATTCCAAAACCCGGTGAAACAATTCTTGGTGGAAAATTTTCCACCGCAGCCGGCGGCAAAGGCGCGAATCAGGCCGTTGCTGCGGCACGGGCCGGAGGAGATGTTACATTTATCGCCCGTGTCGGTGATGATATGTTCGGCCAACAAGCTTACAGCGGTTTTAAAGAAGATCAAATAAATGTAGGATATGTAAAGACCGATAAAGTAGAGCCCTCAGGTGTTGCTCTGATCTTTGTCGACGAAAAAGGAGAAAACAGTATCGCCGTTGCCTCCGGGGCAAATGCTGCGCTCTCACCGGAGGATGTTAACGAAGCGGCAGAGCTGATTCAATCTGCAGATATTTTACTGATGCAGTTGGAAACGCCGCTGGAAACCGTCCGTCGGGCAGCAGAAATTGCCAAGGAGGCGGGAGTGAAAGTCATTCTGAACCCGGCACCGGCCATGAAGCTTGATGATTCTTTCTTATCTAATTTGACTATCATCACTCCCAATGAATCCGAAGCCGAATTGCTGACCGGTATCTCTGTTACCGACGTTGAGAGTGCCGAAAGGGCAGCGATTGCGCTTTTAGAGCGGGGATTGGAAGTTGTTATAATTACACTGGGAAGCAAGGGAGCCTTGATTAAAACAAAAGAAAAAAAACATTTGATAGCCGGATTTAAAGTAGATGCGGTTGACGCAACGGCTGCGGGTGATGTGTTCAATGGCTCGCTTGCAGTGGCAATAGCGGAAGGGAAATCTCAGGAGGATGCGGTGCGGTTTGCCAACGCTGCCGCTGCTCTGTCGGTAACAAAATTGGGAGCGCAGCCATCGATACCGAAACGTGATGAGATTGAGCGGTTGTTGTAAGATTATTTATGAAAAATGAGAAAAAATTTTAAGCCTGACATACAGTATTTACTTAAAATTTTGAGAAGAGAGAAGACAGACAGACCTGTCCTTTTTGAATTTATTATTGATGACAGCCTACTCCGGCGACACAGTAATAAATTTCAAAACTCTCCGGCAGGTACGCTTGAGTATTTTGTTATGGTTGCCGATGCTTTTAAAAATCTTGGGTATGACTATGCACCGGTTTATCCATGGCACACAAATATGCTGACGTTCACAAAGGCACAACACGCAACCAAAGAAAGTTACTCGCTCAACGAAGCTGCAGTGATAACAGACCGGGACTCTTTTGAAAAATATACCTGGCCGGATTCGCAGCGAGGTGATTACGAAGTTTTCGAAACAATCAATCCCTCGTTACCCGACGGTATGAAACTCCTGGCCTGCAGCAATGGCGGTATTCTTGAGCATGCGTTCGATCTCTGTGGGTTTGAAAATTTATGTATGATTGCGATGCTCGATTCTGAGTTCGCTCATGAGATCTTTGAGAATATCGGCAGACGTCTTTTCGAATATTATCAAATTGTCTCAGCGTTCGACTCTGTGGGTGTTTGTGTCGTTAATGACGACTGGGGGTTTAAAACCCAAACGATGTTTTCCCCCGAATTGATGCGGAAATATGTTTTTCCCTGGACGCGTAAAATCATTCAAACTATTCACGAAAACGGAAAACCGGTTATTCTACACAGTTGTGGCAATTTAAAAACAATTATGAATGAAATCATTGATGACTTAGAAATTGATGGTAAACATAGTTTTGAGGATGAAATCTATCCTATTGAGGATGCCTATGATTGGTGGCATGACCGGATTGCGTTAATGGGCGGTATCGATGTTGGTTTTTTATCTACAAAATCTCCGGATGAAATTCGGGGGAGGTCGATAAACCTGCTGAAAAAAACATCAGATACCGGTGCTTATGCTCTTGGTTCGGGAAATAGTATTCCCCCGTATGTGCCGGAAGATAATTATTTAGCAATGATATCTTCAGTTGAGCAATTTGATTGAAGAGTCACTTTTAAGTAGCTTGCGAAGGGATTTTAATGAATAGATCCGGATTAAGAATAACATCAGAAGAAAATCATTTCGAATGATCACATCTAAAGCTATAGTCTTCACCGGTCCCTACAATGTCGAAATTCAATCTTTAGATATTCCAAAACCGGGTGTTGGTGAACTTCTCATAAAAACCTTATATACCGGTGTAAGTTCGGGTACCGAGACGAGGGTACTTAGCGGCAATCAAACGGGGGGAGACTTCCCCTTGATCCCGGGTTATGAAAATATCGGCAGCATTGTTGAAACCGGGGAATCAACCTCGCTCAAATCCGGCAGTATCGTTTTTCATACCGGAAGCGCTCACACCGGTCGATTTACAAAGTGCTGGGGGGCGCAACTGGAGTATGCGTTGGTAAAGGAAACGGATGTCTATCCGGTACCGGAAGACCTTGATCCGGAAGACGGTGCCTATGCCAAAGTCGGCGCGATTGCACTGCATGGTGTTAAACGGGCACAAATCAGTGGGCAGGATACCGTGGTTATCGTCGGACTTGGATTGATCGGGCATCTTGCGGCTCAATGCGCTAAAGCGTATGGTGCACGGGTGATCGGAGTCGATACCAACTCCGAAAGGCTCGGTTTGGCCGCAGCCGCGGGGATTGATTATACCATCAATGCTTCAACCGAAGATGTGAAGGCAAAAGTACATGAGTACGGTAATCAGGATGTTTCTGTGGCGATGGATGTCACCGGTATCGCCGGCACGATAAAAGACACGGCTACGTTGCTGCGTTCAATGCCGTGGAACCCTCCCTATCCACCATATCCGAAACTGGTCATACTTGGCAGCTATACCGACCCCATTGTGCTCGATTATGATCCGTTATTTATGGATGAAGTGGATGTTCTGTTCTCAAGAGATACAAGACCTGATGATATTAAGGAGATCTTGAATTTAATCAATGAAAAAAAAGTAAATCCACAGGTGCTCAACGCAAAATGTTATGATGCAGAAGATGCATCGCAAGCGTACAAGGATTTAGTTGAAAACAAACTGATGCGGGTGCTATTTAAGTGGGAATGAGGAATAGAATTTAATTAACTATAAATGTAATGAGTGAACTATGAAGAAAAAACCTGCCATCGGAGTGATCGGTGCCGGAATGATCGGCGATGTTCATGTTGAAAATATTCGAAAAGACGGGCGGGCCGATGTGACCTGGATTGCTGCCCGCACCGAAAAAACATTAAAAAGTAAATTAAACAAATATCAGATCGAACACGGCGCATTGGATTATCGGGAGATGCTGGAAGACGATTCAGTGGATGCTTTGATCATCGCTTCGCCGCCGAATACGCATTTGACAATGCTCAAAGATGCTTTAGCCGCGGGAAAACATGTGCTGCTGGAAAAACCCATGGTGACCAATCCTCAGGAGTTGATAGAACTGGTAGCTGAAGTGGAAAAATATCCGGATTTACTTGTACTGGAATGTTCCTGTCGCCATGCCCGGCTGCAGCCCAAATTTCGTTTCATAAAACAGATGATCGATGAGGGCACGCTGGGCGAAGTGTACCACATCCACCATAATCATCTGATGCGGGGAACATTCATCGAATACAATCCGGCTGCTGCCTGGGCACATCAGAAAAAACTTTCCGGCGGCGGACCGTTCATCGACTGGGGCGTGTACGATCTGTCGTTTCATCTCGGACTGTTCAATGATGTACCGCAGATCAAAGAAGTCAGGTCTTTTACGCGTAATGGCCTCAAGCATTTTTCCGATTCGAATTTCAAATCCGACGTAGAAGAGCATGGTGCGGCTTATCTCGAGTTTGATACGGGCTTGACGTATTATTACGAAAGAGGCAGCGGTGTACATGCCGAGGTTCCCAATGAAACGCGGATATACGGAACAAAAGGAAGCCTTCGTTTCGCCTTTTGTAGCTGGGATCCACCGGAGGTCGAATACTTCACCTTCGATCCTGAAGGAAATGAAGTCACCGAGAAAATCACCGTGGATATGAGCTCGCACACCGAAGATAATTTTGAAATGGCCCGACACTTTATCGATTGTTTAGTTGATGGCGTTGAGCCGCATATGACGGTACCGCTGGCAGCCAAACATCTGGAAATCCTGTTTAAAATATTGAAGTAAAAATAATTCCTTTATCGCTAATTTATAACAATGATTCATAAGGAACAAAATATGGTTACCGTAAAAGAATTGGCAAAAATGATTGATCATTCACTGCTGCACCCGACAATGACTGATGCAATTCTAAAGCAGGAGTGCGAAGTGGCGAAGAAATATGATGTAGCATCGGTATGTATCAAGCCGTATGCGGTCAAGGATGCCGTTACGTGGCTGCAAGGAACCGATGTCCTTGTCGGCACCGTGATCGGTTTCCCCCATGGCAACAGCACCATTGAAATTAAAGTGAAAGAGACCGAACAGGCCATTGCCGACGGCGCCAAAGAAATCGATATGGTTGTCAATATCGGCAAAGTGCTGGGAGAAAACTGGGATTACGTAAAAAACGAAATCGACGAAATAAACAGGGTAACGGTAAAGGGCGGCGCCATACTGAAAGTCATTTTTGAGAATGATTATCTGACGGAGGATAAATATAAAATAAAACTCTGCGAGATATGCAGTGAAATTAGAACGGCATTTGTTAAAACATCGACCGGTTACGGGTTTGTCAAGGGAGATGACGGTAAATATTCCTACGCCGGCGCAACTGAATACGATTTAAAACTGATGCGGAAACATTCTCATCCGGATGTTCAGGTTAAGGCAGCGGGAGGCGTACGCACGCTTGATGACCTGCTGAAAGTACGCGACTTGGGAGTTACAAGAGTCGGTGCCACTGCAACATCTGTCATACTGGAAGCTGCAATGGAACGTTTTGAGGGGAAAAAAGGGGCAGATACTTCAGGTTCAGAAGCGGATAAACTGTCAGGATATTAATAACTGCAAAGTGAATTAAGAAATACACAAAGAAAACCTCTGCATGCCGAAATAAATAACCGCTTCCTTCTTGATCACCTATATGCCCGGCACCTTACGTGCCATTGGGCTGAAAGATGGGGAGATGAAAGAGTCGGTAGAATTCCAAACCACAGGGGCGGTTTCCGGGCTAAGGTTGATTCCTGAACAATCCGTTATAAAGGCCGACCGGGATGAAATTGCCTTTATACGTGTGGAAGCAATAGACCCTGAAGGGAGGATTGTTCCCGATGCCAATTTTGAAGTATCGACAGACGTGCACGGAAACGGGGAATTGATCGCAGCCGGGGTGCCATAAATGTTGAGGTACAGTCTGAAATCGGAATTGATGATGTGGTTATCAATGCGAGGAACAAACTATAGGCATAGCAGCGACATTTGACAGAGACCTTGTTTTTCGCGATCCCCGCTGGGGAAGAGGTATTGAAACCTGGGGTGAACAACTAACTTATTTAAGAGAATTACGAAAAAATGAAAACCAATGAGTTAATATAACGGTGAATATGAAAAAAAAGATCACCGTCATTGGAAGCAGCAACGTTGATTTTCTGATCAAAACCAATCGATTGCCGAGAATGGGAGAAACAATTACCGATGGGGTGTTTATGCAAACCTACGGTGGAAAAGGAGCCAATCAGGCTCTGAGTGCATCCAGGTCGGGAGGAAAGGTAACCTTTATATCAAGCCTTGGAACGGATGATTATGCCGGGACCATGGTGCGGAATTTCAACGCCGAAGGTATTGATACACGGTTCATGTACAAAAAAAAGGATGCTGCCACCGGTACTGCAATGATTATGCTTGACCGGGAAGGTAATAATTATATTACTGTCGCCCCGGAAGCAAATTACCTTTTAACTCCGGCTTGTATAGATGCTGCGCTGAATGTGCTGCTTGAATCAGAAATTATCGTGCTGCAGATGGAAATCCCCTGGGAAACAACGGAGTATATTTACAGTCTGGCAAAAAAGCACAAATTAAAAATCCAGTTCAATCTGGCGCCTTTCAGACCTTTTGATGATAAGGTGCTCAAAGATACGTGGGTACTTGCAGTAAATGAAACTGAGGCAGAGGGCATCACCGGACTGCAGGTAGTAACCGACGATGATGTGCGTAATGCAGCCCGTGCGCTTGTCGACCTGGGAGCGGAGCACGTCATCATTACTTTAGGTGCACAGGGTGCAGTTGCGGCTACGCGCGATCGGTTCCTGGAGGTGCCGGCTTTCTCCGTTGATTCCGTTGATACCACCGCTGCGGGAGATGTCTTTTGCGGCAGTCTCGCGGTTGCTCTCTCAGAGGGGCGAAGCATGCCTGATGCTTTACGATTCGCCGCCGCTGCATCTGCTATTTCAGTAACCCGGCTCGGGGCTCAACCCTCCATTCCACACAGAAAAGAAATTGATACGTTCCTTGAAAGTTCTTGATATGTTAAAAAATAATCGGAATTCGTTTTACCAGAAGCCAATACTTACGGGGACATCAATTTTATTATTCCTTTTACTTGTGGTAAATCAGTATACCTCGTCCGAACAATCCAAACCCTTTGTCTCCCATCCTTCTCAACTCGATGATGATTCCTTTGCTGAATGGATAGTACCGGAAGAAAATGAAGGAGTTTTTTATTTCCGCAAAAGCTTCGAACTAAACGAAGTTCCTGAAAAATTCATCATCCATGTTTCGGGCGATGCACGTTACAAACTCTTTGTAAACGGAACTCGTGTATGTTGGGGACCTGCCGTCGGCGATCTGGAAAATTGGAATTATGAAACGCTGGATATTGCTTCCCATCTTGTTGAAGGCAAAAATATCATAGCTTCCCAGGTTTGGAACTGGGGCAGGCTTAACGGAACCAGACAGTTGACCGAAAGGACCGCCTTTATTTTACAGGGAGATTCACCTGTCGAACAGTCTGTAAATACCAATAGCACATGGAAGGTTTTCAAAGATCCCGGTTATCACGTTCTTGAAATGACCGATGAAATTGCAGGCGGGGGTTATATCGCGGGCGGTACCGATAGTCTTGTAGCGGCAAAGCATCCCTGGGATTGGTTTACTCTCGAATTTGACGATTCGGAATGGCCCTTTGCCCGGGAAATCGGAAAAGGAAACCACATAGGGTTGGATACCTGGAAAGGAACGGCGTGGAAGCTCAAACCCAGAGAAATTCCCTTTATGGAAGAAAAACCCGAAAGAATTCCCGATGTACTTGAAGTCAAAGGTATCCCTTTCAACGAAAATGAGTATGAAAAGTTACATTTTGAAATCCCGCCTAACACACGGGTGGAGATTCTGCTCGATAACAGGGTGCTTACTATGGGATATCCGCAGTTGCTGGTTTCAGGAGGAAGAGACAGCCGGTTCAAGATACAATATCAGGAGGCACTCTTCGGAGAGGATGGCGATAAAGGCAACCGCGATCATTGGGAGAATAAGATCATGAAAGGGATTTACGATATATTTATACCCGATGGCGGTGACAGATTATTTGAACCTCTGTGGATCAGAGTATTTCGTTATGTTAAGCTTTCCATTGAAACGCAAGATTACCCTCTTATTATTAATGATTTTTACAATATCTACACTGCCTATCCGCTTAGAGAAAATGCTGAGTTTATTTCAGGAGATTCTGATCTTGACCGGATATGGGAGGTATCGTGGCGGACTGCGAGACTCTGCGCTCTGGAAAGTTACTGGGATTGTCCCTACTATGAGCAGGTGCAATACATCGGTGATACACGGATACAGGCATTGATATCCATGTACGTCGATGGTGATGACCGGCTGGCGCGAAATGCCATTAATCAGTTCTATGCTTCCATGCAGCCGATGGGACTTACGAAGAGCGCACATCCGACGCGCGGAGTACAAATTATACCTCCCTTTTCGTTACTGTTTATCGGTATGATTCACGACTATTATATGTTGCGGGATGATCCGGAGTTTGTGGGGCAATTTATGCCCGGTATCAGATTTGTACTCGAGTGGTTTATCAATCGCATTGACGATACGGGAATGTTGGGTCCTCTCCCGTATTGGAACCATATCGACGGAGGTACGGACTTTGTCTATGGTTCACCGCCGGGAATCAGTGACGGCGGTTCGGCGCATATGTCACTGCTTCTCGCATATGCACTTGAGAAGGCTGCCGGAATGCTCGAGGTCTTCGGTTATGAGCACGATGCAGAGCGTTTTATTGAACTGGCCGGTAGCTTGAAAACAAAAACAATGGAGCTTAGCTATTGTCCAGAAAAGCAGCTTGTGGCTGAAACACCCGCAAAGCAGCAGTTTTCGCAGCATACAAATATTTTTGCAGTGCTGACCGATGCGTTTGAGGCGAAAGAACATGCCCGGGTTATGCAGGACGTTCTTGAAGATCAATCGTTAATTCAGACGACACTATACTTTAAGTTCTATCTTTTTCAGGCATTGAAGAAAGCGGGCATGGGAGAGAAGGTGATTGATTTGATGGAT
>SL_3KL_010_SEDDRAFT_10005368_pt1 | contig 11498 bp, 12 predicted proteins | sample SodLakKL_010_SED_2_FD_10381 | JGI IMG/M metagenome (IMG submission 10381)
TCGACATCCGGCAACGGCGGCTATGTCTGCGGGCGGGTCGCCAGGCATCTGGCGGGCTGCGCATGCGTCAGGCTGAAAACCCCGCCGCCTCTGGAAACGGATCTGCGGATCGAAGCCTCGGGATCCGAAGCGCGGCTGCTTGACGGATCCGCGGTTATCGCCGAAGCAACCGGCGCGGAACTGAACCTGACGCCCCCCCATGCCCCGTCCTTTGCCGAAGCCGGGGAAGCAGCGAAACAATATGCGGGATTTACCCGGCACACCTTTCCCCGATGCTTCGTATGCGGACCGGAACGCACGCCGGGCGACGGCCTGCGGATCTTTCCGGGGCCTGCCGGACGAAACGGCATGGTTGCGGCCCCATGGATCCCGGATGCATCCCTGGCCGACACCGACGGTGCCGTTGCGCCGGAATTCCTCTGGGCGGCGCTTGACTGCCCGGGCGCATTTGCGGTAATGCCTGTTCCCGAACCGGGGAAAGCCGCCGTGCTGGGCGAGCTTTGCGCCCGGATCGACGAAGCCGTCAATCCGGGCGAACACTGCGTGGTGACCGGCTGGCTGCTGCATTCGGAAGGCAGGAAACGGTATGCCGGAACGACCGTTTTCAATGCCATAGGCCGCGCCGTGGCCGTTGCACGGGCTGTCTGGATCGAAGTACCCGCCGACACGTTCGGAAGCCGGTGAGGCGTTCCGGCAGGAACATAAGATATGCCGCTATTGCATACCCCAACGAAAACCGGGGTTTTTCGTCAAGATGAAGGACGGCGAAAAAGACGGTTTTCGTTCAGGCACTTTTAGCGATTCCCTCAAACTTAAACCATCAGGGAAGTTGAATGAAGAAAATCTGTGTTTTTTGCGGTTCCAGCCCGGGCATCCAACCGGAATATTCACAAGCCGCCGAAAAACTGGGCCATGTTCTTGCGGAAAAGGGCATCGGGCTGGTCTATGGCGGCGGAAGCGTCGGGCTGATGGGCCGGATTGCCGGGGCCGCGCTGGAAAAAGGCGGCAGCGTCACAGGGGTCGTCCCCCGGGCGCTCGTGGAAAGGGAGGTGGTACTTACGGGCCTGGACGACCTCCGGATCGTCGGGTCGATGCACGAGCGGAAAGCCCTGATGGCCGAGCTTTCGGATGCCTTTATCGCCCTGCCGGGCGGTCTTGGAACCATCGAGGAATTTGTCGAAATACTCACCTGGGCGCAGCTGGGAATGCACCGGAAGCCGTGCGGCCTGTTGAATGTTCGCCGGTATTGGGACCCGTTTATTCAATTTCTGAGCCATGTCGCAGGGGAGCAGTTTATCGAGGAAGAACATCTTGATATGGTAATGATCGAAGACGATCCGGTTGTTCTGCTCGAAAGATTTCGCCACTACACACCGCCGGAAAACGACAAGGCCGTATGGGCGCTGCGGATGAACAACGGGTAATAAAGGCCTTGCCCGCTCAAACTTTCAAAAAAGCCTGTGGGCATCACGCGCCGGGATCCGGGCTGATCCGTACAAGCGGCGCATCGGGATTATCCACCAATATATAAATAAACCCGTCCGCCGGGTTGACCCTGACATCCCGGATGCGCCAGCCCCGGTTCTCCAGCAGACGTTCCGCTTTGAACAACTCTCGTCCGTTTAATTCGAAGCGGGCGAGATATTGATCCCTCAGGGCGCCGCTAAAGAGATCGCCCTCCCAGTCTTCAAATGCCTCGCCCCGGTAGAAAGCCATGCCCGAAGGCGGGGAACCGTCCGATTCCGCCCAGTAGTAAACCGGGTTGACGGTTTCCGGGTCATCCGGCGGAAGAACACCGATGTCGCTTTGATCCGTGTATTCCCGGCTATAGGTGGCCACCGGCCAGCCGAAGTTTGCGCCGCGCTCAAGAATGTTGATTTCATCGCCGCCGTATTCACCGTGTTCGTTCTGCCAGATCTCGCCTGTTTCCGGGTGGCGGGCCATGCCCTGGGCGTTGCGGTGGCCGTAGCTGAAAATGGCCGGATGCGCGTCTTCGGAGTCCAAAAAGGGGTTTTCCGGCGGAATGGAGCCATCATCGTTTATGCGAAGGGTTTTGCCGTGAAGCTTTTCGAGGTCCTGGGCTGAATACCGGTCCCTGCGGTCGCCCGAGGTCACATACAACCGGTTTTCGGCGTCGAAAACCAGGCGTGAGCCGAAATGGGCGCCCGAAGGGCTGAATGGTTCGGCAACCAGCAGCACTTCCACGTCCGCAAGACGATTGTTTTCCATATCAATCCGACCCCGGGCGACATGGGTGGCATACCGGTTCGTCTCGTCGCCCTCGGCCGCATAGCTCAGGTATACCAGGCGGTTTTCTTCAAATTCCGGGTGAACGGCCACATCGAGCAATCCGCCCTGCCCGGTGGCTGCGACCTCGGGAATTCCGGATATCCCGGTTTTCGTCCGCTGGTCGATATCCACCAGGCTCATGCGGCCGGGCCTTTCGGTCAGCAGGGCCAGGCTATCTTCGCCCGGGAGAAAAACGATTCCCCATGGGTGTTCCAACCCGGTCAGAATCTCGTCAACTTGATAGTGCCCATTGCTCTGCACGTTATCATGCCCGTTTCCGGTACACCCGGCAGGCAAGAAAATCATTATCCATAAAAAAACGAGGCCCGTCAGCAACCGGTACATTGTGCACCTCCTGATTTGAAGAGGCTCTCACAGGGTAACCCGCGCTTTCTCCACGCATTCGGCATACCTGCCATAAACAGGGGCATATTTCCCGCCCCGACCCGTCGCATCCTCGGGCCGGTGCCGGTTGTACGGTATTTTTTCACTTTTCCGGGAACTTCAATTCGATCTTTTCATTCCCGCCCTCTTTGACGATTTTTGCTTCCAGTTCGAGGCTGCTGTCGCGGACGCCAACGCTTAAAGGGCTTTTGCCCTTGTCGGTCTCGATATGCGTCATATGGCGGAAGTCTTCAAAAATTCGCTCCAGGATTTCCCCGCCGGGGGACGGAAGCTCGGATTCCCTGTATTCAGCGGTAATCCGGAAGCTTCCCTTTTCGTCTTTTTCAATTTCTATCTTTTTGGCGTTTTCGTTTATGCCATAGAGGATAGCCAGAGCCAGCCACTTGAGCGGTGCCTGCTCCTTGTCCGGTTCGTTTTGAACCGCCCCAAGTTCCGTCAGGTAATCCGTCCCGACAAAACAATCGATCTGTTCCTGCATTTTTTTGTGAAGACCGCGTTTGTCCTGCATTGGAAACCTCCTTTTTATTTTGGCGGCCCGGCCGGGCCGCCTGTTTGCCAACCCGTAAAAAATGATAATGCTGATACCATGGGTGTCAAACGGACAACCCAACGGTCATAAACCTGCATACCGACTTCCGGGCGTTAAACGCAGCGGGTTGGCATGAAAACAAACGCTTTTCAAAAAGGAGGAGACACGCTATGAGTGTCATAATCGAACTTTCGATTTTCCCCACCGACAAGGGGGAAAGCGTCAGTGACCACGTGGCAAGGGCTGTCCGTATCATTGAAGAAAGCGGCCTTTCTTATCAGGTGAACCCAATGGGAACCTGCATCGAAGGAGAGTGGCCGGACGTGCTGAAAGTTGTGGACAGTTGTTTTAAAGACCTGCAGCAGGACTGCCACCGGATTTACGCCACAATCAAGGTGGACTACCGCGAAAACCGCTCCGATGGTTTGCAGGACAAGGTCGGGTCGGTCCTGAAAAAAAAATAGGCCAGCCGGAAAGCATTGGCGGCGCTGCGCCTTAGCAGCCGTATAACCGGGCCACATACTCAAGAAAAACGGCGCCGGACGGGTATGTTGCGCCGGATGGGGATACTGCGGTCCTGTAAGGGATGAAACAATGAATGATCATCGGAGTGACAAACCTCTGCGGCCCGCGGTGTTCCTGGACCGCGACGGGACCATCATCGAGGACCGGGGCGATCTGGCACGCCCGGCGCAGGTAGCGTTCTTTGCGGACACATTTCCCGCGCTGAAGCGGTTGAGCCGGTTTTTTGAACTCTTTATTGTCACGAACCAGTCCGGCGTTTCAAAAGGGGCCATGACCATGGAGGACGTACAGCGCGTAAACGCGCATGTCGTCTCGGAGCTGGCCCGCTTTGACATCCGTATCCGCGAAGTATACGTCTGCCCGCACAAGCGGGATGACGGCTGCGGGTGCATCAAACCAAAACCCTATTTTCTCCGGCAAGCCGAAACGGATCACGGCATCGACCCGAAGCGCTCCTTTGCCATTGGCGATCATCCCCATGACGTTGCCTTTGCGGAAAACGCCGGGGCGGGAGGCATATATGTCCTTTCCGGGCACGGCGAAAAACACCGGGATGAGCTTACGGGAGATGTCGTCGTGGTCGGCGGAATCCGCGAGGCGGCCGACCGGATCATGCTAACGGCCGGGAAGATCCAATCCCATGAAAATCATTGACCTTTCCCATGAAATCCATCCGTCGATACCCGTATACCCGGGTACCCAGCCCCCGTCATTCGTGCAGACCAACACGATCGAACAAGACGGGTTTGCCGAAATGACGTTTTCCATGGCTACCCATACGGCAACCCACATGGACGCCCCGGCCCACATCCTTCCGGGCGGAAAAACCCTGGACCGCTTCGACGCCGCACACTTTGCCGGCCGGGGCGTAATTATCAACGCGCTTGATGTTCCGGACGGAAAAATTACCAATAGACATCTTGAACCATACGAAAGCCGGCTTGAACGGGCCGGCTTCGCGCTGATCCATACCGGGTGGTCCCGCTACTGGGGCGAAAAGGGGTATTTCAAGGGATTTCCCGCATTGACCACCGACGCAGCCGAGAAGCTCGCCGGATTACGCCTGCAGGGCGTGGGAATCGATGCGATCTCGGTGGACCCCATTGACAGTTATGATTTGCCGGTGCATCATATACTGCTTGAATCAGGTATTCTCATTATCGAAAACTTGGCCCGCCTGGATTCGATCCGGAAAGAGGAAATCCATTTCATCTGCCTGCCCCTGAAAATCAGGGGCGCGGACGGGTCGCCCGCACGGGCCGTGGCGATTGAATAAACCCGAAATCACCCGGAAGACGAAAATCCGCCTCCGAGGACATCTTCTTCCCGGGGCAGGACGCCATTGAGGTGGTCTGCGAATACTGCAAAACCCCATATCAGATCTCCCGCCGGGACACCGGGGAGAAACCAGCACACTGACGGCCGCGAAACAGGGGCGACTTCCAGCTATGAGGGCTTCGTAAAAATTCCAATATCCGCGCCTGTGCGAAATTTCTTCTTTATTCGGAAGACGAACAACATCCGACGTTTCCGGCACCGGCAGGTCCGCATCCGAAAGCGTCCGGCCGGCTTCGGGCCGATCCGGCGATTTCTTCTCCCTGTATAAACTTTTGCATGATGCGCTTCCTTCGTCAGCACATCCTATGCGTTCCGAGATCAGGCCATAGGATGTGCTGACGAAGGAAGCGCATCGCTTTCTGCCTATCGACGCTTCGCAGAGAGAACACCCAAACCCTCATACAGCGGGGATGGATTTGAAAGATTTCAGGAATATGCTTATTCTCCAACACAGTTGACCAAAACAAACCCTCAATCTAAAAAACAAAAAAAGGAGTATCTATGAAACGAGCATTGTTGGGGATGTGTATTCTGGCACTTGCAGGCACGGTGGCCTACGCGGGATCGCATAGCAAGACAAGCTATCAGGATGATGTCCGGCCCATTATGGAAAATCAGTGCTTCATGTGCCATGGAGACGATGCGCCGACCCTGGAAGAATTCGACGCAGACAAGGAAACTTATGAAGCCCGCAACCAGGGGCCTCGCATGAGCAACTACTCCGAAACCATAGAATTCGTCAAGGGCGAAGAAACCGGGGCGCTCATGCGGCGGCTTGACGACGGCAGCAACACTGAGGACGGAAATCCCGGAAACATGTATGTCTACCTGGGTGCAACCGAGGAAGAGCGGGAAAAAAACCTTGCCGTTTTCAAGAAATGGGTGGGACACTGGACCCTTAAGCGGGCCGATGATCTGACGGAAGAGGACAAGGAAAAGTTCAAGCTTGCCGAATAATATCTAAACTCAGTTTAGCCTGAAGTATCGGTTTGGGCAATACAAAGGGGTTCTGAACGAAAAACCCCGGACCGGATCTTCCTGTCCGGGGTTTTCGTGATGCAAAATACCGTCGCGAAACCGGGCGCGGGCCCGGATATTAGACTTTTACGAAGCCGTCATATTTGACACGCCTGCCATGCCCCGTTATTCTTTTTATCTATTCCGATGTTTCCACCCATTTGAAATAACCTGCAAAACGGCGTCGAAAAAATGACTGTTGCCGCTTTTCTGCACGACAACGCCGACCTTGTGCTCGAATATACCGCAAACCACATTTCCCTGGTTGCAACAACGCTTGTTCTGTCGCTTGCGCTGTGGATTTCCGTGGGCCTGGCCATCAGCCGGAACAAGCGGCTGGACAGCGTGGTTGTGGGAATCGGGAACATCGTTTTCTGCATCCCCAGCATCTCTTTATTCGGTCTTTTCATGGCGGTTTCGGGCCTCGGACTGGGACGGAGAACGGCCGTGCTGGTGCTTGTCCTCTATGCCATGATGCCGATTGTGCGAAGCGTTTCCGCGGCCGTCCGGGCCGTGGATTCAGCCGTTGTCGAAGTGGGCAGGGGCATGGGGATGACCGGCCGGCAGATTCTTTTCCGGATACAGCTTCCCATGGCATGGCCCTCGGTTTTCGCAGGAATACGGGTTGCCGTCGTTTTGATTACCGGGATCGCCACGATGGCAACATTTATCGGGGAAAAAAACCTGGGCAGACTGATCCATCAGGGAATTACCCGGGGCAATGCCGACATGATCATCGCGGGCGCCCTCGTGGTATCGGTGATTGCCCTGCTGCTCGATTTCGCCATGGGACGCATCGAGAAAAAAATCATCTCCCCCGGTCTGCGCTACCAGGCGGGAAAGGAGTAGTCCGGCACGTCATGATTCAGCTCGAGCATATCAGCAAGCGTTTTCCGGATGCGGCGCGGCCCGCCGTGGACAGGCTCAGCCTCACCGTCGAAAAAGGAAAGATCTGCGTGTTTGTGGGGCCGTCCGGGTGCGGAAAAACCACCATCCTGCGAATGATCAACCGCCTGGTGGAGCCCGACGAGGGAACCATTTTCATCGATGGGAAAAACATACTGCAAATGAACCCGCCCCTGCTCCGCAGAACAATCGGGTACGTCATCCAGCAGGTGGGCCTGCTTCCGCACCGGACCATCGGGCAAAACATATCCCTGGTTCCGGAACTGCTGGGCTGGCCCCGGGAAAAAACGGCCCGGAAAGTCCGGGAACTGCTCGAAATGACAGGACTTGCGCCGGAAGAATTCGAAAACAAATACCCGTACCAACTGAGCGGCGGGCAGGCGCAGCGGGTGGGCGTCGCACGGGCGCTTGCAGCCGACCCGCCCATTATGCTGATGGATGAACCGTTCGCAGCGGTGGACCCCATCATCCGGATGCACCTGCAGGACGAATTTCTCCGCGTGCAGCAGCATGTAAGAAAAACCATCTGCTTTGTCACGCATGACATCAGCGAGGCCGTGAAGATAGGCGATTATCTCGTCATCCTGAACCAGGGACGGCTGGTGCAGTCCGGCACGCCCATCGAGATCCTCACCCATCCTTCCAACGACTTTGTTTCACGCCTCATCGGCGACGACCGGGGCTCGAAGATATTGGACCTGGTTCGCTGCGAGGCGATCATGGATTCGCAAGCGCCCGTTACGGATTCCCCGAAAGACAACGGGGCCAGGGTACAGGCGGTCTGGCCGGTCAAGGCGGCACTGGAGCTGATGATGAAAAACAACACCGACGAGGTGCTGGTTTGCAGGGACGGCGAGGCGGCCGGCACACTCAGCTGGGACGGAATCAAGGCGCATATTCACCGGATCAGCGGAGGAACACGATGAATTTCGACATGGCGCTCTTTGTTGAGGCAATGATTCACCGCTCGCCCGGCTATATCACTGAGCACCTGCAATTGACGCTGATACCGCTTTTCCTAGCCGTTTCAATCGCCCTGCCGGCCGCTGTCATAGTAACACGGCCGGGATACCGTCGTTACGCGGCGCATGTCATGACGTTTTTCAATGCCGGGCAGACCATTCCGCCGCTGGCGGTCATCGCCGTGTTTTTCCCGTTTCTGGGACTGGGATACGGTCCTGCGCTTTTTGCGCTGACCATCTATGCGCTTCTGCCCATCGCCCGGAGCAGCATTGCCGCGATTTCGAGCGTGCCCGGGGATGTCCGCGACGCAGCCCTGGGAATGGGCATGACACCCGGGGATGTGCTGTTGCGGGTGGAGCTGCCGCTCAGCCTGCCGACCATCATGGCAGGGATTAAAACCGCGGCCGTCCTGACGGTTTCCACGGCGGTCCTGGCGGCGCTTGTCGGCGGCAAGGGCATGGGGGCGGTCATTTTCGCGGGCATCAATTTTTTCCGGCCCGAGCTGGTTCTTGCAGGTACGATCTACATCGGTCTTCTGTCCATCATTCTGGAACGGCTGCTGACCGTCGTCGAATGGTTTTTGACGCCGCCCCATATGAAGGCCGCCCGGATCGGATAATCCTGCCCACCTATACACAAAAAGGAGACGTACTATGAAAACCGCTTACACCTGCATTACAGCCATTTTATTGCTGATGATGACCGGTTTGACGGGATGCGGCGGCAGCGGGGAAAACGGCACCGCGGACCGGGATGCCGGCAGGCTGACACTGGCCGCGGCAGCCGAGTGGACCGAGCGCTCCGACGGCCTGCGGGGCTTCCAGCGGCACTATGAATTTGAATTTCCCGACGTGGCGGTCGTGGACCTGGGGCTTGCCTACCAGGCCGTGGGAACGGGGCTGGCGGAAGTCGGCGTAGGCGATGCGACCGATGGCCGAATCGCCCGCTACGACCTGGTCGTCCTGGAAGATGACCGGCAGTTTTTCCCCGCATACAACCCCGCCCCGCTCATACGAAGGGAGGTGCTGGAAACGCACCCCGAACTCGCCGGCACCCTGGAAAAGCTTTCCTCCCGGCTGGATCTCGACACCCTGATCCGGCTCAACAAAACCGTCTCCATCGACGAAGTCATGCCGCAGCGTGCGGCCAGGCAGTACCTGCTTGAGAACAACCTTATCAGCGGGAACCCTCCGCAGCCGGACAAGGCCGTGGACAACCCGGTTGTAATCGGCGGGAAAACGTTCACCGAGGCGCTGATCCTGGGCTACCTCACCCGCTATCTTCTGGAGGACGAAGGATACGCCGTCATTGACGAAATCGGCCTGGGCGAGGTTGCCGTCATCACCCCGGCCCTTTTCTCCGGACGCATCGATCTCTACTGGGAATACACCGGCACCGGCCTGATGAATGTCATGGGGCACGACGAGGTGGTATCCGATCCGCGGCAGTGCTGGGAGCTGGTTCGGGACTGGTACGACGAGCATCACGATGTGGTATGGCTCGATTATGCGCCCGCCAACAACACCTTCGTGCTGTTCACCACCCGGGATCTGCATGAAAAGCACGGATGGAGCCGCATTTCGGATCTGGGAGAACATGTGAAACAGGCACTGTCCAGTGCCCAGTGATGCATTCCAGGCCATGGGCCGGAAGGATGCCTGGCCCGATATGAGCGGCTTGCCAATCACAAATTACTTTCTATAAAGCCGTCGGATCGCGACTTTTTACGGGTGCATCAATATTGCCCTGCACCGGGAACAAAACGTTAAGGCCAAAAAAATATGACAAACCCGGACGAAAAAGACCTCACTGTTTTGGCGGGCGATATCGGCGGCACCAAAACCGCCCTGGCGCTTTTTTCTTCACGAAATGGGCTGCACAGCCCCATGGCGGCGGAAAATTATCCGAGCAAGGATTATCCGGGGCTTGAAGCCATCGTCCGAAATTTTCTATCACGCTGCGATATACCCATTGACCGTGCTGGATTCGGGGTTGCCGGCCCGGTGGTCAACGGGCGGGCAAAAATCACCAATCTGCCGTGGGTGATGGAGGAGAAGGCACTGGCGCAAAGCATCGGCATCCGGTCCGTTTGCCTGGTAAACGATGTAACGGCTTTTGCCAATGCCGTCCCCCTGCTGGGAAAAAACGACCTGCATCCGATCAACAAAGGGGATCCGGCCCAAGGCGGGTCCATGGCAGTCGTGGCGCCGGGAACTGGACTTGGCGAGGCATTCCTGGTCTGGGACGGTTTTCGCTATCGGGCCTTTCCTTCGGAAGGCGGCCATGCGGATTTTGCGCCGACCAATCCGATGGAGGCTGAGCTGCTGGAATTCCTGAGCAGCCGCCTCGATCATGTCAGCTACGAACGTGTCTGTTCCGGCATGGGCTTGTCAAACATCCACGCCTACTTCCAAAGAGCCGGGCACGAGGGAAATCCCGAGTGTAGCACCGAACGGCTTTCAACAGCGGAAGACCCGGTTCCGCATATTATCCGTGGGGCATTGAACGACAAACAGCCTTGCAGACTCTGCAGGAAAACCCTTGCGGCGTTCGTCTCCATACTGGGAGCCGAAGCCGGCAACATGGCGCTTAAGACATTGGCCACAGGTGGCGTTTACCTGGGCGGCGGCATACCGCCCCGCATTCTGCGGGTTTTGGAAAACGGCGATTTTTTTACCGCTTTTATACGCAAAGGCAGAATGTCGGATCTGATGAAAACCATACCGGTACATATAATTATGCATCCGGAGGCAGCGCTGATGGGAGCGGCGCGCCACGCAATAATAGCCGGCTGTCAAGATTAGCATGGGATGCTTTCGGCGGCGCTGCACGACAACCCGGTTCTTGTCTGAACAATTGCCGGGGGTAGGCGAAGACGGACACGTGGCTTCCTTGTTTCCGGGCCATGCAGCTCTTTTGTGGGATCGGAACACATCAATGCTGCCTGAAACGAAGGTTTATTCGGGCGGCTCCAAAACAATATCCCCGTAATAGGTGGTTGCCGACTCCCCCGTATCATCTGCATCCGTCATGATGGCAATCCCCTGGATCATGGGGGGATCTTTTCCGAAAGCCGCCCGGTAGTCGGCCAGGATATTTCTGGAATGCGAAACCCAGGCATTTAAATTGTCCTTTCCGCTTTCAACGACAAACATCATCGCCCGGTCGGTGTAGGCATTTTCCACCATGGTACCGACCGGGGCATGGCTGGCCCATATGTAATTGATCGCGCGCATCGGCGGATATTCCCCCCGAATCGCCCTGATAGCCCGGAATTGGGCGCGCTCGAGAAGCCCGACCTTACCGGGATCGTATTCAAAAGCGATATAGAGGCGGGCAGGGTAATCGTCGCCGGATTTCTGTGTGACATCGCCTTTTTCATAGGTATTGGTCGCACGCCAGCGCCACCGGATAACCGGGTATTGTTGCGGGTCGATCCGTTTTTTGAAAATCAATCCGGAGGCCGATGCCTCGCTTACGGCTTCCATGACGGTGGTGCCGCCAAAATCGACAAGCCGGTATTCGG
>SL_3KL_010_SEDDRAFT_10005369_pt1 | contig 11497 bp, 12 predicted proteins | sample SodLakKL_010_SED_2_FD_10381 | JGI IMG/M metagenome (IMG submission 10381)
GGTTCCCGCTCCACTAAAGTTCCACCTCTTCATTACTCCGGCAAATCCTTTTCCTTTTGATGTTCCTCTCACTTTAATCTTGTCTCCCGGAGAAAAAAGATCTACGGAAAACTTGTCGTCAAGGGAAACGTCAAAANCCCCCTCTACTTCTCTTAAATAACGGTAAGGTTTTTTCTTTTGCGGTTTTTTTACCTTCGTTTCTTTCAGCTCCACAAAGCCCATCTGCACCGCATCGTATCCGTCTCTTTCCTTTGTCTTGATGTCCGTTACCTTGCAAGGTCCGGCCTCAACCAAAGTCACGGGAAATGCATCTCCCTTTTCATCGTAGACTTGTGTCATTCCTAATTTTTTCCCGATAATAAATTTCATGTTTTTGCGGTGTTTTTTCAATGGAAAACTGGGCCTTTGCCCAGCTTTCGAGGCAACAAAAATTGTAAAGATCAGATGTAGTTGTTTTAGCTACTACATCTTAATCTCAATATTCACTCCGGCCGGCAAGGTCAGATTTCTTAACGCGTCAAGAACTTTTGCCCCGGGGTTAAGAATATCAATTATTCTTTTATGCACTCTAACCTCGTACTGTTCTTTGGATTTGCTGTGCACAAAAGTGGCACGGTTTACCGTATACTTCTTAATCTCTGTCGGAAGAGGAGTGGGTCCTAAAATTTCACTCCCGTAACGGAGAGCCGTATCAATAATCTGCCTTGCACTGGTGTCAATCACCTTGTGATCATAAGCACGAAGACGGATGCGAATTTTTGATTTTACTTCCTTCTCTTTTGCCATCAATTCTTTAAAGTTCTAAATCCCAATATTCTATTTAATAATTTTACCGATAACACCCGCTCCAACAGTTCTTCCTCCTTCACGAATAGCAAATCTTTGCTGTTCTTCGAGGGCAATAGGCGCAATCAACTTTCCTTTCAGTTTTGCCGTATCTCCGGGCATCACCATTTCCGTTCCTTCGGGAAGTTCAACTTCTCCGGTAACATCGGTTGTTCTCATATAGAACTGCGGCTTGTATCCTTTAAAAAACGGTGTGTGCCTTCCTCCTTCGTCTTTTCCTAAAATATACACTTCTGCTTCAAACTCGGTGTGAGGAGTAATCGATCCCGGCTTTGCCAGTACTTGTCCTCTTTCAATGTCATCTTTCTTTGTTCCTCGAAGCAGAATTCCGGCATTGTCTCCCGCCTCTCCTCGGTCAAGAGTCTTGTTAAACATTTCAATGCTTACCACTGTTGTCTTGGTGGTATCGCGAAGTCCGACAATCTCTACCTCATCTCCGGCGTTGATAACTCCACGTTCAATTCTTCCGGTAGCAACGGTTCCACGACCCTCAATCGAGAAAACATCTTCCACCGCCATCAAAAAAGGCTTATCCACATCTCTTTCCGGTTCGGGGATGTAACTGTCCATCGCTTCTATCAGCTCCATGATCGGTTCTAGTGCTTTATCGTCCGCCGAACTAGCTTCGAGCGCCTTCAATGCCGAACCCCTGATAATCGGAGTATCGTCACCGGGAAACTCGTAACTGGTCAAAAGTTCTCTGACTTCCGACTCCACAAGATCAATCATCTCCGGATCATCAACCATGTCAACTTTGTTTAAAAAGACAACCAACGAGGGAAGTCCTACTTGACGCGCAAGAAGAATGTGCTCTCTTGTCTGTGGCATCGGTCCGTCAGTTGCAGAAACAACCAAAATTCCTCCGTCCATCTGTGCCGCTCCGGTAATCATGTTCTTTACGTAATCCGCGTGTCCCGGGCAATCGATGTGAGCATAGTGGCGATTTTCTGTCTGATACTCACGGTGAGAAATAGAAATTGTAAGCCCTCTCGCCTTTTCTTCAGGTGCAGAATCAATCTCTTCAACACTTGTTTTTTTATCAAGAAGTCCTTTCAAGTGAAGAGTGTTAATCATTGCCGCAGTAAGGGTTGTTTTACCGTGGTCAACGTGCCCGATTGTTCCTACGTTTAAGTGAGGTTTCCCTCTTTCAAATTTTTCTTTTGCCATGTTTTTTTCTCCACACCGCATTGCAATGCAGTGTTAGGGAGTTGTTAGTTTTTTACTTTTTACTTTTAATTTCTAAGCCCTAGAATAATATAATATTTTTTAAAAAAAGTCCACACCCCAACCTAGCTTCTCTTTCCTTCAATAATTTCCTGCGCAATATTGTAGGGAACCTCTTTGTAACTGTCAAACTCCATCGAATAATTACCTCTTCCTTTTGTAAGCGACCGTAGTGTTGTCACGTATCCGAACATCTCGGAAAGCGGGACTTTAGCACGAATAATTTTCTGTGCTCTTTTCCCTTTCGTTTCTTCGGTACAATCAACCTCTCCTCTTCTCGAAGAGATGTCTCCCATTACGTCCCCTAAATACTCGGGGGGAATAATCACTTCTACTTTCATGAAAGGCTCAAGAAGAACCGGGTCCGCTTTTCTGTAGGCCTCCTTGAATCCGATTGATCCCGCTATCTTGAACGCCATCTTTGAAGAATCCACTTCATGAAAAGATCCGTCATAAAGCGTGGCCTTGATATTCACAATCGGGTATCCGGCAAGAACACCTTCGTCCATCACCTCTTCAATCCCCTTTTCAACGGCAGGAATATACTCTTGCGGGATAACCGCTCCTTTGATTTCATCAATAAAATCCAGTCTTTTATCTCCCCCATCTACTAACGGTTCAATCTTCATCTTAACGTGACCATACTGCCCTCTTCCTCCGCTCTGTTTGATATACTTTCCCTCTTCGTCCGCCATCCTTCTAATTGTTTCTTTGTAGGCAACTTGAGGTTGTCCTACCTGTGCCGCAACTTTAAATTCTCTTTTCATCCTGTCAACAATAATATCCAAGTGAAGCTCTCCCATTCCCGAAATGATTGTTTCTCCTGTGTCGATGTCACCTTCTACCCTGAAGGTAGGGTCCTCCTCTGCCAGTCTGCGGAGAGCAAGCCCCATCTTCTCTTGATCTTCTCTTGTTTTCGGTTCCACGCGAATAGAAACTACTGGTTCGGGGAAAGATATCTCTTCTAGGACAATAGGACAATTTGTATCGGACAAAGTATGTCCGGTAGAAGTCCCTTTCAGTCCTACCGCCGCAACAATGTCCCCTGCGTAAACTTCTTGCAGTTCTTCACGCTGATCGGCGTGCATTCTAAGGACCCTGCTGATTCTTTCTTTTTCTCCGGTATTGGCATTAAGAATATATGATCCGCTAGACAGCTTCCCCGAATACACACGCAAAAAAGTAAGACTTCCCACATACGCATCGTTTGCAAGCTTGAAGGCAAGTGCGGAAAAAGGCTCTTCGTCAGTAAGTTTTCTTTGCGCCGGTTGTTCCGTTTTCGGATCAACTCCTTCGACAGGCGGAAGATCTGTTGGTGAAGGAAAGTACTGACAGACAGCATCGAGCACCGGCTGAACCCCTTTGTTTTTCAAAGCAGTTCCGCAAAAAAGAGGAACTACGCGATAACCCAACACAGCCTTTCTTAGAACACCCTTTATCTCATCCTCACTTATTTCTTCCCCTTGCATGTACCGCTCGAAAAGGTCTTCATCTTCGGTAACCACTTTTTCTATCATCTCGCTTCTCCACTGCTCTACCTTTTCTCTCATCTCTTCGGGAACATCTTCTTCTTTTAAAACCTCTCCAAAGCTTCCTTCAAAAACAATAAATTTTCTTTTAATTAAATCTACTACTCCCTTAAAGTTTTCTTCTTCTCCAACCGGAAGCTGCATCGGGACAACGTCGGGAGTTAGTTTTTCTCGAATCGAGGCCAAAGAATCTTCAAAGGAAGCACCTGTTCTGTCTATCTTGTTAACAAAACAGATTCTCGGAACGTGATACTTGTCTGCTTGCCTCCACACCGTTTCCGATTGCGGCTCCACTCCAGCAACTCCGTCAAAGACAACAACCGCCGCGTCTAAAACCCTCATTGATCTTTGTACTTCCGCCGTAAAATCAATGTGGCCGGGAGTGTCAATAATATTTATTCTGTACTCGTTCTCCTTCTTTTTTTCCAATCCCGAAGGAACCCAGAAACAAGTGGTCGCTGCAGAAGTAATCGTTATCCCCCTTTCTTTCTCTTGGTCCATCCAGTCCATTATCGATTCTCCGCTGTGTGTTTCACCTATCTTGTGTGATATTCCCGTATAAAAAAGAATACGCTCCGTAACGGTCGTTTTTCCCGCGTCAATATGGGCGATGATACCGATATTTCGATATCTATCAATTGGATACTCTCTGGCCATAATGTTTGTGTTCTTTAATGTGTTTTAATTTACTATTTCATCTATTTTGCCAAATATGCAAAGGCTTTGTTCGCCTTCGCCATCTTGTGCATTGTTTCTTTCTTTCGCACAGCATCGCCTTCGTTTTTGGAAGCGCTGACAAGTTCATCGGCAAGTTTTTCGTTTATCGGTTTTCCTTTCTTTGTTTTTGCCGCTCCCACAATCCAACGCATCGAAAGACTCATTGAACGTTTCCTGTTAACCTTCATCGGTACTTGGTAGGTTGCTCCCCCCACTCTCTTGCTACGCACCTCCATTGTCGGAGAAACGTTGTCAACTGCAGACTGAAACACCTCCAAAGGCTCTCTTTTTTCTCGTTCTTTTATCTTTTCGAAAGCGCCATAAACTATCTTTTTGGCTGTGTCTTTTTTCCCTTTGCGCATTACGTGGTTTATAAATTTAGAAACTACCACGCTGTTGTAGAGCGGATCAGGATGAATCGTTTGTAGCTTGTAGCTTTTCTTTCCTTGTTCTTCAAACATAATTTAGTTTTTCCCCTTTTTAGTTCCGTACTTACTTCTTGAACTTTTTCTCTCTTCAACACCAGTCGCATCAAGTGTCCCACGAACTACGTGATAGCGAACACCAGGAAGGTCTTTCACTCTTCCTCCCCTGATAATAACCACTGAGTGTTCTTGTAGTTTGTGTCCAATTCCGGGAATGTAAGCGGTTACTTCCGCACCGTTAGAAACTCTTACTCTTGCCACCTTACGAAGTGCCGAGTTCGGCTTCTTTGGTGTCGTTGTCGTCACCTTAATACAAACACCTCTCTTGAAAGGAGAAGAGTAGTAAGACTTTCTGTTTTTTACGCTATTAAAACCATAGGAAAGAGCCGGGGATTTGTCTTTCCCTTTCTGCCTCTTTCTTCCTTTTTTTATAAGTTGATTTATTGTTGGCATAAATAAAAAACAAACCGTCAAGGTTTGTGAACCTCTGCATGAATATCTTACACAAAAAAAACAAAATGTCAAATTCCAGTATGTTTAAAAGAGCAGTGTCATTTCGTATCCCTTTGGGCACCTTAAGCTGGTAGTGTGAGCTAATTTAAGAAAGTAATGCGAGAAACTCCATCAGGGAGACTCCGGTGATTGGATAAAAGAGAAGTGCGATAACAACAAAAAGAAAGTAAAAGATGAAATTTGCAAAAAAGAAAATTATGCCAAGAAAGATAAGAAAGCCGTACTGTGCAAAGAAAACTTTTATCTTCTCGGAAATTCCGGGGAAGAAGGTGAAGAGAACGTGAGAACCGTCAAGGGGAGGAATCGGCAAAAGATTAAAAACAGCGAGAAGCAGATTAACAAACACCACCGCGGAAAAAGCAAAAAACAAAGATTCATTTTCCCTCACAACGGGAAGAAAACGAATGAAGAGACCGAACACCAGCGCCAAAGCAATATTAGATCCGGGACCGGAAAGAGCAACCTTCATCTGTGCATACCTCCCTCTAAGATTAAAAGGATTTATCGGCACCGGCTTTGCTCCTCCGATGATAAAGTTGGTCGGTAAAATAATCATTATTATCGGCAAGAGAATGGTGTAAAAGGGATCGATGTGGGGAACCGGATTAAGAGTTAATCTTCCCATGTTTTTTGCCGTAGGGTCTCCTAGGGCGTAAGCAGCATAACCGTGCGCATACTCGTGCAGTATCGCTGAAAAGATAAGAACTATAAAAATAAGTATCCAAGTTTCCATGAAGAGTATCATAACAAAAATTTATCAGAAGAGCAAACAGATTGCACAAGCTCATATTTCACACAACTTGAAAAAATAAATATTTCCATTATAATTGAGCCTGTTATAAATAAATAGGTTACAAAAACCCTTTAAAAAAATGCCAAGAATGTGTCAAATTTGTGAAAAAACTTCGGTTATGGAGAGTGCGAGAAAGAAGTTGATGTCAAAATATAATCCAACTCCCAAAAAAAGAAAGCGTCCCAATCTTCAAAAAGCTTTTGTTCCGAAAGATACCAAAAGAAAAAATTTCAAACCCTATGCCGGCCAAAAAGTAATTGCCTGCACTAAGTGTATCAAAACACTGGGTAAAGAGGATAACTAGTTTGCTCTAAAACGGGCCGTGGCCTAGCGGCTTAGGGCGCACGCTCGGGGAGCGTGAGATCGTGGGTTCAAATCCCGCCGGCCCGACTTTTACAAAAACATGGATCTTCTTCTTATCGCAATCCTTATAGTACTTCTCGGATCCGCCTTTTTTTCTGCGACAGAGGCAGCCCTCTTTAGCACTCCGTTGAATAGGGCGAAAATACTGGTAAACCAGAAAAGGAAGAATGCTCAGTATCTCCTGCAAATTAAAAGGGATATTCGTCCGACAATTACCGTTCTTGTCGTTTTTACGAACATCTTTAATATCGCCGGAAGCATTTTTATAGGGAGCATCGCTGCTGACATTTTTGGAAGTACAAAAATAGGTGTCTTCTCGGCAATTTTTACTTTCCTGGTAATTATTTTCGCAGAAATTATCCCGAAGAGCATCGGGGACACTTTTGCCACTCCGATAATTCTTTTTTTGGCAAAACCACTTTTTTATACCACCAAAGTATTTACTCCCCTCATTCATTTAATTGAACTTTTTACTCGACCACTGCCAAAAAAGAAGAAAACTATCTCTGAAGAGGAGATAAGAACTTTAAGCAATATCGGTTTTTTGGAAGGAGTTATTGAAGAAGACGAAAAAGAGATGATTCACCGGGTATTCCTTTTAAACGACCTTCAGGCACGAGACGTGATGACTCCTCGAACAGTGATTACCGCCTTTGAGGGAAGCAAAAAACTCAAGGATTTAGAAGAAGAGATTTATTCTCTTTCCCACTCAAGAATCCCGGTCTACAAGGAGAACTTAGATAATATTGTCGGTATTTGTCATCAGAGAGATCTTCTTATCGCTTTTTCACAAGGGAAAAAAGAACAAACAATCAATTCTTTTGCCAACAAAAAAGTAATCAGCGTTCAGGAGAGTCAAAAAATAGACGAACTTATCCCCGTTTTCCGAAAAACAAGGTGTCATTTGGCACTAGTGGTTGACGACTTCGGTGGAACACAAGGAGTGATAACATTGGAAGATGTTTTAGAGCAAATAATCGGCAGTGTTGTCGATGAAACAGACGAAATAGAAAACTTGAGAGAAGAAGCGAGAAAGAAAAACAAAAATTAATCTTCTATAATTTTTTCTGTTCGAGCGTAAATTTATCTCATTGATTGCATTTTTTGAGCAAGATTGGTTTGTATCTGTTTCATCGCTCCATTGATACATTTTTTCACCGCTAATTCTTGTTCTTCTTTTGTAATCTTCGGATTCAGTTCCACCTTTTCCACTTCCATTTTCCCACTAACAATCACTCTTACGCCGTCTTCTTCCACTTCTATTTTCTCTTTTTCAAGCTCTTTTTGAAGTCGGTAAATTTCTTTTGCTTGTTTCATTTGATCCCACATAGAAAAATTTTATTTAATTTTATAAGCTTTTTTACTCTCCCCCTTATAATTCACACTGGCGATAAGCGAAACAACCCCCATTATGAAAAGCAAGCTCGCTATAGTGCTTGTTACGACAAACTCCCCAATTATTATCCCGAAAATATGTCCGGAAGCAACCGCAAGAAGAAGAAGAGAGCATCCTATTCCGATCATCATCGCTTTGCCGAAAGCAACTTCTTCCCTTCTTTTCTCCAATGCAAAGCGGAAGTAAAAAAAAGACGCAAAAAGGAGAGAAATGATGACAAAACCTCCTGTTAAAAAGAATCCCGAAACGAGCAGAGGATTTTCGAGATGAATCCAGTATTGAGCATCGTGAAAAGGAAAAAATCTTTTAACTTGGTTTAATCCTAAAAAAGACAAAACACTACTTACCAGTACAATCGCCAACACTGAAAGGACATACACCTTCTCAAGCGACTTAGTTTTCATTAGGTTAAGAGGTATTAAGCACAAAAACATTGCTCCGATAAGAAGGAGTGGTCTGGAAAGCGCCCCAACAACGGCAACAGCAAAAGAGTCTCTTGCAAACAAAAGGGGTAGCCCACTGGAAAAAAGGTAAATAGCTATAAAAACAAAACTGTAGAAAAAATAAGGAATTTTAATATTCTCTATATTTTTTCTACCGACAAAATACATCTTTACCGCAGCAACCAAACAAACCACCGAAGCGGTAAAATTAAACATCGCAACCAAGAGAAAATCTTGCATATTTAAACTAAATTTAATCTTTCTTTGCTAATTTTACTATCTTTCTGATTTATGGCAAGAGAAAAATTAACACAAAACTCTACACAAGAAAAAATACCTCAAATATGAGGTACTCTTTCATGTCCGCTCGTCCCAGAATAATCTGATAATGAAACTAAGGTGGGTGCCTCAGTCACAGCCCACGAGCTGTGAATCATATACGGCTCCCTCAAAGATATAATTCAGATTTTCATTTTGAACGAGCGAACAACTTCAATATAACTTTTCTCCTCTTGCAAGTCAAGTTTTTTCTCGCAAACGACAATTAATTTTAGGGATTCGAAATCCGAAAAATCAGGTTTTTGTCTCTTCTAGTGTGTTCTTAATATATCGGCGAGTTGCTTAACAAAAGAAACTACTACCGGCGGAGCCATCAAGCTGTAACTTTCCACTCCCTGGTCATCTTTAATTGTCCACGGAGTTTCTTTTACTTCCACTTTTTTATCTTTCTCGTTCCACTCGTAATTATATTCCGGAGTAAGCTCGTAAGTAGAGACGAAATCTTCCGCTTTTTCTACCGGAACAGAGTTACGAAGAAGAATTTTCGGTATTCCGTAAAGACCAAACGCTTGCTTGATTAACTTTTCGTCCATTTCCAACCTCCCTCTTATCGGATCTATTCCCGCCTCATCTCCTTCTTTTCTTTCCATTTTTATCTCCCCACAATCGGGATTATCACAAAGAAGATTAAATTCACCTTTCTTTTTATCATAATCAATCTTAGATGTCGGAAGAAGCTTCAAGTTTCTTGAGGTGTTACATTTTGGACAGATCTTCCTCCACTTTACTCTCTCGTCAATCACCTGTTCGGGCACATCAATTAAAGCGAAAAAATCCGCATCGTCACGGTATCCGATAAGATCTCGAAAAAACAGAGAGTAAGATATCTGATCCATGTCACGAGGAAATCCGTCTATAAAAATCACCTTTTTCCCTCTTTTGGCAATTTCTCTTTTGATTAAAGTAAGAACAAAGTCTGTTGGTAAAAGTTTTGTTGTGCTTCTCCCTTGAAGAATATCCATTATTTCTTCAAGTGAGCTCCATCCGCGGTAATTCTTCTCCAAAAAGGAAACGAGTTCTTTTTTTGTTGCCTCATTTTTAAGCTCCTTGTCTACCTCTCTTACCATATCACCGATAGAAAAATGATCTATTTTTTCTGGATCGACAACCTCTGCGAGCATCTTTGAGTAAGTTCCCTTTCCAGCGCTCTTTTTCCCTAAAAGATAGATAATAAAAGCGCTCTTTTTTAGGTATTCTCTTATTTCTTGAATTTCACTTCCCGCTTTGAAAGAAAAATACTCCTTTCTCTCTTCGGGATCGGAAAGATTAAACTCACGATCATTTTCAACTTTTGTCTTAAAAACGGGGAACTCTATATCCTTCATTTCTTTAGAAGCTTATCTTTATATAACATCCGTTAATTTCAGATAACCTTTTATCGTTATTAATATATTTTACACCTATTTACTTTTATCTTTAAAATTATTTTTAATAATCTCCAGCGCTTCTTCGGGAGTATCAACAAGAGTGAAAATGTCTAAGTTCTCTCCCTTTATCGTCTGGTGTTTATAACACAACTCATCCCTCAGCCAAGAAAAAAGTGGCTCCCAGAAATCTTTTCCGATGGCAACTATCGGACCTTTTATCGGAGTTTTCTTTGTTTGAACAAGGGTAATTACCTCAAAAAACTCATCTAGCGTTCCAAAACCTCCGGGGAAAAATACATATCCTGAAGAAGAAAAAGAAAGCATCACTTTCCTTGTAAAAAAATAATAAAACCCTATTGATTTTCTTAAATAATTGTTTGCCCTTTCTCCTTCCTCGAGCTGAATATTGATTCCGATAGAGTTTCCACCTTCTTCGTAGGCACCCTTATTTGCCGCTTCCATAATTCCTGGTCCCCCACCGGTAACAACCGAAAAGCCCTCTCCTGCAAGAAGCTTTCCAAAACGGTGAGCTTTCTTGTAGTTTTCATTATCTTCATCAAAAGAACTTGCTCCGAAAATAGTAACCGATTTATCAAAATCGGCAACAAACTGAAACCCCTCTACAAACTCCGCCATGATTCGAAAGATTCTCCACTGAAATGTTTCTCGAAAGTCCTCTTTTACAGGAGGAAGATCGGTATCCGGAATCTTAGAGAGGTCTATCTTTTTATCATCCATTTTAATATTTTTTTATTTTATACTTCGTAATTATATTACAAAACTCATAAAAAAACAAAACACCGTCCTTTACAATTCAAATATCACATCCCCGTCTCTATCGGTGCGCATTATCTCTACCTTGTAATTTTCCAATCTTTCTAAAACTTCTCGGTGTGGGTGTCCGTAACGGTTGTCTTTTCCTGCCATAACCACCGCCACCTTTGGAGAAACGACATCCAAAAACTCTTCCGATGTAGAAGTTTTCGATCCGTGATGACCCACTTTTAAAACGTCCGACTCCAACGAAAAAACATCACACCACGCTCTTTCTTCTTCTTCACATTTTTCCCTATAAGAAAGAACTTCTTTTTCCTGCCCGGCGTAAGCATCTCCGGTAAAAAGAAAACTGTACTCTTCTTTAAAGACAAAACGAGAGATAACGGAAACTTTGTTTAGATCATCCACTGTTTCCCCTGCAAAGCTTTCAGCAGGATACAAGATGTCTATATAGAATTCGTTTGCCTTGATTCTTTGTCCGGCACGTGCTTGTCTGTATCCCCTCTCTCTGATTGTTTCTTCCCATCTTTGAGCAACACTTGCACTTCCCGAAACCCCACTACAGAGCACATTCTTTACATTATAGCGGTCAAGTACCTCCAGAAGACCGGAAACATGGTCATCGTGCGGGTGAGTTAAAATGACAAGATCGATAGAGTTATAAAAAAAGGGCATCTCTCGCCCTAGTCCCTCTAAAACAACTTCACCCGGACCGCCGTCTATTAAAATATAGTGATTTTGCGGAGTCCTGATAAATATTGCATC
>SL_3KL_010_SEDDRAFT_10005370_pt1 | contig 11497 bp, 9 predicted proteins | sample SodLakKL_010_SED_2_FD_10381 | JGI IMG/M metagenome (IMG submission 10381)
AACCGCTATCAGCAGGAAGCAGAACCCCGGGACCAGGTAGGCCAGCCTTATGCTGCCGGTAAGGTCGGATACCTGCCCTTGTATGGCTGTAAGCACCGCTCCCCCAAGGATAGCCATAATCAGTCCGCTTGCCCCAATCTTTGTGTCCTCGCCAAGGCCCCGGACCGAAATTCCGTATATGGTAGGGAACATAAGAGACATGCAGGCCGAGATGGCCACCAGCGAAACCGTGGCGGCATACCCGCTCAGGGTAATCACTCCAAGGGTGCATATTATGGCGAGGATTGCCGAGAAGCTCAGGAGGTGGCGGGGACTGAAATACTTCATCAGTCCGGTAAAGACAAACCTGAGTACCGTGAATACAATCAGAGCCGCTATATACCATGAGGATGCCTTTTCCTCATTCGTTCCCAGCTCCAGCATTACATATCTTATAGTAAAAGACCATACCCCAATCTGCGCCCCTACATAGAAAAACTGAGCAATCACACCGCTGACGTACCTGGAGTTCTTCAGAAGCCTTCCAATGCTGGCCTTTACATCGACTTTTGCGCCGACATCAGATGCCTTCGGCATTTTTGTAAATGCAATGACCATCCATATCACAAGCAGGAACAGGGCCACCCCCACATACGGCCCCATCATGGCGTTGAGCTCCTGCGACCTTACAAGGGTAAGTTCCTCGTGGCTCATCATGGCCCTCTGGGTTGCATCGGCATGGTTAAGGTGCGAGAGGATAAAGAACTTGCTCAAAACAACTCCTGTTATCGAACCGATGGGATTAAATGACTGTGCAAAGTTAAGCCGCCTGGTTCCGGTTTCTTCCGGTCCCATCGCAATAATGTATGGGTTGGCAGTGGTCTCCAGCACCGACAGTCCACCGGCTAGAATGAACAGCGCTCCGAGGAAATGGCCGTAGACCATGGTATGGCTTGCAGGGTAGAAAAGCAGTCCCCCTGTTATAAACATGCCAAGCCCCAGCAGTATCCCGGACTTATAGGTGAACCGCTTGATAAAGATGGCGGCAGGCAGGGCCAGGCAGAAATATGCACCGTAAAAAGACATCTGGACAAAAGAGGTCTGAAAATCGGTCATGCTCATTATCCTTCTGAACGCAGCCAGCAGGGTATCGGTCATGTTGTTGGCCAGCCCCCACATGAAAAACAGGGAGGTGACAAGTATGAACGGGAGGAGGGGAGTTGTCTTTCTCATCAGCTTAATTCAATTTGTTCATTTGTATTTTCACTCTTTAAGGTCGAACGACCCGAAATCTTCTGGCCGTAACTTTCTGCCTTAGCACATCACCTGTGGCACACCATCACCCGTATAACGGACCGTATGCTCTGCAGGCCCGGTAATCCGATCCTTCAGGCTCCATTCCGAAAGAAGCCCAGGCTGATGGGCGGTATATTTTCTCGTCCGGCACGTTATGCATGCATACCGGTATCCTTAACATAGATGCAAGGCTTATGAGGTCGGCTCCTATATGTCCGTATGAAAATGCGCCATGGTTCGCGCCCCAGTTAGCCATTACCGAGTAAACATCCCTGAAGGCACCATTCCCCGTAAGGTTGGGGACGAACCAGGTTGTCGGCCAGGTGGGGTCGGTCCTGTTATTGAGTGCATCGTGAACCGTTTGCGGCAGTTCGGCCGTGTAGCCCTCTGCTATCTGAAGCACCGGCCCCAGGTTCCCGATTATGTTTATCCGCGAAAGCGTAACAGGCATTCCGCCTTTTGTGAGGAAGGTGGATGAAAAGCCGCCTCCTCTGAAATACTCGGTTGTGGCCGGCCCCCACGTAGTGTTTTCAAGGCACAAACGCGCCTCTTCAGGTGTTACTTCCCACCATGGCTTCATGACCGGCTTGCCGTTTTTTGTCTGCTGGCCTGTGCCGTCAAGGGCTGAAGGGCCGGAATTGATAAGGTGTATGAAGCCGTCTGATGCAATACCCTCGGGAGAATGGCCCGTTACCCTTTTAACGGCATCGGGACTCCAGTAAGTCCTTACATCAGAAAATACCTGTGCCGAACCTGTCAGAAGGTGGCCAAAAAGCATAGAAACGCCGTTGAGAGTATCATTCTCCGTGGCAAGCATGTAGGGCTGCCGTATCCCGTTCCAGTCGAATGACGAACAAAGAATTGCCTCCATGAAATCACCATTGGGAAAATGATCGGTCCACTGCCGCTGCCCCTGAAAACCGGCAACAATGGCGTTATGCCCCAGTGCTTCCTCACCGTAACCCGCCTCACCGAGACTGGGATTGCCGGCCATCATGTCGCGCGCTATCAGGGCCATTTTAACAACAAACTCCCAATCGCCATCTTTCTGTGCCCGGCTCCTCTGCTTTTCCGGAGGATTCCTGTCCGCGCCCTCCCTGCAGTTTTCACGCACCCAGCTTATTGCCCTTTCATACTCCTCCTGGTCATATATCTTTTCATTTATGCGTCGTACAAACTCAGTCATATCTGCATATTCGCAGCGCATGCCCAGATATTTCTCAAAAAATGAAGGGTCAGCTATCGAACCGGCAATGCCCATTGAGACCGATCCCATCGACAGATATGACTTGCCGCGTATAGTGGTAACGGCCAGTCCGGCCCTGACAAAACGCAATATCTTTTCGCTTACATCATCGGGTATTGTTTCGTCATTGCTGTCCTGCACATCACGTCCGTAAATACCGAAGGCAGGCAGACCTTTCTGGTTGTGGGCGGCCAGTACCGCAGCCAGATAAACGGCACCGGGCCTTTCAGTACCGTTGAACCCCCAGACCGCCTTGGGAATATGTGGGTCCATATCCATTGTCTCGCTGCCGTAGCACCAGCAGGGTGTGACGGTAAGCGACACCCCTACCCCTTCGGCGCTAAATTTGTCTGCACAGGCGGCAGCTTCGGCAACTCCCCCGATGCATGTATCGGCAATGACGCATTCGACCCTGCTCCCGTCGGCATGACGCAGGTTTGATTCTATCAGGGCCTTTGCCCTTCCCGCCATGTCCATTGTCTGGTTTTCAAGCGACTCTCTTACACCCTTTCGTCTTCCGTCAATTGCAGGCCTTATACCGACACGCGGAAGCCGTCCTGTCATTCTTCTGGGATCTTTATTATCCATAGCAAAAATATTTTAAGTTTTTATTTCAGGCACTGTTTAAAATATTTTTGCAATATATATATTTTCCTTCAGCCTCGTCAAAAGATACTTAAAATTATCAGGGTGGTGGTGCATGAATGGCTGGAAACCGGGCGGCTGACGGTCGGGTGCAGGCAGCTGGTGGATGAATGGCAGCAGGCTGATGGTGGCCGGCTCTAACCCCAGTAGCCCATCATCTTCCTTATCTTGTAAATGGCAAGCTGCTCATAGGCCTTTTCAAGGTCGTAATCAATATTGCCGTTATGCTGGCTGTCCGGGTGAGGGTAGTCTCCTTTGTTTTCTTCGTCGCATTGGCGGCGTAACTGCAACAGATGGTCTATTCTCCTTTCCTGGCTGTTGATTAATATGTCAAGTGATTCCATATCTCCCTGCTTTTCGGTTCCTGATTATGAGACGACCGGAAGGAAAATTAGTTACATTGCGCTGATGAGAAATTAAGATTTTTTATACTTTCTGATTATTTCGTAATTTCACCTCCTGCCCCTATTATTACCATTTATGGAGAGGCAGGAGCCACAACGGCAAAATAAATATATTATGAACCAGATCAGCATTATAGTGGCAGGAGGATCGGGTACGCGCATGAACACCGATATCCCCAAGCAATTTCTTCTTCTCCGGAACGACCCCGTACTGATGAGAACGATAAGGGAGTTCCATGGATACAATCCGGACATGGAAATTATTGTCGTGCTGCCACCCGACCAGGTCAAGTACTGGAAGACACTTTGCAGGAAGCATAAGTTCACCATTCCGCACACAATCATAGAGGGAGGCAGGACACGGCACCATTCGGTGAAAAATGCAATGGAAAGGGTAAGCCCCGGAATGCTGGTTGCAGTTCATGACGGAGTAAGGCCACTTGTAAGCCGTGCCCTGATACAGACCTGTTTTGATACTGCACTGGTGCTCGGCAATGCGGTTCCTGTAACCGAACTATCCGATTCTATCCGTCGGGTGGAAGGGGAAAAGAATTTCAGGGCTGACCGTTCAATTTTCAGGATGGTGCAGACACCGCAGGTATTCCAGTCCGATATCCTTATCCACGCATTCAGGCAAAAATATGATCCCGTATTTACCGACGAAGCCACTCTTGCCGAAAATGCAGGACACAGAATTCAACTGGTAACAGGCCAGCCTGAAAATATCAAGATAACCACATCGCTCGACATGTGCATTGCAGGAGCTATTATTGATGCATGCTGATAAAACCCGGTTGATGCATGGTGATAAAACCCGGCCAGGCTGAATGCCAGGGCTATCTTAAAAAATCTGAAAATATTTTTCATTTAGAACAATTATAAATTATCTTTGTTCTTTGGTTGGTAACGATTTAAGGCTCGCAAAAGCAAAACATAAAAAAAATTGTACAGGCTTTTAAAACATATAACCATTGCTGTTCTCGGGCTGCTTTTCCTGGTATCTTCATCCGGGGTATACCTCACCGTACATTACTGTAGCCTGAAAGAAACCACAGACCTCTTCTTTTTCAAGCCGCTTACAGAAGAGCCTTGCGAACATCACGCACACGATCTGAATGAACCCGGCTGCTGCAACAGAGATTACAACGCCAAACTCGCCGAACCCTTCTGCAGCAGTGGCAGCACCCGTGACAGGGACAACTGCGCTGCTCCTTCCGAAACACCCGAGTGCTGTTCAAATACAGTTTTTTATATTGCAGTAGAGGATCATTTCGTTAAAACAGACCATCCCGCGATAGAGGCAGATGGCCTGATAATTCACGCTGACATTTCCGGGCAGGTAGCATACAAAACAGCCACCTGCAATCAGGCCGGCCCTAATTCATATAAGGACCCTCCGTCAAAACCGCCCGGCAGGCAGCTCGCCCTGCTTAACCGGGTACTCATTTTGTGAAACCGCTTGTTTACCGCGATCAGACATGCCCTGTGGGCAATGTCATAACTCTGTTTTGTTTAACCGTAAATAAGCAAATTATGTTTTCACGAAAAATATTAATGCAATTTCTACTGCCATGGACAATATTTCTGTTTGCTGCCGGCCTTTATGCTTCTGATCACCATGGCGAAAATTCCCGGTTGCAGGCTGATGCTGATAACACAGCCATGCATGAACACCTGAGGGGCATTGTCAGGGCAACGGTAGAAAGCAACGCACAACAGGAGATACAAACCCTTCCCTATGCTTCCCTGCACTGGGCGGGAACAACGATGGGAGGCATAAGCGACGAAGAGGGCCGGTTCGACCTTCATAAGCCCCACACAAACAAAACCCTTTACCTTGTAGTCAGCTATACCGGCTATGCAGCCGATACCCTTGCAATAGAGCCCGGCGAAACCTATATCGAGATACTCCTTACCGAAAACATTCATATTGAAGAAGTAACTGTCCGCAGAAGGATGGGAGGAAGCTTCATCTCTGCCATAGAACCGACCAAGACCGAGGTTATAACTATCAACGGCCTTCAGAGCCTTGCCTGCTGCAACCTCTCAGAGAGCTTCGAGAACACCGCCACGGTCGATGTCGGCTATTCAGATGCAATAACAGGCGCGAGAAGGATACAGATGCTGGGACTTGCGGGGGTCTATTCGCAGCTGATGTTTGAGAACCTGCCCGGCATCCGGGGTTTGTCATCAACATACGGGCTTACTTACATACCGGGTACATGGATGGAATCGATCCAGATCTCAAAGGGAAGCGCCTCCGTGCTGAATGGCTATGAATCGACCACGGGACAAATAAATGTCGAATATAAAAAACCCCAGCGGTCAGAGGCTCTCTTTCTAAACCTTTTTGCAAGCAACGAAGGCAGGCTTGAGGCCAATATGAACTCGGCCCTTGAGATTGACGATACATGGAGCACCATGCTTTTGGGCCATGTATCAACCCAGCAGATGAAAATAGACCACAATAACAATACATTTCTTGATGTGCCCCTCGGCACACAGGTTAACTTCATGAACCGCTGGAATCACGAGGTAGAGGATAAACGGCACATCCAGTTCGGGATGCATGTCCTGAACGACACAAAATCTGGCGGACAATCCTTTTTTGACCGGTCGGCCGACAGGGGAACGACAAACGCCTGGGGCACGGAAACAGGCACAACCAGGCTGCAGGGATTCGTTAAAGCGGGCTTTTTCCTGCCAAACACCCTCCAGTCCAGTATAGGCATTATGGCAGTTGGCACATGGTATGACCAGGAATCATTTTACGGCCTTAATGAATATACCGGCGAGCAGAAGAGCCTTTATTCAAATATTGTTTACCAGTCGATAGTCGGCACTACAAACCACAGGATAAATACCGGGGTGAGTTACCAGCATGACGAGTATAACGAGCGTTTCAATGACATGCTGCTCAGACGCACCGAATCGGTGCCCGGTGTGTTCGGTGAGTACACTTATACCTGGCCGGAAGTTTTCACCTTTATACTTGGGCTGCGGGCAGACCATCACAGTATTCATGACTGGTTCATTACGCCAAGAATGCATTTCCGCTATCATATCGGTGATAACGGAACCCTCAGGGGCTCAGCGGGCAAGGGCTACCGTACAGCCAACGTCTTTGCCGAGCATTCGGCCATCTTTGCAAGCTCCCGGCATCTTGTTTTTGCCGAAGAGTTCAGGGCAGAGGAGGCATGGAACTACGGGATAAACTACACTCATGTTTTTCCCCTTTACGGGGACAGAAGTGTAACCTGGAGCGCGGACTTCTACAGGACAGATTTTGTCAACCAGGTAATAGCAGACCTCGATCAGGATGTGCGCAGTGTAATTTTCTACAACCTTGACGGTAAGTCATATTCTAACTCATTTCAGACCGACCTTACGATACAACCGCTGGATGGGTTCGAGATATTCACAGCATTCAGGCTTGATGATGTAAAAACAACAATTAACGGTGAGCTGGTGGAGAGCCCTCTTACAAGCAATTATAAGGGACTGCTAACTCTGTCATATGCAACACGTTATGAAAAGTGGAAGTTTGACCTTACAAACCAGCTTAACGGACCAAGCCGTATACCTGATACAAGCCAGAACCCTGAGCAATACAGGCGTCCGGAGTATTCGCCTGCCTATTTTATGATGTATGCACAGATAACAAGGAGGTTCAGGAACATGGATATTTACGTGGGAGCAGAAAACCTGACCAACTTCAAGATGCACAACCCGATAATAGCTGCCGACGACCCGTTTGGCAGCCATTTCGATTCATCGCTTATATGGGGCCCGTTCATGGGCAGGAAGTTCTATGCCGGAATAAGGTATACCTTTAACTGAAAATAACCAGAGAGATAATCTGCTTAAATTTTAACCATAAAATAAATTATCATGCAAACAACAATAAAGATAATCACAATGACAGCAATACTGATGTTTTTTTCCAACTCAGCATGGTCTCAATTGCGTAACACTGAAGAGGTGCAGTTTAAAACCTCTGCCGATTGCCCTATGTGCAAGGCAAAGATTGAGGAGATGTTTACCTTTGAGCGCGGTGTAAGGCATGCTGTTCTCGACCTTGAGAAGAATATTGTAACAGTGCGCTACAACAGCCGCAGGACCGATGAGGAAAGGCTTCGCAATGCATTGCTCGATCTGGGTTACAAGGCCGATCCGGTTGACGGCGAAGATGAGGAGGATGAGGGCAGCAAAAAAGATATCCGGCAGTCCCCATGAAGCTCAGTACAGTCAACTGGGGAATGATCGGATGCGGCAACGTTGCTGAGGTTAAAAGCGGCCCTGCTTTCAGCAAGGTAAAATGCTCAAGACTTGTGGCCGTAATGCGCCGCACCGGAGAAAAAGCAAAGGATTATGCTGCACGGCACAACGTACCGAGATGGTATGACGATGCCGGTAAACTCATCAACGATCCCGGGGTAAATGCGGTATATATTGCCACCCCTCCGGGGTCTCATGCAGAGTATGCCATCAGGGCAATGAAGGCGGGAAAGCCGGTATATGTTGAAAAACCCATGGCAGCCAGCTACGGCGAATGCCTCGAAATGAACCGGGTATCTGAACAGACCGGCATGCCCCTTTTTGTTGCTTATTACAGGAGGATGCTCCCGGGGTTCCTCAGGATAAAAGAGCTCCTGGATACAGGAGCGATAGGAGCCCCCCGTTTTTTCCTTATCAGGTTCCTTCAGCCACCCTATAAAGAAGACCTGGAGGAGAAACCACCCTGGAGAGTGGTACCGGAAATATCAGGCGGAGGATATATATATGATCTTGGCAGCCACCAGCTTGATTATCTCGATTACCTGCTGGGACCGATAGAAAAGGCCGCCTCCTATACCACCAACCTGGAAGGTCTTTATGTTCCGGAGGATTTTGTTTCTGCCGGGTTCAGATGGAAAAGCGGTACTGCCGGGAACGGGGTATGGAGTTTTGCTGCGTCTGCCGGTATGAAGGAAGATACTGTTGAAATTTTCGGCGACAGGGGCAAGCTGAAGTTTTCATGCTTCGGGTTTACACCTACCGAACTGACTGTTGATAATAAAACTGCTCTTATTGAAAATCCCCGGCCCGACCATGTCCAGCAGCCACTCATCCAAACCATCGTCGATGAGCTGCGGGGAGAGGGAAAATGCCCGAGTACAGGAATAACTGCGGCGCGTACCAGCCGGCTGCTTGACCTGATCACCGGGAACAAGGAATAAATTGCAGCTTATATAAGTTTTGCAGTAATTAACAAAAATTAACACCCTGCTTTTTTGCAGCAACTTGTTTTTACATCAACTTTGTCAGCCATACTGCCACAATTGTAACTTTTCAGGTAAACTAAGCGTTAACCTGAAGCCGGCCGGTTTTCCAGTCTGGTCAGTGGGTAAAAATTATAAAGCCTTATCATGCCTATTATTAAAAAATTCAAGTTTCCCGTAACATTTCTTCGGATATTCCCAATCACCGCTGTCATTGCGCTATCATTGTCCTGTTTCATCTCAGCATCATACGGGGGAGAACGTGTTCCCGCAAGGCTCAGAAGCAATGACCTGTTAACGGTCTTTTTGGATTTTCCCTTTCACCAGCAGTATGTAAGGGAGACCATTACATTTGTAAATTACGTACGCGACCGCGAACTTTCGCAGGTTCATATCATGATGACAAGGCACGGATCAGGCTCAGCGGGCGAAAATTATGTGATATCATTCATTGGCAGGGGGCGTTACGAAGGCATGAACAATGTGATCACCTACTGGGCCCCGGGCAATAACACTGCCGATGAGACGCGGCGGGGACTTGTTGAAATGATAAGCATGGGACTGGTGCCCTATCTTGCAGGCACCGACATGGTAAACAATGTCTCAATAAGTATTAGCGGCGGCCGTGAAACTGAAAGGATCCCGGTAGAAGACCCATGGCGCAACTGGGTATTCGAGATATATGGCGGAGCAAATTTTAGCCAGGAAACAAGACAGAGCAGGTTTGATTCAAGATGGGGATTCTCGGCCGATAAGGTTTCGGAGGACTGGAAAATAAGGGTACGCCCCTATTTTAACCTGAACGAGCGCAAATTCAAAACCGATGACGGAGTAATTACAAGCCGGTCGCGCAGGCACGGTTTCCAGGGAAATTTAATCAGGAGTATTGACCAGCACTGGTCGGCCGGACTCTTCATGAGAATGCTTTCCAGTACCTTCCACAACATACAGTTCAATACAGAGTTGACAACCGGTATAGAATATAGTTTCTATCCCTACAGTGAAGCCACCAGGAAGGCTGTCACAATGGTCTACCGGATTGGCGCAGGCCGGCACTATTATATGGAAGAGACAATCTTCCTGAAAGAGGAGGAATTCCTCGCGCATCAAAGCCTGAATCTCTCAGCCCGGTTCCAGCAGCCCTGGGGATCATTCAGGGCAAGCCTGACAGGTTCGCACTATTTTCACGATTTTACCTCCAACAGGGCAACATTGTTTGCACGTCTCGACCTGAGGGTTATCAGGGGACTGTCACTCAACGTAAGTGGCAACTTCGACTACATAAACGATCTTGTTGCGCTACCAGCAGGAGACCTCTCCCTTGAGGAGATATTGCTTCAGCAGCGCCGACAGGCAACAAATTACCAGGTTTCCGGCTCGATAGGCCTGGCATACAGTTTTGGTTCACGGTTTACAAACGTGGTTAACACCAGATTCTGAAACCCATGGCAAAAACCGGTTGCCACGAAACCAACCTACCACCTAAAACCAGCTCAGGCAAAAAATGCTTAACCCGGCCGCAGGTTTTGGCCGGTTACCGGGTGTGTAATCAGCTTATCTGCTTGATAATTATACGGGATTTTTGTATCTTGATTATACATCGGTCCCGCAATGATTGCAAACACTCTTAAAAATGCAGGCACAGACCTTCTTAACCTGTTTTACCCCCGGCTATGCGCCGGATGCGGCACAGTTCTGGTTAACTGCGAGGAGCACGTATGCACAGGGTGCCTCTACAAACTGCCGAAAACAAACTTTCACCTTGACAGGGACAATCCCATGGAGCAGCTCTTTTGGGGAAGGGTCCGTTTAGAATATGCCACGGCCTGCTTCTATTTTGACAGGAGCGGTAAATGCAGGCGGATTCTGCACCATATAAAATACAGGGGAAGGAAGGAGCTTGCCCGTTATCTTGGCTTATTATACGGGCTTGAGCTTTCACGTTCCGGCCCTTTTGATTCGGCAGACCTGCTTTTGCCTGTACCGCTTCATTCCAGGAGAGAAAAAAAAAGGGGATTCAACCAAAGCGAATGGTTCGCTGCGGGACTTGCGGAAAGCATGAAAAAGAAAGTGGTAAACGATGTACTTGTGAGGGTAACCGGCACACAAACACAGACAAACAAATCGCGGATAAAAAGATGGGAAAATGTTGAGAACTGTTTTCAGGTAAGAAACCCTGAAAAGGTTGAAAACAGCCATGTGATACTGGTAGATGATGTTGTCACAACCGGGGCAACCCTTGAATCCTGCGCCACAACCCTTATGCGCTGCACCGGGGTCAGGATAAGCGTACTCACCATCGCGTATGCATGACCTGAAAAAGCAAGAAGGTCATAAGCCCCGGGGGATAAATCCGTTAACCGGCCATGCTGCAGTTATAAGGGCGGCTTATCTCCTGTAAGCTTCTCAAAAAGCAGTCCCATTCCATGTCCCGCCTTCTCTTTGATCATCTCTACCCTTTTCCGGCCATAATACATAACCTCATTCGGGTCAATTAGGTAGACTGCACAACCTTCATGAACATAATCCACCAGGCCTGCGGCAGGATAAACATTAAGCGAGGTTCCAATAACAATCAGGACATCAGCTCCCGATACTATGGCTGTTGCAGGCTCCATTGCATAAACCGGTTCGCCGAACCAAACTATATGGGGCCTCAGAGGATA